>Ga0208232_1000280_pt1 | contig 11174 bp, 25 predicted proteins | sample LakMenEpi24Aug12_FD_150729 | JGI IMG/M metagenome (GOLD analysis project Ga0208232, IMG submission 150729) | Freshwater microbial communities from Lake Mendota, WI - 24AUG2012 deep hole epilimnion (SPAdes) | ecosystem: Environmental > Aquatic > Freshwater > Lake > Epilimnion/Euphotic zone ... | reverse complement strand
ATATTCTAATGTTCCTGCGGTGTAGAACACACCTTGATAAAAATGTGATAAATGTAATAGGATTTGATGTATAGTACGTAAATCATTACTGATGTTACCTGCTATAATACAATAGAGACTTGTCGCTTTTCCTTCCCACCCAAATAGTTCATTGGGCTTAAGATTCAAGTCACTAATTACATCAAATCCTATTTTCATTAATCAAATCAATAGTTATTTTGCTACTGACACTTTTGGCTTAGCAGGGGCTTTAGCAGTTTTTGCCGGGGCTTTAGCTGGTGCTTTGGCAGCTGTTTTAGCAGGTGCCTTAGGTTTAGCGGCCGCTCTAGGCTTAGCCGGTGCCATGGCTTTTGTTGCAGGTGCTACAATTGATAAAGCTTCTGTTCCAGCAGGTAGTGCTTCTACTTTAGGTGCCTCAACCTTAACTGGCTCTTCTACCGGAGCAGGTGCTTCTACCTTATAAGGTGCCGCTACTTCTGTTGTCTTTCCATCACGCATGAAAAAGAACCAAGCTACGCCGCCCAAAATAACCAATCCTATAATAATTTCCATTTAATTTCTCCTAAACATATATTTACTCTAGGACAATAAATTGGTTATTTTTCCTAATATATTGCTAGATTACAGGGTCCTGCTACAATAAATATAGTATGACAAAAAAATCCGAACTTTCCAAACTAATGCGTGAACCGCTACCAAGTATCGGTTATCAAAAACGTCTAAGCTATCGAACCAATGAAGCTGAAGTAATAGAACTATATAAACTAATCAATAAAGCTTGTTTTAACAATAAACTAGACATGCCTGAATTTGAGGTTATTGGCCGTTGTAGAAAATACTGGGGTATGTGCTATGCTAGTTATGATATAGTTAAATACCGTAAAACCTATTGTAAAATACGTCTTATGGACAAGTGGTTCTGTAAACAATGGTTAATCACTACTCTAGCACATGAAATGGTACATCAATATCAATGGGATATTGACGGAGTAAAACGTGAACGTGAAGGTAAACAACGTCTAATGAGTCATGGTCCTAGCTTCTATGAACATAGAGAAAGACTTGCTAAACACGGGATATCATTAAAAGTAGGTCATGGCCAAAAGCGTTGGCTTAAGCATCAAACTTTTGCTAAATGCTAATTACTTGATATTTGGATTATCTACTACGTTACCGTACTGATCTACCAAGATAACGTCTTTTGTACCCTTCTTACCGATACCACGTGATAATGTTACACCTAATGGACGAATGCCCGCAACACCCAATGTTCCGCCATTGCGTGTGCTGTCATTACGCAGTAACCAAACCATTAAATGACTTTCTGGAATCTCTGAAGCATTAGTAATAACCGCGTGGCAATCAATAGTTACTGTAGGACCGTCTTGTACAAAATGCTCTGGCTTAAACGTTTGAACAACAATTCCGCCCTTAGGGTTTAAGTCATTACCGAACACAGCACTTAGTGCTTCTTCTTCAGTTGGCTCCATAACAATCTCTTTAGATAAAGCGTATACAGGAACTGACCCAGATCTGGTTTTTCTTTCGCCAATCTTTTTTAATTTAACTAAACCTTCTTTAACTAGTTTGTCAAGAATAACACGGGCCCTTGAACCAATCATAGTATCAGCACTTTCCCACATATCAGCATTAAGTTTTTTAATACTAATAGGTAGACTACCTTTATCACTAGACAACACAACGTCAGCTTTTTTTCTATCTGCGGTGTCACGACCCTTAACGTCAACGTTTGTACAATTTTTAATAGTCATTTTCTTACCACGTGGATCAACAAATGTAATGTTTGCCGTCGTATATTTTTGAATCACAGATGCTATTAAACCAGCCATTTCTAATTCGTTACCAACACCTGCACTGTTGTTACCTTGTTTACCAATATCTTTAACAACAACTGATACCGGACCATCATCAAACACAACCCCACCCAAACTACTCAGTCCCGGATCATTACTGAATGATACTTGATTTCCGTATACTTTCTTTAGTATTGTTAATATTTCTTCTAACATAGACACACGGAACTCGTTTTCTTGTTGCCCAGAGGGAATCTGAACCAAAACGTTGATTTTATTACCGTTAACTTTGAAATCTTCATACCCAGCTTTACGCAATGTCTGTTCCACATCGTGCTTGGTAACAGTTTTAATTTGGTCAACAGCTTCAACCAAAGTTCTTGTAAATTCAGTATATCTCATGTATAATATCTCAAATAGTTAATGAAGTGCTAATTATAGCACCATTCTGTATTTATCGCAAATATTTTTAAAAGAAGGAAACAATATGAGCTTAGTCCCAATGGTATTAGAACAAACAAGTAAAGGCGAACGTAGTTATGACATTTACAGCCGTCTACTAAAAGATCGTGTTATTTTACTTGAAGGTGAGGTGCATGACCAAATGGCAAATCTAATCGTTGCTCAACTACTGTACTTAGAGAGTGAAGATTCAGATAAGGATATCAGCATCTATATCAATAGCCCGGGTGGCTCAGTAACAGCTGGTATGGCAATCTATGATTGTATGCAATTCATTAGACCAGATGTTCAAACTATTGTTATGGGTCAGGCTTGTTCAATGGGAAGTTTACTAGGCCAAGCTGGTGCAAAAGGTAAACGTAGTATTCTACCCAATGCTCGGCATATGATTCATCAACCCTCAGGTGGTGCCCGTGGTCAGGCTACTGATATGGAGATTCAAGTTAAAGAAATACTAGCTATGAAGAAATCACTAACACAAATCTATGTTGACCACAATAGTGTAGGAAAGACATTTGAGGAGCTTGCAAAAGACATGGAACGTGACTTTTTTATGAGTGCAAGTGAGGCAGTAGCGTATGGCCTAGCAGATAATCTGTTGCAAAAACGCAACATGTCCTAAATTTGACAATAAATCATTTTGGGTCTATAATACAATCTTAGACAGTTAAATAAAGGACTACAAATGACTAAGAAAATTTCTATCAAAGTATTCGGTGACCCTGGACACGCTTGGGCACGTTTCCCCAAAGCACGACTGGTCAGTCTTGGTATCGCTGATAAAATCACCCCCTATAGTTATCAAAATGGTGCTAATGCTTTCCTTGAGGAAGACTGTGACCTGTCAACACTAATGACGGCTCTTAAAGCTAAAGGGTATGAAGTTAAATTCAACGAAAGCTTTACCAATAAACAAAGCAAAATTCGTGGTTATTGCTCATACCAAATTTGACAATAAATGGTTTTGGGTATATAATAGAGTCTTATTCAGTCAAAAGGAGTTAGAAATGAGTTTACGTTACGACACAATAGGTGAAATGATTGCTACAAACGAGCAGGAAAAACGTCAAATCCGCATGTATGGTTGCACAGAAGACCAAATGCGTGAGGCTGTAGAACAAAGTAGTACTTTTTGCTTCTCAGGTCCTGCAATGATGGCCGCTAGTCTTATGTCTGATGCACAAGAAATGATTAATACCGAGTACGGTGACATTGACTATATGCGAGCCGAAGATGCCCGTCAAGCCCTCAATCGTGCTAAGTGGATCCTTTTTGAGTATTGCGACAAACGTTAAAATTTGACAATAAATGGTTTTGGGTATATAATAGAATCTTAAACAGTCAACTAAAGGACACAAATGAAAGAAGTTACAGCAATCAAAGTTATCCAAAAAGATGCAGAGTTTTTGGGTATGGGTTTCTTGTCAATGATGAAATTCATTGAAACTAACCCGTTAGCACAAACCGCAAAAACTTTGGAAGCATTCAAGGTTCTTAACCCATACTATGTTTTTCCTAAGAAAACGGTCAAAAACTTGATGACCGGCAAGGAAATAGAGATTGATGCTGACACTCCACACTGTTGTAATCCTGCAACAGAGACTTACTGGTCAATGTAAAAATTTGACAATAAATGGGTATTCTGCTATAATAGAATCTTAAACAGTAAAGAAAAGGACTAAAAAATGCGTACAAAAACTATCATTGACGGATTCAAAAACTCACAAAAATTCCGTGTAATTTTTAAAGGTGATGGAAGCGAAAACGATGTTGGTATGTATATGACTATCAAGCAAATGACGGAAATGTTTGCTACCAATACAGCCCGTACAGTTTGCTGGGATGCATTGATTAAATTGTCGTATTTGCGTTATGAAGCCAAACGTAAAAATGAGACGGTTCCTACAGGATTAGGTCATACTTTCCGCAACAAACAAGTCCAAGTTGACTTGGTGTAAAATTTGACAATAAATGGCATTTGTGCTATAATATATTCTTAGACAGTTAAATAAAGGAGTTTTAAAATGGCTAGTCTTCAAACAGTTTATTCACTTGGTCCTGGATTTATTTTGCAATTAAACCCGTTCAGTAATACATTGGATAAGAGGTCGAAACAATTCATGTTCAATGAAATGATGACTGATCCAACTGCAACTTGGACTGGATCAGAAATTGTTGAAATGCGTGAACGGTCTTTACAGATGTGCGGTACTACATCCGACTCTCCCGAGATTCGTGCTACACGGGATTTTCATCAATATATGGTCCAAGAGGGTTGGATTATAGAGCGGCTTGAGGCTTGACAATAAATCACTTTGGGTATATAATAGAATCTTAGACAGTTAAATAAAGGACTTAAAAAATGGCTACTCGTTCTACAATCTCATTAGAATTCGCTGATGGTACTATCGGTCAGGTATACTGTCACTGGGATGGTTACTTGGCTCACAACGGTAAGATGTTGATGGAATACTATTCTAATCCCTTCGTAATGCGGGACCTGATTGATTTAGGTGATATCTCTAGTTTGCGTCCAACGATCGGTACAAAGCACCCATTCAGTCACTATGATATGGAAGACATGACATTGGTTGAATATTCTCATTTGTACAAAGACATGACTACATTCTATGGTCGTGATCGTGGTGAAGTAGGTTGCGAGGCTCGCTATTACAATGATATCAATGATTATTTTAATAAGTGCGAACATCAGGAATATGACTATATCCTGCGCAACATTGATGGCAAAGCTGTTTGGTTTGTTTGTGACCACGACGGAGCCTTTGTTACATTAGAGTCTGCAATTATGGACGAAGAAGATCGTATTGCACAAGATGAAACAGAGGTAGCTTAATATGGAAGCAGTAGTAGAAACAACAGTTTGGAATGATAGCAACAATGCTAATCATACATACTTACTTGACGGGAGCAAAATGGTTGCATACATCAAGGTTGGTTCTACTACGCCTCAGTATTTCAAAAACCCGATCACAATAGACAAGCGTGGTCGTAAGTTTACTCCAGTAAAGCCAAATCCTTTCAAAGCAATTAAAGAAAAGAGTACAATCATTAAAGTGTCAGGTAGTAAAGGTAATGTTTACTCCATTGATACTGATGAAAAAACTTGTACATGCCCAGGATATATGTATCGTGGTACATGTAAACATATAGCAGAATTAGTTAAATGAAAATAGGAATTTGTTCGGATTTACATTTAGAGTTTGAAGATATTGACCTTAAGAACACTGGTGGTGCTGAGGTCCTTATCTTATCCGGTGATATTATGTTAGCAGAGGATTTACATAATCATCCACCAACAGTAATTAGCCCATATGAATCGTATACTGAATTAGGCACAAGACAAAAAGCCGCACAAAGATTTCGTGCTTTCCTCAGTAGAGTAAGCAATGAGTTTCCTCATGTTGTTTATATTGCAGGCAATCATGAATTCTATCACGGAAGATGGAAAGAAAGCATTAACCACTTACGTGCAGCCTGTGCAGTTTATCCTAATGTTTACTTCCTTGAGAATGATATTAAGGTTATCAATGAAGTGTCCTTTATTGGTGCTACATTGTGGACTGATTGTAATAAAGGTGATCCACTAACATTACATGCATTAGCTGACATGATGAATGATTATCGGGTAATACGTAATGATGAACATGGATATTCTAAATTACGTCCAGCACATACTGTGTACCGTCATCAACAAACATTGAGTTATTTGAAACAAGTGTTGGTTGATTTAAAGGATCAAAAAGTTGTATTTGTAGGACATCATGCACCTAGCGCAATGAGTACACATGACAGATACAAGCATAATGTACATAGTATAATGAATGGCGGATATCATAGTGAATTGAGTGAATTCATTTTAGATCATCCACAAATTACTTTATGGACTCATGGTCATATGCATGACCCATTTGATTATAATATTGGCACTACCCGCGTGGTATGTAATCCTCGTGGTTACAAGGGTGCTGACCCTCAAGCAGATATGTTTGAGTTAAAGTTTTTGGACATCTAAATTAAACTAGGTGACCAAAAGATATTGTATGTAACAACTAGTTGTTATACAATAGTAACACGTTGTGAAAACAGCGATTTTTTAAAGGAAAATAAAATGACATTAACTAAACAAGCACGCCTTATTGAGGCATTTGAAAACGGCGCAGAAATGACTGCGAAGCAAATTACCCAACGTTTTGGATTTGCTAATCCAACAGCAACAGTAAGCGATTTGCGCTTGCGTAGCGGTTTGGCAATCTACGCTAACAAGCGTACAAACAAACTTGGTGGTACATACACTAAGTATCGTTTGGGTACTCCTAGTCGTGAAGTTGTAGCCGCTGGTTACAAGGCCTTGGCAATGGGTCTAGTTTAATCTCAAATTTGAGATGTGAATAAAGGGTGATTCGTCACCCTTTTTCTGCCTTTATACTTGTGTTTAATTCAGTTGTATGTTATAATAGTCAATCAGATAGGAGATAGTAATGAGTTTATTTCACAAAGTAATGAATAAGTTAGGTCGTTATCGTTTGATTCCTGATCGTAGGACAGGACTAGATTACATGCACCGCTATTATTTGTTTCTTAAAGACCGTAGTTGGTTCCCACTCAATGTTACATTACATAAGATTGTACGTAGTGATGATCCTATATTTCATGACCATCCTTGGCCCTACATGACTATTGTATTGAAGGGTGGTTATTGGGAGCATACCCCTGTATTCAATGATGATGGTAAATTGCTTACAGAATTTCAAACATGGCGTGGGCCCGGTAGTATTATTAAACGTAATGCAGGTGATTATCATTGGCTTGAACTTGAAGGTGAAGAGCCAGCAACAACAATGTTCTTTATGGGACCACAGCAACGTGAATGGGGTTTCTTAGTAGAAGCTAAGAAAGGAATACATCGTTGGATTAAACACGACCATTACTTAAATGATTGGAAACCCTATCATGAAAAATATGTAATGTCTAAAGCTAATAGGAAACAATAATGATAATTAGTGTTTTTGCTACATTGTTTTTTGGTTACATATTAGCAACCAAAGATTATACTAATAGTCCTAAGTGGATGTACTACATGGATGGATTAGTTTTTGCAGTTAATTTTGCAATTGTTTTTTTACACTTAACCAATATGATCGGAATTTAATGTTTATCTCTCTTACAAATGCCAGTGACGCACACAAAGGCAATAAAATTGCAATCAATATTGATTTGATTTCAACAGTATTCAATACACCTAATCTTGCTAAAAAAGAAGATGGTATAATTGAAAATATTACATATGTTTTTTGTCCTCCTCATGGTACATGGGAAGTACAGGAATCATTAGATGAAGTGGTAGCTGAATTAAACAACTTTAGATGGAATAAAAAATGAACGAAGATACAAGAGAAATTCTATTAATCTTACAAGAAGAATGTGCCGAAGTTACACAAGCTGTTAGCAAGTGTTTCAGGTTCGGTCCAGATCAAATGAAACCAAACAAACCAATGACTAATATCCAAATGCTTGAAGAAGAATTGGGTGACTTATTAGCTATGGTTGAATTGATTACTGAAAATAATATAGGTATTACAGTTGGTGGTTTAGATCAGGCCAAAAAGAATAAATTTAAGAAATTAAAGAAATGGTCTAACTTAACTATTAATAAATAATATTATGACACTAATTGATATTATTCTAATCCTAGCTTTGGGATGGTTTATGGGTAAATTTCATACAATATATAAACTACATAAAAATCTACAATTAATGATTATTGAAGAACCAATCAAATCTAATGTTTATAAATTAGAAACAAGATTAGTAGATGATATTATTTTGTTATATGACCGTGAATCAAACGATTTTATTTGCCAAGGTAATTCATTAGAACAACTAGCACAACTAAGTAAAGAATACAAGAAAATTGAATATGCTTCAGTGAAGCACGGAGAACATTTTGTTGCATTTATTGAAGGCAAGGTAAATAAAGAAGTATGAAAATAAATATTGGCAACTACCCTAGAAAGGGTAATCGCAGAAAAATCAATGTGCAAATTGATAGATTTGATACTTGGAGTACAGACCACACTCTAGCTACTATTATCTATCCGGCATTAATCCAACTAAAACAAACTAAACAAGGTATCCCTAGTGATTTTGTAGATGTTGGTGGTGAAGAATATAGCACACAACAAAGCTTTGATTTCTATATAGAATCACACGATGAGGCTTGGAATGAGGGTGCTAAACGGTGGGATGAAACATTAGATAAAATGATTTGGGCCTTCCATCAAATTGCATTTGAAGATTATGGTGACAAATATCACCATGGTAAAAGTGACTATGATTGGGTGAAAAGTGATAAAACATTCCCCAATCCTATAACAGGTAAAGTTGAAGATACATTTCAAATGGTTGATAAGAATCCTGATGAACATTGGTATGATGCTGAAGGGCATCAATTACATGAAGACCGTATCCAAGAAGGTTTGGATTTGTTTGGTAAATATTTTAGAGCTTTGTGGGATTAATATGTTTGATAAAATGGTAGATCAATTAAGAATACAAACATTGGGTAAAGGTAAAACAAATTTTAGTATTAATAAACAAGAGTTTGATGATTTTTGCAAAGAGTTTCTGTTTGAACAAATTAAAGGTGAATACAAGTTAGGTGAAGCTTTTTGTAAAAAGTATGACGAACCAAATTATGTACTAAGTATATTACCTGATTGTAGTGCAAAAGCACATATTAAAAAATTCTACGTTAAATGAAACAAAAATTTATAGACTATTACATGGATATTGCTGAACTAACTAGTAAGCTAAGTTCAGCTATCAGATTAAATGTCGGTGCTGTTATTGTTAAAGGCAACAAAATTTTAGGTACAGGATACAATGGTATGCCAACTGGATGGACTAACGAATGTGAATATAAAGAATACATGCCCGGAGATATTTGGGATGGGCAACTATATCCACTAGAAGAATATGATAACACAGTTGAAAGTAATCGCAGATATCGTTTAGTTACTAAAGATGAGGTACTCCACGCCGAGATGAATGTAATTTCTAAGGTGTCCGCAAGTACTGAATCTAGCGAGGGTGCTACATTATTTGTCACACATGCACCTTGTATACATTGTGCAAAAGCTATATATCAATCCGGTATAAAACAAGTTTACTATCGGGACGCATATAGAGATGCAAGGGGATTAGAATTTTTAAAACAAGGCAACGTAAGTGTCACCCGATACCCAATACAAAACTAGAATAACAATTGGTTACGGAGAATTAAAACCAGTCATTGATTGGTGTCAACGTAATTGTGCTAATGATTGGGGCTATGATTGTCAAGTGCCAGCCGGACGTGATGGTGGGTTATATGATTTCTATTTTGAAACAGAACCCGATTACATAAACTTTATACTTTGGAAAAAATGAAATACTATACTTTTTACCGTGAAAACAATAACTTCACCGATATACTAACAGACAACAACATTAAAAAGGTTGTTGATATGAAAATATCATGGCATAGACATTTAATGATTGGTTTGAAAGAAACTACTAATAGCGGAACATTTAGCTATATTACATTAAAGTACGGTGATGAGATGATACCTAGTTTGACAAAAGACTATAGTCCAGTGCCAGGTGTTGATTATGTTCCTAAGAAAGATATCACTAAGTTTGGACCCAAAGATTAATAAAGCATAGATAGCATCTTTGCTTCTGGGATACGAGTTGTAGTATTCTTTGAACCCAACAGGACTACGGTCCTGATTCCATTTGCTGTATCCATCATCATAACAATACATCCACCTGCTTTATTGATAAAGCCAGTTTTACTTACTAAGAATTTATAACCATTTCCTACTAGAGTATTAGTGTTTCTGAATTCTGCTGTTTTCTTCTTACCGATACTCCATCGTACAGCATCCATATTACTTGCTGTTACTATTAATGGATACGTACTTGCGGCAAATACTAATTTAATCAAATCATGTGCTGTACTAACGTTTGTATGTAATCTACCTGTTGGATCAGTAAAAGTACTGTTATTCATTTGTAATGATGCCGCTTTATAATTCATAGCATCAATACATTTGTTATATCCACCTGGATAGTAATCACATAACATTTTGGCAGCGTTATTATCCGATTTAACTATTGCCAAATCAATTAGTATTTCTCTTGTTAAATGTTTATTGTATAGTTTTTTTGGAATGACTTCAGTTAGTGATTGTCCGCTGTCTAGTACAACCATAGCAGTCATTAGTTTAGTTATACTAGCAATGCTACGTATTTCAGACATATTAGAGCCTTCTAGTATTTTACCATTACTATCAGCTACTAACCAAGCTTGGGCAGTAAAATTAGGATCGGCATATGCTGTGCCACATAGTGATAATACTATTATTGCTATAAGTTTTTTAATCATATATCCGTTCCTTTTTTGTGAGTTACTATTTTCATATCAGTTCCCATACCAACTACACAAGTAAGGTCTTTCTTAGTTGCTAGAATAGTCCAATTATTATCAACAGGATTTAACCAAATACTTACTATTGAACTAGCTTCATCAGCTACTTGTCCGGTCATGAAGGGTAACTCTTTATATTTTTCTCTAATACTCTTAAAGATTTCTTTTGTATTGTAACAGGGTAAATCTATTGTTATAGATTCTTCTATTTGTTGTGAATATGATTTAATTGGTAGTAATAACAACGTAATTATTAATAGATAAGTTAACTTCAAAAGATTCTCCTAGTCGTTTTATTATAACATGATAGAGGTAAATGTACTAATCACATTTACCCTTACTATTTAGAAAGTTATACTTCCGGAACTGTTCCAGCGATAAATTACATACCCGCCAGTAGTTATAGG
>Ga0208232_1000279_pt1 | contig 11184 bp, 11 predicted proteins | sample LakMenEpi24Aug12_FD_150729 | JGI IMG/M metagenome (GOLD analysis project Ga0208232, IMG submission 150729) | Freshwater microbial communities from Lake Mendota, WI - 24AUG2012 deep hole epilimnion (SPAdes) | ecosystem: Environmental > Aquatic > Freshwater > Lake > Epilimnion/Euphotic zone ... | reverse complement strand
CCATTTCCCTGAACAACCTGGGCATCTTCTATAGCGAACTGGGCCGCCGCCAGGAGGCGCTGGCCCCCACAGAAGAAGCGCTGAAGATCTATCGCGAGCTGGCGAAGACCAACCCGGCCTTCCTGGGTGTTTTGGCCACTTCCCTGAGCAACCTGGGGGCTCACTACAGCAATCTGGGCCGTCGCCAGGAGGCGCTGGCCCCCACGGAAGAAGCTGTGAAGATCCGTCGCGAGCTGGCGAAGACCAACCCTGCCATCCAGGAAGCGCTGTCCACCAGCGCCACCAACCTGGCCGTTCTGCAGTTGCGACAAGCCAACCCCGGCGCCGCGCTGCCGCTGTTGAGGGAATCGGTGAGCACGGAGGTGACCTACCTGCAGGGCCAGCTGCCGTTGCTGCCGGAGGGGCGGCGGCTGGCGCTGGTGGAGGTGTTCGGCGATCGCTGGCAGATTCCCTTCTCTCAGGCCCTGCAGGGTGAGGCGGGCGCGGCCCTGGCGCTGTTCACGCGCCTGAACCGCCAGGGACTGCTGCAGGACATCCAACGCAGTCAGGCGCTGCTGGCCCGAAGCGGACCTCAGCGGCCGCTGTTCGAGCAGCTCACGATGGTGACGGCCCAACTGGCCAACACCACCCTCACGCTGCAGCAGCAGACACCGCTGCTGGCCCGCAAGGAGCAGCTGGAGCAGGAGCTCTACCGCCAGCTGCCACAGATCCAGCCACGGCTGGTGGAGGCGGCTCAGATCGCGGCGCTGTTGCCGGCTGGTGGGACGCTGGTGGAGTTCCAGCGCTACCGCACCTTCGACGCCAGCCAGAACTGGGATCAGAGATGGGACCAGAGATTTGGCCCGTCCAGCTACCTGGCCCTGCTGCTGCGCCCCGATGGCACGATCCGCGCCATCCCCTTGGGGGAAGCGGCACCGATCGATGCGGCGGTGGTTGAGGCGGTGGCTGCCAGCGCCGATCCCAAGCGCCAGGCGGAAGCCCCCGAACAGCTGGCGGTGGTGAGCCGGCTGGTGCTGGCGCCGTTGCAACGGGAGCTGACCGGGGTGCGGGAGCTGTTTGTGTCGCCGGATGGGGAACTCAACCGCCTGCCGTTTGCCGCGTTGCCGGTGGCGGGGCCCAAGGACGGCGGGATTGCCGATGGCCCCATCACGGCCGACAGCAAGACCCTGGGGGCTGCGGTGGCGTTGCGGCTGCTCACCACCGGCCGGGATCTGCTGCGGCTCCAGCAACCCGCCAAGGCCGGTGGGGCACCGGTGCTGATCGCCAACCCGGATTTCAACGCCGCCTCCCGCTCAGCCACAGGCGGCGCGAGCGCCTCAGCCGCCTCCTCCTCCACTGCTACGGGCCCAAGTGTGCTCCGCGCCGGCCAGCAGCGCTCCCCCGGCGTGCGGGGCCTCAGCGCCTGGCAACCGCTGGGGGGCACCGAGCAAGAAGCCCGCCAGCTGGCACCCCTGCTGGGCGGCGGCGCGGTGATCAGCGGCCCGGCCGCCACCGCCGCGGTGGTGCTGGCCCAGCGGGCGCCACGGATTCTGCACATCGCAACCCATGGCTTCTTCCTGGCGGATCAACCCCCAATCAATGGCACAGCGGCACCTTACGCCCCCAGCCGGGAAGACCCCCTGCAGCGCAGCGGCCTGGTGTTCGCTGGCGCCAATCAGCCCGATGCCAACCCCAGCGACGACGGCTATCTCACGGCGGCGGAGGCCACCGCGATGGATCTGGAGGGCACCGAACTGGTAACGCTTTCAGCTTGCGAGACCGGTCTTGGCGGTGTGCGCATCGGTGAGGGGGTGTACGGCCTGCAGCGTTCGCTGGCGGTGGCGGGGGCCCGCTCCACCCTGCTCAGCCTCTGGAAGGTGGACGACGGCATGACCGCCACCTTCATGGAGCGCTACTACAACAAGCTCAAGGCCGGTCAAGGCCGCGCCGATGCCCTGCGCGACACCCAGGCCGAGTTCCGCAACAACAAAAACTCCACCTACAACGACATTCGGGTCTGGGGCGCCTTCCAGCTTAGCGGCGACTGGCGGGCCCTGCCCAAGTGGTGAGCTGCCCCAAGTTCCGCTCACGGGGCCGCATTGACAGCCCAGACTGGCGGCGTTCCGTCCTGCCCGCCATGGCCGGCCCGTTCTTCCGATCCCGCCCTGCCGCGCTGCCCTTGCGGGGGGCGTTGTTGGCCCTGCTGCTGGCGCCGGCCATTGGCGCCGCCCCAGCCTCCGCTGCCGATCTGAGCGCTGCTGTCACCGCCGCAACCGCCGAGCTGCGCCAGGGCTGGTCCGCAGACCCCACCACCGCCTCCCTGCCCTTCCCCAGCGTGCGCCTGCTGCCACGAGACGCTTCGGTGCAGGGCACCTGCAACCCCAAGGCACCGGCCCGTGTCCCCGCGCCCACGGCCGCCTATTGCGCCAGCAGCGGGGAGGTGCTGCTGGATCGGGATCTGCTCGCTGACGCCTACGGCCAAGCCAAGCCACCCCAGGGGCGCGCCTTGGTCACTTACTGGATCGCCACAGCGCTGGCGGAACGGTTGCTGCCCGCGGCAACGGCTGGCGCAGGGTCAGATCCGCTGCGAATCCTGCAGGCCACCTGTCGGGGAGGGGTGCTGCTGGGTGCCAGCCCTGCCCGCAAGTCCTTCCCGGATGCCACCCCCCTGCTCATTGCAGCCCGTTCGGCCTACGGCGACCGCTACGCGGCGGCGGTGGGTTCGGCCAGCCAGCGCGGCTATGCCCTCCTCACCGGCCTAGGAGCCACAGCCACATCCTCCTGCGATGCCGCCGAGATGGCCGCCCTGGTGAAGGGAGCGGTGCCGGATCGAGCCCTGCTGGCCACGATTGAGCAGCTGCCGCCGCCGGATCGGGCCTACGGCAGCTTGCTCGGCGCGATCAACAGTCAGTGCAAGCCCCTGCTGCCCAAGCGGCCCTGCCCCCGCAAGCAGTAGCAGATCGATGCCGAGAGATCGGGAACCCTACGCAGAAGGAAACGAGAGCGAGCGCAAACAAGGGATGCCAGGCAGTGGCTCCGATCGGGCCTGGTGGCGCCCACCGTCCTGGAGCCGCTCCCCGCTGCTGCATGAGTGGATCCGCTCCGGCGCCGTTCTGATTGCCGCGGTCTGGGGTGTTTATACCTTTATCTACAAAGATATCTATGTGCCTTCCCAGCAGCCGGCCCATCTCAACCTGGAGGCCTCTCTCAAGCCAGTGCCGGATCGCCCCTCGGCAGCGGCTGGCCTGGAGATGCTGCTGGAGATCAAGGCCACCAACGCCAGCAGTCGCCGCGTGTATCTGCTGGCGAACATCTGGACCTTGAGAGGGGTTAACACAGCCCCACGAACGGGTCAAAAAGTAGAAAGCGACTTCCTGCAAGAGTCGATTCAGTTGCTGCGGGATGGGTCATTGCTACCTACAGAGCGCGGAGTCAGGCGCAATGCAGGGAAGATGATCGCAGTCGGGCGTCTGTTGGGTGATGATTTCATCGACCCAGGCAACGCGGTGAATCGCTCTATCCTCGTGCACATCCCTAAGGAATACGATGCGGTTGAACTCAGCCTAACAACGGCTCTTCTGTCGCGGCGACAGGACAGATTTCCAGGTCAGCGCTTGGTCTTGGAGGTGAATGCTGATGGCGAACTTAAGCCTCTTCTTTGTTCAACAAACAGGAATTCAAACACTTCGGAGCCTGATTGCCGTCAATACAACGATAAGGATGACGGTGAGCTGCAGCGATATGATCCATATAAAGCCACCGTAACACTCACCCAGCAGATCGGCTTGCCGATGGGGGCGGGAAATTGAAGTGGGCCTTCCGTCAAAGCACAGAATCCTTACGATCGGCATGGTGCATTGCCATGGGCTGCAATAGCTGGGGACCGGTGGGTATAGGCGCAACTTGGCCTTCGAACAAGCCCTTCGAGTGGACAGGCCACCTTCAGCTCTCTGCTGCGCCTCCCCAGGCTCCTCGCCTGCCACTCAGGGGCAGCGTTCGGTGGATCGGTAGATCCGATTAGCAATGTCTCAGCTTGCAAGAGCTCACTCGTGGGGGGGCCTGGTGTTGCGCATCCGTCATTCAGGGGTGACAGACCATCCCTTCCTTGTCAAGATGGCCAAAGAACACGGGAACGGCAGTCTGCGCATGTTGAACGTCAAGAGTGTTAGTCGCCTGCTTGTGAAGGAGTTGCCAGCAACAAGCCTGATGATTTATCCCCTAACCGTGTTTATCCTGGGAAACCTGCTATTTGATCGGATCGGCGCTCCTTTTTCGGGCCATGTCCTGCAAGCAGCTGCCTCAGTCAAGGCTGGGGCCAATCCCAATGAAGCAATTTCGGATGGCCATGTTTGGGCTGCAACGGCCGTTCTTTATTTACTCGTCTCCTTTTTTGTATTATTGGCATTGCTCCGGTGGATGAGGGTAAGGGCAAAAGGCTATCTCTTTTTTGGCTATCTTTCGATTGCTGGTCTGCTAATTGCTCTTGGCATCTCTTATCTTGCAGACGTTGATAGATACAACCGGCCATTCAAGGCGGTCTTCTTGTTCACCTTTCGCAGTCTTCAGGTCGATAGGCGGCTGTACGTTGGGTCCATTCTTGATTCTATTAACAATACATTGCTGATCATTAATCTGCTAAGTGTTATTGTGCCTGCCTTCCTTTGTGCCTTTGGCCCACTGCTGGTCCGTGAGCCAAATGGCGCTTGGACGGAGGAAGAGCTGATCAAGCGTGTGAAGGATGCTCGCCTGCTTGCCCTTATGGCTTCGATCTTTCTAGTGGCTGGTGTGCTGCACATGTACGCGTGGATGTCATGGGCACCGGAGCTGCTTAACAAGGATGGGCTGGAGACGGTGGTTGGTAGCGTGGCCTTCTATTGGGGTTCCGTATTTACAATGATGTTGGCCTCCTATTATTTCCCGATCCTTTTGGTGCTGCGGAATCGAGCTGAGGCAGTGATGGTGGTATCCGAGGAGGTGCCCCTGATCGAGCGCGATCAATGGTTGGAGCGAAGGGGGCTGTCTCTGCGAATCGCCAATCAGGTGCCGCAGATGATCGGGATTCTGGGTCCACTGATTGCTGCCCCGGCCGGCAAGTTTTTGGCCACCCTCAGTGTGTTTTTTCCTAAATGATCCATTCTTCCCTTGGTCATAGGAATCACTGGCGGCTTCCCACGCGGTGCTGTAGATCCCCGAAGGCCTGGCCAAGCAGAACACGATGAACTCCAATGGCATAGAAAAGCTATTGTGTCTTACGCCAATCAGGATTGAAGAGAATGGTTTGATAATGCGTTTCATTTGTGAAAGTGGATCCTGCAATGCCGATTTATCGGAAAACCTCCGAACAGGCCCTTCGAGCGGACAGGCCACCATCAGCTCTCAGCTTCGCCCCCTCATGCTTCTTGCCTGCCACTCAAGGGCAGCGTTAGTTTGACGTGGCGGGACAGCTTGTTGACCTCCACTGGTGGTAGACGCGCTCTTTCGCTAGGGTGTCCTTTGGAGGCATTCGGCCATGACCATCTCTGTTGACGAACAGCAGGACGAAATTGCGGACGCTTGCCGGCAATACGGTATTGAGCGTCTATTTGTTTTTGGCTCGGCAATAAGAGAGGACTTCAGACCTGGGGAAAGTGACATTGACCTTCTTGTCGAGTTTGGTCCCATTGATGTCACGAAGAAGTTTCACGTCTATCTTGATGCACGAGAAGCTTTCAGGCGAATCTTCAATGCTGATGTTGACTTGGTAATGCGGGGAGCGGTTAAGAACAAGGTTATCGCTAAGGAGATCGATCGCACTAAGAAGCTCATCTATGCCGCGTGATATAGCTGCTTACTTACAGGACATCATGGATGCCGCCTATGCCATTGCCGATGTCATGCGAGGAATATCACTTGAGGACTATCGCGCTACTCGGTCTATCAGATCATCTGTCGAGCGAGAGTTCATCATTATTGGCGCTGCGCTTCGTCGGATCAGCGCTCTTGATGAGGAGCTCTTTGCCTCAATTTCAAATTCGCGAGCAATCGTTGATTTTAGAAACTTGCTAGCTCACGACTATGGGGCTATAGATGACGACTCTGTCTTCGGTGTTGTGTATTCAGACTTGGTTGTCTTGCAGGCGGAGGTGGCGCAGCTCCTCCAAAAGCTGACTTCCGCAAACTAACACAACCATGCACCTGACCCGCCACCGCAGTTTCACTGTGCTCTCTAGGTGTTATTTCCTATGGCTCTCTGCGGGCAGGTGATGGCCAGCGTTAGCTGCACCCAAAATTCTGGCAGCAGACGGATACAAGGCAACTCAGAATAAAGACATTGAAAAAGCCCTGGAACTCAACCGTATTATTTATGATTTTCACTGCATGGCAAAAATTAGGCAGACGCCGGCTCTAAGTCAAAGCAAGCATTCTCGTTCTGATGTTGTAGATTATCTCAACTCTCACAAAGAGATGGCTGCTTATCATGTCGCATGGTTTTTTGAATCCCCTAATGATGTTTTCGGGATAGCGCTGGCAGCTGTAGATGTTATACGAGCTAGATGGAAGACACAGACCGCGAAGGATGTTGGCCTGAGCCAAGGGAGCTTTTATCGCGACTTTAGCCAGGAGAAGATTCTGATCTTTTCGACTATTTTTAAAGTGCGGGAGGTGTAGGTCTAAAGATGTCTGTGACTTTGGCAACAAGAGACGGCTCAAAAGCCACTCGAGTGGACATGCCACTAAAATCAGTTTAGTCACAGCGATCGCGCCGCTCTAGGCAGGCCGCGATTGCTTGCGGCACCTGTTGTCCGGTACGGTCGCAGGCGAATAGATATTCGCCTGCGGGGTTCACTTCTAGGAACACATGCTCTCCCTCTGGAGTCACCCGCAAATCAGCAGCGCCAAAGGCTAGGTTCAGGCGCTCCATCAGTGCCAACAGCTTCTCCGCCACATCGTCGGGGAGGCGGTAAGGGGTTACGGTTGCCGTCCTGAGACCGCGCCTGTAGTCGGCGGCAAACTCTGGTTCCGATCGAATCGCCGCCGTGAACATCTCTCCATCGACTATGGTTGTCCGGAGGTCGAAGTCCGCATGGATATAGCGCTGGAACGTCACTGGAGCGTAACGAACGCTGTCCAGCCGTGCGCAATCGGCCTCCGTAAGCCGCGTTGTATCACGCGGCGCCTCGGAAATGTTCCGGAAAGCCTTGCGCACCACCTGCTCAGGTCCATACTTGTGAATAAACTCACGCGCATCCTCCGGACAAGAAGTAATCAGCGTGTCCGGGATCGCAAGGCCTAGGTCATTTGCCTCTTTGAGCTGCCACATCTTCCGCTGCGCCTTCTCATCGGCGTACGGGTTGTTCATCCAGAAGGCGTCGGTTGCCGCCCAAGCCCCTCCGAGCGCCTCGGTGGATTCGGACCATGCAAACAACCGCGATACCGGGTCACTCAGCATGGAGTCCAGCTCCAACGCACGAATTCGTCGATACCAAATAGCACCCACTTCCTCCATGAGGATCGGCTCCTCTCCGGGTGGCAATAGCCGAAGCGAATCTGCTGATCCGCCTACTGCCATGGTTAGCTGCATTGCGCTCGGAAACCATTCGGTGCTCACCAGCCGCCACGGACGCTTCAAATGTTCGGTAACGCGCGTTACATGGGCATTATCTACAAATGAAATGATAAGGATCATAGAAAGAATTGGACATCTGGCCTTGCCGGATGGCCAAGATTGGGAGAAGTGTCGGCAATGGTTGAATCGTCTGCCAAGAATGGCTATTCTAGGCAGGCAGCAAGTCTTACAGATTGAATCGCCGCCTCAGCTCATCCGAGATTGCAAGTCGTTGAGGCTTGCTTCTAGTTCAGCCGCAGACGCTATCCCGTCTTGCGTCAGCAAGCCAGACTGGGCCAGATTGCCAAGTGCTTCGACGACCTGCCATCCAACTGCCAATACCAGACCGGGATCAACCCCATCCGCTCGGACGCCGCCACCAAGAACGAATGGAGTAGGACTAACTCCAATGCCTGGGTTTACTAGCGGTCCAGCAGGGTTAACAAGCGGACCCCCATCCAACCCCTTTGGATTTTCAAAAAGCTGCTTCTGAGGGTCTAATACTTGTTCCTTAGGGCGATCCTTGATGAAGTCCTTTGGCCTATCTTTAACCCCATCCTTTGGCTGATCTTTTGCAAAATCCTTGGGATTGTCTTTGGCTAAATCCTTTGGCCTATCTTTAACCCCATCCTTTGGCTGATCTTTTGCAAAATCCTTGGGATTGTCTTTGGCTAAATCTTTCGGCCTATCTTTAACGCCATCTTTAGTGAGATCCTTGGGATTATCCTTAGCAAAATCCTTGGGACTATCCTTCACAAAATCTTTTGGCTGAGGTTTCACAATAACCCCACCGCACGGAACGCTCACGCCGATGCTGCTTCTAGGTCCGTCTAAGCAGGCTTGCATGCGTGTCACTTGGCCAGATGTGAACATGAACATCCCCATGTCATCTGTGTAGTCCATGTAGTTCATGAACATGTCACCATGCGGTCCGTTGGAGCAGGTCACGCGAGGGAAAGTTGGCAATCCCGTGTTTGGTCCGGCTTGATTCGGCGTGTCAGCAACGAAATCGCTTCCACCACAGCCATCGCCATCGTCGCCCCAAATATGCCTTAAGTTCAGCCAGTGTCCAACTTCGTGTGTTGCAGTCCGCCCCTTATTGAAGGGCGCTGCCGCAGTACCCTCAGTTCCGAATGCTGTGTACGTGCACACAACGCCATCGGTAGCAGCCGGGCCCCCGGGAAACTGTGCATAGCCCAGCAGACCGCCAGACAACTTGCAAACCCAAATGTTTAGGTATTGATCGGCTGGCCAAGCGTTGGCGCCGCCAGTGGAGGATGACTTCACTGCATCGTCGCCGGAGAAGCCATTGACCGTAGTGCTGGTTCGCGTTATGCCGTTCGTTGGCGCTCCGCTGGGATCGACTGCCGCCAGCTTGAACGAAATGCGAGCATCCGCCGCCAACGCTTGATAGGGAGCGGGAATGTTGACAACATCTGCATTTTGCTTACGGAAGTCTTCATTAAGAATTCTAATCTGGCTGGCAATTTGAGCATCGCTGATATTTTCAGCGGCCACTCTGTGCACAACGTGCACCACTACAGGAATCTGAGTGCAGCCTGATCGCTGCGCCGTCATCCCACTTTCCGCCAAAAATGCTAGTTCTTCTATCCGCTCGCGCGAAGCGGCATAGCGCGCATCTTCAGACAGCAATCGATGATGAACTTGCATGGTTGCGCAAGTTCGGTGCAATGGCAAATCCTTAGTTGATTCAGGATTTGCTTTATCGTCAGCGTCACCATTGATTTTTGTTGCCACAGCTAGAAAAGTGGATTTTCAACAATAGTAGTGGTAAGCGCTCACGATCGCTGCACCGCTTATCAAATCTATAGATAGTCCGATTGGGCTTGCATTCAGTTCGTGATTAGAACAAGTGTATTGTAGTCTGGTTGTTGCAGCCGATAGCGCCCGGTCCAGCCATGCATTTCGATCGAAAGCGTGCCCTCATTTAGGCGCCAAAGGCCTTCACCCTGAAGCACGCCTCGATCATCCGCTCCGGGCGCTTCGGCCATGGTCTTGCCACCAGCCAGAAGATGCAGGCTGCGCCGACCCCGTGCTGGCGGAATATCAGACGAAACCCTTTTCAAAACAATTATGCCTGGGCTGCTCTCTTCACGAAGTTCAACCCATTGGTCAAGGATGTCATTTTCCATTGATAAGAATTTGTACAAAGAAGAACCAACTTCAAGAGTAACCGGGTGACGTGGCTCAATACGATGAAGCAGCTGAGAGCTCAGCCATTGTAAGGGCAAGGGTAGAGATGTCAAACCACTGCTCAGGCGCCTGATTATTCCTGGACGGCAGTTGACTCGTAGAGGATCTTCGAAAAGATTACCCGGGAAAACATTGCAGTCTTCTGGTTTGGAAGCTTGAGAGATTGAAGGAACAGTAGGGAGTTGACAAGCTATGTCGGCGCAATAACCACAAGTGGTTAGCAGATGGCCTTCGCTTACTGGGACCATCCAAAAAAATAAAGACATGTATAAACTCAACGCCCAAGATGCACTGAGGCAATGCATTTTTATCATTTTATTGCAAGGCATAATGTCACTACTACATCGTATGAGTGAGAATCTAGCAAGCCAGCCCACTTCACGCGTGAATAGATCTCTGGTCGCAACCCAGTCTACTTTGAGGGTCGCCTATGACGTGGACCCCAGAAACTGAACCAGGCCTTATGAGAGCTTCCCTACCGGCCAGACTTGGCCAGGAGAAGCCCCATGAAACGCAAGCGCCACTCCCCCGAACAGATCATCCGCAAGCTGCGCACCGCTGAGCAGCTCCTCAACCAGGGCCAGACCGTCGCCGATGTCTGCAGGACCCTCAGGGCTGATTAAAAGTCTTAGTCCGGGCCGGGTTCCGGCCGGCGCCGCGCCATCGCCAGAAGTGCCGTGATGTCATGCATCACCGCTTGCAATCCAGCCCGGATTGACCGAAACCCCGCCAGGCGCAGCAGGTTCAAGGCGGCGGTGCGCAGCGTGGCCACCACTCCAGCGCCATTGCCCCGGTAGCGGTGGGCGTCCTCGTGGAGCTGGGTGTCACGGATCCAGTGCCAGCCCTCAATGCTCCAACGGGCGCTCACCAGCTGCAGCAGGGCTTCTGGGGTGGTGCGGAGGCTCGTCAGAAACAGGTGGGTGGCTTGAAACGGCCTGCCATCACGGGTGCCGCTGACCGTGACTTCCACGATCCAGCTGGTGCCGATCCAGGCCTCGCTGATGTGCTCTGGAGCCTGTTTGGCACGCAGCGTCCAGGCGATGTCGTGGCCGTGGCCAACCTCGTGAACGTCCGCCACGAAAGGGATGTGCCGCTTTCCATGGAACTGAGATCGGATCTGACGGTGCAGCGTCTTCTGGTTGGCTTTCACTGTCAGCAGGAAGTCGGCCCCCTGCCCCTGGAGGAGTTGAAAAACGGTTTCTGGGTGTGGAGCGCATCCGCCTGGATCAGCACACCGTCAAGATCGAGCTCGCCGAGCAGCTGTTTGAGCACCGCCCGCTAATGGTTTTCGCCGGTGGCGTAGCAAGCCTGGCTGATCGCCACACCCAGAGCGGCCGAATACAGCGTGACCTGGGCAATGAATGCGGAGCCCCCGCCGGCCGTGGGCTCGATCGAACCCCTCAAGG
>Ga0208232_1000278_pt1 | contig 11195 bp, 10 predicted proteins | sample LakMenEpi24Aug12_FD_150729 | JGI IMG/M metagenome (GOLD analysis project Ga0208232, IMG submission 150729) | Freshwater microbial communities from Lake Mendota, WI - 24AUG2012 deep hole epilimnion (SPAdes) | ecosystem: Environmental > Aquatic > Freshwater > Lake > Epilimnion/Euphotic zone ... | reverse complement strand
AAAATGAAGAATGGTCTCATGTTCAAAAAGAAAATGAGGTTGAATCTTGGGTTTTAAATTTGGCTGAGGAAAAATTTAGTAATTTTACGAAAAAAAGTGAAATTATGGAAATTATTAGTTCTAAAGTTAAAGAAACTTCAACACCAATGCCGGCAACTAAGGCAAACAAAGGACACAACGGTGTTCCTGAATTTATGACTTATGATTCAATCATGTCATCATCAACCAAAGAAAAAGAAACCGAAACACCGGTTAGAGAAAGACCTGTTAGAGAGAAACCAACAGAAAAACCTAAAACTGATGACCCATTTAGTCCTAAACCGGGACCTAATCATGCTCCAAAAGCATTAGCTGAAAAAAAAAGAATTAAAAATGGAATTTAGTAAAAAAAATTTGTTATCTTTAATTAAAGAAAATTTAGAAGAGATGGCAATGGATTTCGATACGGAAGATAGACCTGACCAAGGTATACAAAATAAACTAGCTCAAGGAGATACTCCATTGAAAAAAATTCCATTTCCTAAAACAGGTGATGAACCCAATAAAAATTTCCAAGAACTTTTAGCATCTGAAAGATATAGACAAGTAATTAGTAACCTAAGACAATATACGGGTATTAATACACCTCTTAGGACTATTAATGATATAATGCCATTAGCTCAAATGATGATGACTGCTCATAATCAAATTGTACAAACCGAAAGAGCACATAGAGGAGAATTAGAAAAATTATCAGTTGATTTAGTTGTAAAAGAACTGAATGTTTTTAAACCAAAGGAGATTGAAGAAGGTGCTGGTGTTGAATTTATTGATGGTGTATATATGGCATATAAGTATCAAATAACCGGAACAACTAGAAAAAAAGTAAATATTTTACAATTTGATGTTAAAATTGTTAATACAGGTGAAATTGATTCGAGTGATTTCAATAGAGAACAAGGTCAACAACAAAATGCTCCAGAAGTAAATATTGAGGTTGAGGAGGATTTAATGGGTGATTTGGAAAAACTTGATTTAGAAAAAGCAAAAAGAAGATTTATTAATAGTATGATACAAGGTGCATCAGAAAAGGCTCACTATATGTATCATTATGTTCCTGATAAAATTGAAGAAATTACTGGTTCTGAAAACTTGATAAATCAATACGGTATTTTAATGTCAATTAACGATACACTTTATTGGCAATTAAGTGACGAACAAATGAAAATGATGATGGGTGGAGGCGGAGAAGGTGGGTCAAGTATGGCTGGTAAACAAAAAACAGATAGAAATTCCAACCCCCCTAAAATAACAATAGAAGCTGTTAATTTTCCCGTACTTGTCCATGAATTAGTTAAAGCGGTGATGGATTTAATTTCATACGCCGGTGACCCAGATGATTTAGAAACTTTTAATGCGGTACAACAATCAGAAGATACTTTAGAAAAAGAAGTATGGGATTTGAGATTAGGACCAGCAATATGGGAAAGGATGAGAAGACAATTTCCTGAAGACATCTTAACCGATGTAAATAAGATGCATCTACAGAATAGATTACTAATGACAATTTTCAAATTACCAGCAAAAAATTTATTGGTATTCGCAAAGGAGGTTGTTTCAGGTTCTGCAAATGGTAAAAGATTAATGAATGAATTAATGTTAGGGATTGAACAATTACTTAGAGACCAAGATTACCAAGATGCAATGGAATCATTTAATAATGATTTAGATGATGTTGCGGATGATTTTACTGATGATGATATGAGAAATCTTTTAGGTGATTTAGGTATTAGTTTATCGGATGACGATGATGACGATAATCGATAATATTTAAAAGGGGGTTTTTAACCTCCTTTTTTTGTATTTATATATATGAGTAATAAGATAGAACAATTAAAAGAGTATGCTCGTATAATGAAGGATGCTCCATATGCGTTAAAAACATACTTAACGACATATGACAATACGCAAAAGAAATATGTTCCTTTAGAGTTATTCCCTGACCAAGTTCAGTTAATCAAGGATTACGAAGTATACAACGAAAATATTACGAGGAAATATAGACAGGCCGGTGTTACCACAGTAACTGCCGCATGGATTTCCAGAAGACTACAATTGGCAAAACCAGAAAACCCTGAAAGGGTATTATTAATTGCCAACAAAAAGGATACCGCGGTGGAAATGGCCAATAAGGTTCGTCATTTCTTAGACCAATGGCCAGATTGGTTGAATGTTGGGTTTTCACCCGATAAAAATTCAGAAAGTAGATTTAGGTTAAACAACGGGTGTGAGGTTAAGGCGGTTGCGACATCTGCGGATGCGTTACGTGGTTATACCCCAACAATCCTTGTATTTGACGAGGCGGCATATATCGAAGCCGGTGAAGATTTTTGGGCGGCATCTATGGCATCCCTATCTACAGGTGGTAAGATTATTCTTGTTTCTACTCCGAATGGATATGACCCAATTTACTATGGTGTTTATGACCAAGCGATGAGAGGTATCAATGACTTCCATATAACCGATTTAAGGTGGTTTAAAGACCCTCGTTACACAAAGGACTTACGTTGGGTTAAATGTCAGGATATATGTCATTACATGTTGAATAGAGAACAATATGACGATACTGAAGTGATAATATATGACTTTGACATAGAAAAGTATGCCGAACTTGAAGAATTGGGATATAAACCGTTTTCTTCATGGTTTGAATCAATGTCAAAAAAGTTCAAATATGATAGACGTAAGATTGCGCAAGAGTTAGAGTGTGACTTCTTGGGTTCGGGTGATGGTGTTATTCCGGGTGATATTCAAGATAATATAACTAAGAACATGTTACGCACACCAAAAGAAAAGTACATGCAAGGTACCTTTTGGCAATGGAAAGAACCGGTACAAGGACATAAATACATTATGGGTGTCGATGTGAGTAGAGGGGACAGTGAAGACTTCTCATCTATTAATATAATTGACTTTGATGAGAGGGAACAAGTTGCGGAATATATAGGTAAGATTCCACCCGACGATTTAGCGTCAGTTGCATATAAATGGGGAATTTTATATGAGGCGTTTATTGTAATTGATATCACCGGTGGTATGGGTGTGGCAACATCCAGAAAATTACAGGAGATGAATTATAGGAACCTGTATATTGATGGTGTTAATACAAAGAATATTTGGGAATATAATTCGAAGGCGATGGAAAAAATCCCCGGATTAAATTTTAACAATAAAAGAACTCAGATTGTTGCCGCATTTGAAGAACAATTAAGAAAAGGATTCCAAGTTAGGTCAAGTAGATTAGTAAATGAATTAAACACATTTGTTTATATCAACGGTAGACCTGACCACATGAAAGGACATCATGATGATGCAATTATGAGTATGTCGATGGCACTTTACGCGGCCGATATGTGTTTTAGTCAATTAGAAAAAAACGAGAACGCAAATAAGGCAATGTTGGAGTCGTGGACGGTAACTGAAAGAACCTACGAACCGAACAAATCGTTTTATTCATATGGTACCGCATTTGACCAAATAGGTTCAATGGGTACGGACGCTAATGTGGTTCAACAGATACACGGTAATGCGACTAAGGACCACTATAAAGAATATTCGTGGTTATTTTCCAAAAAGAGGTAACACGACTTTAATATCCCCTTAAAATTATTTATATTATAAAGAAAACTATTTATATACATGGCAGATAATAACATAACTGTATTTCAGAGGTTAACCAAGATGTTTGGTTTCCCGGGACAAGTAAAACCCGAGGATTCACCGTCATTTAATTTCTCGAGAGAAGAAATACTAAAAACCAATAGTAGGGAAGAATACGAAAAGGCGATGTTACAGGCTCAACAGAGTCAATACGTTGCTGACAAGTGGACAAAACTTGAACAATCATTATATAACCAATCGGTTTATTATGAACCAAATAGAATGTCGGCGTATTATGATTATGAATCAATGGAGTTTACTCCTGAGATTTCGGCGGCATTAGACATCTATGCAGAAGAATCTACTACATTATCAGAAAAAGGTGAAATTCTTACTATATTTTCAGAATCTTCAAGAATTAAAACCATACTTGAGGACTTATTCATTAATCGTTTAGATTTGAACACTAACCTACAAATGTGGGCTCGTGGTGTGTGTAAGTACGGTGATGATTTTGTTTATTTAAAAATTGACCCCGAAAAAGGTATTGTTGGTTGTCAACAATTACCGAATATTGAGATTGAAAGAATGGAGGGTGGCTCAACTAAAGCACCTAACCAAAATGATTCTAAGATGCCATCGAGAGAATTAAGGTTCCAATGGAAAAATAAAGATTTAGAATTCCAAGCATGGGAAATTGCCCACTTTAGATTACTGGGTGACGATAGAAAGTTACCATATGGTACATCAATGTTGGATAAGATTAGAAGAATTTGGAAACAATTACTTCTTGCCGAAGATGCGATGTTAATTTATAGAACAACAAGAGCACCCGAAAGACGTGTATTCAAAGTATTCGTTGGTAACATGGATGATAAAGATATCGAGGCGTATGTGCAACGTGTGGCGAACAAATTTAAAAGGGACCAAATAGTTGACAGTAGAAATGGTCAAGTGGATATGAGATATAACCAAATGGCTGTTGACCAAGATTATTTCATTCCTGTACGTGATGCGGCACAAACTAATCCAATTGAAACTCTACCGGGAGCACAAAACTTAGGTGAGATTGCGGATATTGAATACATCCAAAAGAAAATGTTGGCGGCACTTCGTATACCTAAGGCATTCTTAGGTTTTGAAGAGGTGGTTGGTGACGGTAAAACTTTAGCGTTAATGGATATCCGTTTCGCTAGAACCATCAATAGAATTCAAAAGTCTATGATTCAAGAATTAAACAAAATTGCACTTATGCATTTGTATCTTCTTGGATTGGAGGATGAGTTGGATAATTTCACATTATCATTAACTAACCCTTCAGCACAATCAGACTTATTACGTATTGAGCAGTGGAAAGAAAAAATTGTTCTATATAAAGATGCAACGTCTGACACATCACAAGTTGGTATATTACCAGTATCCCACACATGGGCTAAGAAAAATATTCTTGGTATGAGTGATAGTGAGGTTATACTTGATTTACAACAACAACGTCTTGAAAGAGCAATGGGATTTGAATTAACAAACACTCAGAATGTTATTAAACGTTCAGGTGTATTTGATGAAGTAGATACTAAGTACGGTGTTCCTGAGGAAGAAAGAGAACAGGGTGGTGATGCACCGGAAGGTGGTGGAGAACCAGGTGGAATGGATATGGGTGGTGGAGCGCCAGCGGCGGAGGCACCTCCATCGGGTGGAGCCGAACCGTTAGCGGAATCATCAAAAAAACGTAAAATATTAGGAATGTTGGGTGAGAGCGAAGAGTTTACCGATTTATTCGATATGAATAGGGCACAACAGAATATTTATGAAATAGAAAATAAATTAAAAGATATACTAAACGAACAATAAGAATGTCAAACTTTGGTAATGTAAAATCAAAACTGTTAAACAAATTAACAGAATCTTACACTTCTGATAAAAAATCAGACGTAAAAGAATTATTAAAACAAATTAAATCAGATAAGAACTTGTCAGAAATGTACTTGTTCTATGAAGATATCGAAAATAAACACATCTCAAGTACCGATACCGCCAAATTGTTCGTTGAACAAATTGAATCATTGTTGATTGAAAAATCAAACTCGATTAAAGAATCTTGTAAATCTTTGAATAAGATATTGGGTGATGTATCAATTGAAAAGAATGTAATCTATGAATGTTTAGATATTATTTCTGAAAAGAATACCCTTTTAAACATTGAGAAGAAGGTTGAGTCTAAACAAACATTAATCTCACACCTTACTAAAAAGAAATCATCTCAAGTTTCAGAATCAACTCATACCGATAATCAATCTTTATTGAATGCGGTTTTGGTGAATAACTTCAACACCAAGTTTGTTGATTTTATGAATGAGGGTCAAAAAGAAATGTTTAAGAAAATTGTTTCTATGGATGAAACTGAATTAAAATCTGAAATGGAAACATTAAAGGAAAGTCTTAATACTAAGATTGATTCTCTTTTAACCGAATCAGACAATGAACTACGTGATAAATTAACTAACGTTAAAAACGACGTTAATGAATCGGTAGTATCGAAATACAACTATTTTAGATTAACAGAGTTGAAGAATAACTTGGATTAATCCTCGGGATTGTTCTTGTGCTGTTTGTAAATCGCCTTTAACTTTTCACTTCTTTTAACAACCGAAGGTTTCACAAATTGTTGTCTCTCTCTTAGTTGTTCAGTTTGTTTAGTTTTAAGAACCTTGAATTTGTACTTTTTAAGTGCTACTTCAAGGTTTTTTTCTTTTAGTACATTGATGATTATCATATTCTTTTTTACAATTATAATGAAATTATTTTGATTTCTTGACTTTTTTTTGTATATTTTAAATACACCATAAAATAACTAAGTATGAAAATATTAAATGAAAAGAGGAAAATTTATTCCAATTGGTGTCCACAACAATGTTAAAATAGGATACGGTACAGTTGACTACAAAGACCTAAAGACAATCTATATCCAATTAAACTCATGGACACAACCCGATACAGAGGATTGTGACTTCGATAGATTGATTAACAAAACAAGAAGACAAATAAAAGAAAATATTCACAATTTAAACTGCGAATATTTTAAACCACAATCAATTGTGGATTTGGACATAAAGACCAGCGGAGTTAAAATTAATAAACGGTCATTTATGGACCTAGAAATTACATTATACGTTGAAAAATATTTTGATGTAAGGTCAAAAGAGATAAAACAAATCGTTGCAGATTTATCTGAGACACTAATTGATAACGTTTTAACTGACGAAACTCTCTTTAATTTCAACGAAACGAAGAATTAATGTAGGAACGGGGTATTTATTATGAAAAAGATAAATGAAAATACTCGGACCCAATGAAATCGGAAGAGGTATATTAATAGAATACGACGCCGGTCACGTTTCTCCCCAAGACAATAAAAAAATAATATCCGAGATGAAAGATACAGACTTCTCTCAGGATATTATTTTGTATGCTGTTTTACAAAAATATGATACTCCAAATAAGAACGGTAGAATCTACCCTGAAGTATTATTAAAGAGAGAAAACGAGAAATATCAAACCCTTATTAAAAAAGGTGGTGCTCTAAATGAGTTAAATCACCCATCATCATCACTTATCGATTTAGATAGGGTTTCCCATTCAATCCTTGAAACTTGGTGGGATGGTAAAATCCTAATGGGTAAAATTAAACTATTCACTTCACCAGGTTGGAAGAAGATGGGTATCGTTAGTACTAAGGGTGACCAAGCCGCAATGTTACTTATGAACGGGGCAACGTTGGGTATATCATCAAGAGGTGTCGGTTCCTTAAAGAATGTTAGAGGTCAGAATATAGTACAAGAGGACTTTGAACTCGTATGTTACGATTTAGTATCATCTCCATCTACCCCCGGTGCCTATGTATTTAAGGACCCAAGTGAGAGAGAACAATATCAGGAATCAACCCAAGAAAGACCTGAACAGTCTAACAAAATGATAAATCTAATGAATAAGTTGGATAGTTTTTTATCTAAATAACTAATTTATTTAAGATTATAATACCGTAAAAAGTACTTTTTTACATAATCACAATATTTATAATAAACTAATTTTTTAAAATGAGCGAAAAATCAATCTTAGAACAAGCGTTACTTCAGGTGCAGACACTTGAAGAGGCAGTAAGGGCAAATGCAAAAGGTATACTTGCTTCTACCATGAAACAAGAACTAAATGATTTGCTAAAAGAATCTATGGAAGAAGAGGAAGAGGTTGTTGCAGAACAACCCGATTCTGAAGAAGAGACACAAGACGATGTACCAGCTGAAGCTGGAGATGAAGAAGACGGTCTTAATAATGATGAATCAGGTGAAGAATCATCTGACGATGAAGAAATATCAAAAGATATCGATTCAATGGATTTTGAAGATGAAGACGAAATGCCTAATATGGGTATGGGTATGGATTCTGAAGATGAAGAAGATGTTGTTGACATGACTGATGCTGACGAAGACGAAATATTAAAAGTTTTCAAAGCAATGGGTCCTGAAGATGGTATCATCGTTAAGAAAGATAACAATCACATTGAATTATCAGATGGCGATGACGAATACATCATCAAGTTAGAAGATGAATCTACGGAAGAAGAATCATTTGACATGAACGAAGACGATTCTTTCGACCTTTCAGGTGCTGGCCTTGATGGTGCAGATGCTGAAGGAGAAGAAAATGAAGAAGTAGTTTATGAAATCGAACTTGACGAACCAATTGGTGAAGAAGAAGTTTCTGAAGAGGAATTTGCAGAACCAATGGAGGGTGATGTAGAAGAAGCCGCTAGAACTAAGTGGAACGCACACGGTGATAAAGCCGGAGCGAACAGAACAGGTATCAAAGGTAAAAAAGTATTTGCAGCAGGAGCAATCAACGAAGAAGTTGAGACCTTGAAAAAACAAAACTCTGAATACAAAAAGGCCCTTATATTGTTCAAAGAGAAACTTAATGAAGTTGCTGTGTTCAATGCAAACTTAGCGTACGCTACACGTTTGTTCACTGAACATTCAACAACAAAACAAGAAAAGTTAAACATCTTAAAGAGATTCGATTCAATTTCAACCTTGAAAGAATCTAAGAACTTGTATAGTACATTAAAATCTGAATTTGAAGTTAAAAAACCAATTTCAGAATCAGTGGTTGAAAAAATCACGTCAGCACCGAGTAGTTCATCTTCTACTGAAGTTTTATCTGAGTCAAAGGCTTATGAGAATCCTCAATTTAAGAGAATGAAAGATTTGATGACAAAAATAAAATAAACATAAAAATAAAAAACCAAAAAAAATACTAAAATGGGAGCATTATTAGAATCAGGTATGGTAGGTAACATCGGGTTAAAACACCTTAGAGTTATCAAAGAAGATACCATCAAAAAATGGGATGACTTAGGTTTCCTAGAAGGCCTTGAAGGCCATAAAAAAGATAACATCGCGCAATTGTATGAAAACCAAGCGTCTTACTTAATCAACGAAGCAGCAGTTTCTGATGCTAGTGGTTCTTTCGAGACTGTAGTTTTCCCAATTATCCGTCGTGTATTCTCTAAATTATTAGCAAACGACATCGTTTCGGTACAAGCAATGAACTTACCTATTGGTAAATTGTTCTTCTTTATCCCTAAAATTCAGGAAAGAACTTCAGGTGGTTACCATAACCAACCTTATGGTTTCCCTTCGTCTCAAACTAACCCAACTTCAGGTTACACAGGTACTAACTTGTACGACCGTTTCTACGAAGAAGATGACACAGCAACTTCAGGTTTGTTCGATTATTCTAAAGGAGCAGTTACTGCAATCGCAGCAGCACCTTTCGCATTCGTAACATTCAGTAATGGTGCTGCATCTGAAAGTACAGCCGCTTTGAGTGGAGATTCAGTATCAAGTGCAATCGTTGTTCTTAGTGGTTTCACTACAGCAGGTGAAGGTAAAATGGTAGGTGCTAATGGTAACATTATGGACACTGAAGAATTTTTAGCTTCATTAGCAATCACAGTTACTGGTAACACAACAGCACAAAACGGTGTTAAAAACTTTAACGTTGTAACTCAGAAATATGGTAAAGGTATCGTTGAGTACGGACAAAAATCAGGTAGTGGTGTTGCTAAATACAATGACATTTGTGACGAAGAAGGTAAAATTTACTTAAATGTAGATTTCGAATCTTACAGTACAACAAATGGTTTCTCTGCATCTGACTTTAGTTCTAACGACTTAGCACTTGCTAACTTAGTTGTTTCTTACAACACTTATGCTTCTCTTGAATTCGAAGAAGAAATCGGTGAGGTTTCTTTCGACCTTGAGTCAGTAACAGTTTCTGTAACTGAAAGAAAACTAAGAGCTAGCTGGTCTCCAGAATTAGCACAAGACGTTTCTGCATTCCACAACATCGACGCTGAGGCTGAATTAACAGCTTTATTGTCTGAGCAAGTTGCGGCAGAAATTGACCGTGAAATTTTACGTGACATCCGTAAAGGTGCCGCTTGGAGAACTAAGTGGGACTATAACGAATGGAAATACGGAGCAACCGGTAACACTCCTTTCATGGGTTACACTCAGAAAGATTGGAACCAAACTTTGGTTACCAAAATCAACCAAATCTCTGCTCAAATCCACAAGACAACTCTTCGTGGTGGAGCTAACTGGGTTGTTGTTTCTTCTGAAGTATCAGCAGTATTCGATGACTTAGAATATTTCCACGTATCAAGTGCTGGTCCAGAGGCTGACACTTACAACATGGGTATCGAGAAAATCGGTTCATTAGCTGGTCGTTACCAAGTTTACCGTGACCCTTACTTACCAGCAGGTAAAGTAATCATCGGTCACAAAGGAAAATCATTGTTAGACGCAGGTTACATTTACGCACCTTACGTTCCTTTACAATTGACTCCTACAATGTATAACCCGTTCAACTTTACCCCAATTAAGGGTATTATGACAAGATACGCTAAGAAAATGGTTAATAACCGTTACTATGGCTTAATTGACGTACATGGATTGGCTACATTCAGTCTTGACACATTAAGATAATCTAATTATCAGTCATAAAGAAAGGGTCCTCAAAAGGGACCCTTTTTTATTTTATAGAAATTCAGTATATTTGTAAAATATGTCGAAAATAAAAAAAATACCTGAAGAAAGTATTGACCAAGTAGACTACGAAAAATTAAGGGTGGATGTCTTAAAGATGTTAATAGATGGTAGAAATATCGATTGTAAACAAACCAAAGAAGAAATCATCAAACATTTAAAGTTAGACGATGAGGAAAAATACGTTAGACCTATTACGTATGATAAACAACCCGATGGTTCGTTTATTGTTGGCATTGCATTAAATGATACCAAAAATCTAAATGAAATGGGTCAATTAGTTTCTAAAGGTATTGCTAAAAACATAGGTATGTACACGAATGACCGTATACATTATAATTCTAAACAAAAACTTACATGAATTGGACCGAGTATTTCCTGAACATTGCCGAACAAGTAAAATTAAAATCAAAAGATGAATCTACACAGATAGGTGCAGTTATCGTTGGG
>Ga0208232_1000277_pt1 | contig 11210 bp, 18 predicted proteins | sample LakMenEpi24Aug12_FD_150729 | JGI IMG/M metagenome (GOLD analysis project Ga0208232, IMG submission 150729) | Freshwater microbial communities from Lake Mendota, WI - 24AUG2012 deep hole epilimnion (SPAdes) | ecosystem: Environmental > Aquatic > Freshwater > Lake > Epilimnion/Euphotic zone ... | reverse complement strand
CCACCTAACATATAGACAGTCTTTTCGGATTCTTTCAACCTACGTAAGGCCGACACATAATGAATGAATGATAACATTAACAAGTCACCTTATATGGTGGTGCATAAGGGTCTGGTTGATATGGTGCGGGTCGTGATGCAAGGTGATGCACCAATTCACGCAATGCCACATTTTCTTTTTCAATGAGTTCCAACTCTTTTATACGGAGTTTTATCTCAGACATTTCTTCTTCAAGTTTTTGTAGTACATTAACCATATTAGTCCCATAGTGCTTGATAATATTTGCCGAACAAACGCAAACCATTAGTGATGCGTTCTTGGTGTTTGTTGCGAGCTTCCCAATCTATCTCATATGTATGATTTGGTCCATGGCGCATTTCAGTATATCTCTGTTCACTTTTAGGCACTTCATTGCCTTCTACATCAACAGGCACAAAATTCCAATCAGCAACACCAGAAGTGTACAGTTGTTCCCAATCATTATCTGGTTGTAGTTGTTCAAAAGCCCAAATCATTTCATCCATGACCCAATCGAAACGTTTGAAATGATTGGCATCCACATCATATACATTTTCTTTTGGTGGTGCTGAGGTAGACTTCAATTCTTCTGGCACATCATTATCATCAACATTAGGCGAACCATGTTTCGTGGCGTGCAACTGTTTCAACATTGGAAGAATAATTGGTGACAATGTGCCATCCATATTCCATGTATCCCATCTGTCGATTTTTACATAACGAATTTGTGGATGAATAAAGTCCATGAATTTCATGTATGCGGTTGACAATGGCATTAGACGATTGGACCACTTTTCGATGATTGGTTCATCATAGTCAATCTCACGCCAAAAGAAAATCTTCTCCAAAATTGTATATGGAGAAATCCAGTGGTTACGATAATTTGAGAAATAGATTTTCATAATTTTAACATTTGTTCCAGTGTAAAAACTTTTTTCATATACGGTGACACATCATGCAAAACAGAATGTGCTAAGTCACCTGCTCTACGTGGCATCACATTTACTTTAAAATCACAATCATTCACCTTTTTGAATGTATCTATGGTTTGTTGTACTGTGTAACCTTGCCCGCTGCCTAGGTTTTCCAAGAGGATATTTGAAGGTCGTCTAATAGCAAGTTTAATGGCCTCGCATATTTCAAGTACGTGTATATAATCACGAACTGCGGTACCATCAAGTGTATCATAATCATTACCATATAAATTGAACTCACCTGTTTCTCTCGCTTTCATTAAATTGTACATCAAACCATCATGGTTCGTTGGATCAATTCCGTATGCAGAACCAATAACGTTGTAGAACCTGAAAATTGTTTGGTCTTTGTTAGTTAATGTGCAATAATTACGAACAATTGTTTCAGTAATCTTTTTTGATATTGCATATGGACTTTCTGCACCAGAGGCTGCGCCAGTTGATGCAAAGATGAAATGGTCAAAACTCACACGTTCCAAAAGATTCATTGTACCACCAACATTTGTTTGGTAGTAACGCATCGGCCATTTTACAGAATCACCGACATTCACCAATCCAGCCAAATGAACCACAACATCATAGTGGCCATCTAAACAGTTCATGTTGTCAATATCTTCTTGTATAAATTTTTCTGCAAGTTGTGGTTTGAACACACGATCCAAACCAACAACATATTCATTACTCAACACCTGACAAAGGTGTTGGCCAATGTAACCAGAACTACCGGTGATTAGAATCTTCTTCATTCTTTGTAATCAATAGAGTTGATTGATTTCATTTTGTCGGCAATGTCCCAATTCTTACAGTAATCGTTATCTGCGTCAAACAATTTTAAATAATCTTTTGCAGATAATTCACGACTAGAAACAATCACCTCATCAATATGATGTTGTGAAAATTCTTTGAAAGAATCTTTGCCAATTTCCATAATGAATTCATCATGTGCATGAGATTCTTCATGAGCCTCAACCACATAACGCATACGAAACATTGATACAGTTTCAACTAGATACAGTTTCTTTTCCATTTTCAACTCCAAAAGTTTTTTCAATTTCAAACACACATACATCAGCCAATTCACGGGAAGACCACCTATGATCCTTGGCAAATTGTTTATTTTCTTTTATGATATCGGTACACCTTAACACAATCATCTCGGTGAATTTCTCAATTGTATATTCCCACTTATACCGTTCTTTGCCTAGACCATATACATCTAGGTAAGATTCTCGGACAAGTTCTCTAAGTTGTTCGTTCATCAAACCTCCACAAATTTCAATTGAAATCTATCAGCACGGTCTTCATATGCATCATAACCACGGGGGTTACAAACAATACGAGTAGAACCAACCATATAGTCGAAATCTTCATGTGTATGACCATGAGTCCACAATTTGATTTGTGGATGATCCATGATGTATTCGTCCAATGCGCTACTATAACCACCATTCATAATCTGTTCATCAGCATAACGAGGATGGGTTGATGATTTGCTTGGTGCATGGTGACCCACAACAACAAACTTTTCATCAAACTTACCTTCAATCACAGACTGAATGTAACCCAACATTTTACGATGGTCTTCAACCGAATCTTCTGGTGAGAACCGAGAAACACGTTGCTTGAATTCAAAACCATCTTCAATCAATGAATTTACTTCACCAATTTTTTGTGTGATGTATTCACCATTCCCATCTTTTTTGTAGATTGGTGCTTTGTAGTTGACCACACGGTCACTATTATCTACACAACGGAAGTCATTCATCATGCCTTTCATGTGCAACAATGTAATTGGATCTTCCTTGTTCATATCAGTCCACAAAGTACCGCCAATGAATGTTACATCATCAACAGTTAGAATTTGTTTATCTAAGATATGTAAATTGCGTAGATAACCAAGCTTATCACGAAGCCTTGTAATAGTATCCCTAAAATCACCGTGATAATGTTCGTGATTTCCAGCGATGTAGATAACATGAGGGAATCTAGCAGAGCATTCTTGAAAGAATGTATGCCACGCCTCAGAGCGGCCAAAGCGGTCAGCAAGCGCATATTCGTCCCTTGTATTTAAATCTTTAGCAACACAAATATCACCGCCAAGAATGAGTACATCAGCACCTTCGGTATTGTCGAGGCTGATAGTACCAAATTCTAGGTGAATATCTGAACAAACTGCAATCTTCATAGTATTATTTCCTTATGGTGATATTATAACATGGGTAGTTATATATGTCAAGCCACACTGTTGTTTAATTGCGACACACGTAGGATCCTTACCTGGTCATCAGGCACGGCAAACATCCTTGCTCGGAAATATGTAAGGCCATGGCTGTGGTGAGGCATCTTTGTAAATTCAACACTTTTAGTTTTCATCAATTCATCCAGCAGGACTATTAACAACCTTTGTTTGATATCATCCTGAAATGTTGCAACATTCATCCGCAACTGTTCCAAGTCACTAACAATAAGTTGCGCTTTAATCATATTGCCTTTGATGGCATATTCCATTTCTTTAATATCAATAGGCAAATTCCATGGATCAATAATAGCCATTAGTCCACTCTTTCAATGGCCATTTCACAGTTGATAATCATCTCACAATCATCATTAGACCAACCATTATCTTCAAGGTCTAACCATGAATTACCTTCTTCAAAGAAGTTTTCTAACCATTCACGGGTTTCATCATCACAGTCATCGAAATCGTGTTCTTCCCAACAACCATCATCCAATTCAATCATCTCACAATCATAACCACAACTATATAAATCTACACCTTCTTCCAATACTGGCGGTGTATCACCATCAGACGGCGGCGTTTGAATGTGAAATTCACCCCATCGCCAACCAGTTTCAATCACAATTTTATTATCACCTAATGATAGATGATTACGTTCAATAATGGATTTTTTCCATTCCGGTTTAATACTCCATGTAGCCATTATTTTTTCTCCTGAATAGGTTCAATCTTTGGTTCTTCGTATGTCATTGGTTGTTCATATCTTGGCATAGCACCCATAAATGCACCACTGGTTGCTTTACGTAAAGCATACAATGGAAAGAAAACAACAGCCAATGCAAGTGTAATGCCAATGCCAACTGCAACAAAACATTTTACATAAAAAATATAGGTCACTTCAAGCATCAGATTCCAGAATCCTGCTGTGCCAAAGTTTTCTGTAGGGTCACCATCATTAAAGGTGCGAATGTGTTTGATAAACTGTTTATTCAAAATTTCTGTTTGATTGGTAAGAATATCAACAATACCACGGTACAAACTAATCATCATACTAACTCCTTATCTTAATGTGTAGTGTGCAACAACAGCATTAGGTTTCTTTAATGCTTCAGCACGCCGTTGTTTATATTTTACATTCTCAACATCTAACAACTTGGTTTCAGAGGTGTCTTTCTTATCCCAAATTGCCTCACACTGAGATTTATTATAGTCTGTAAATTGTAGGCAATCCTCGATGAAATATTTTCTATCATCTTCTGGTTTTGTCATCAATTCTTCTTTGTTGGTCGGTTGTGGATCCACACCTTCTTGAATCTTCTTTTCATCTAATTCAATATGGACAGGATTTTCAGGAATAATTACCTTTTCAATGATGATTTGCTCTTGCTCAACTTTAGGCACCACTGGTGTTTTTGGTCTGTGATTGGCCAAGACAACAACCGCAGCTAAAGCCATAACACCAATGATGATTTGTTTCCACCAAAGATAAAAAACTATGCCAAGAACAAACACACCAATACCACCAAATACAATGATTTCCATTGTGTGTTGGGAAATACCAGAATCATTGACGATTTCGGAATACATTTAAATCACCTTATTGACGATAAGCCACTTCACATTGAACAGAAACTGGATACATGATTGTGCCATGATCCGTTTTCTGCGGCAGTGTTTGAATCACTGGACGCATTTTTGCGTCTATACAATCTTTAGACGACCGAATTACTTCAGCACGTTCAATGACCTTTGCTTTTTCGAAACCATCCAATTTGGGAGTTGAACACGCAGCTATCACTAAAAAAAGAATAGTAAACATACCATATCTCAAAGTTTTGTTAAACATTTTTAATCCTTTCAATTAACTGTGATGCTTCAGTAAAATTAGACACATCATCAGTGAATTCCATTTCCTGAATCATCAATTCAGCTTTTGCCATACGAATTAATTCTAATGCATAGGCAACATCATCGTTATCGGCTTGATCCAGCCATTCATCAAAACCTTCATTGGTCGTATTCATAATAAAATCCAGGTTATCTCGGTCCCACTTATTCATTGAAGTTCGCCTTGATGCCATTGTCTTTAAATAGAATGCCAAAAAGAGCAGTTAAACCCATTGCTGTGATAAAACCTATTTCATTCACACCATTAATTGCGGGAATAAGAAACATATTCCAAAGCAACATAACAAATAATGAATTCAAAGAAAGTAGGAATGCAACTATTGCTGCTCGCATCAAAAATTTAGACCAGTTCATAACTTCTCCGTTTATAGTGGGACGAAGCATTAGGCTTCAGCAGTTTCAGTAGTTGTTGGTTGTGCAACAGGTGTTGTTTTAGGTGCGCCAACATAACGACCATTCTTATCAAACTCGGTATAATTAACCAACTGATATGCTGTTACAGCACGGCCGGTTTTATGCACCTTGATGATACCGCCATCTTTGCGGATGTTATAGATGTTTGTGGATAAGCGATAGAGAACCGCTTCTTGATCCGTGCCTTTGAAACAGGACTTAATCTCATCGGGAGATACAGGTTTACCTGACAAAAGGGTTACGGTGATTTTTTCGTGGCGATTTTGTTTGCCTGAGCGAACGGTGTTTGACATTTTAAGTCCTTTCAAAATTACATGATAAGAGTACCAACATATGAATTATAACACAAAGATGGCATGTTGGCAACCATCCAGTGTTGTTTTTTTACATCAGAATGGAATTTCATCCGTATTTACCACCGTAGGGGCTTTTCCTACGGGAGCATCAACTTTCGCATCAACCTTGGAATACAAGTCGAGGAACGCCATTTTGGTGTCTGTGTCGAACCGTGCCACGCATAGTTCAATAGCTTTCATTCGGTCACCAAAGATTTTAAATGCTTTAGCAATGTGGACCAAACGGCGTGTGGAGATAACTTCATCAACAGCACCTTGGTCAAATGATTGTCGAACAATATCAGCCCATTGTGTCAACTTCTCAACAAAATCCTGGTCAGCAATCAATGGTGAAAGTATTTTCTTTTCAGTCTTAACATCAGGATATTCCTGTTCAACTGTAATAGGGAAACGTTCTAGGAATGCATCATCTAGAATCTGTGAAAGGTAACGACCTTCTTCACTACCACGACCTTTAGTGTTTGCAGTAGCAATGACGTTGAACCCATCTTTTGGATATACCATCTCACCGTTTTTCTTGTTGTAGTATGGTTTGCCTTCTAAGATACCTTGCAAACACATCAACTTATTAGAACCACGGTCAACTTCATCAATCAACAGAATGGCGCCACGCTTCATTGCTGTAATAACAGGACCGTCACGATTAACAACGTTCCCATTAACAAGAGTAGGACCACCGAGCAAATCCGATTCATCAGTTTCAATACTAATGTTAACTCTAATGCACTCCCGCCCGAGCTCCGAGCAAGATTGTTCCACCATGAGGGTTTTACCATTACCTGAAAGGCCTGTAATGAACACAGGATAAAACAAATCAGACTTAATGATATTACGCAAATCTTTAAAAAATCCAAATGGCACATAATCTTTATACTTTGTAGGAATTGATACGTCAGAGTCATCAACTAGTTTAGGTTGTTTGAATTCTAAAACTTGTGCAGCCAATGCAATTTCAAGTTCAGGTTCTTTAACAATTGTTTTCTTGGTGCCGATGTTAGGCAATTTATATTCTCCTCGACCAACTCTATAATCAGACTTGGTTACAAACCAGTGTGGAAAAGAAAGGTCATTTTCTTCAATAACTTGTTGAATGCCGTCACGGGTCAAAATAGAACCTGTGCCATACAATTCTTCGGCTGCTTTAACAAAAGCGGTTTGATTGCGGTTTAAACTCATATTTTTCTCCAGTTATGACATCCACATATTGGTATTATACATGAAAATCAACTCAATGGCAAGTACTACTAAAACAATCATTCCGTCTCCCACTTTTCGGTTTGTTTAAAGGATTTCTCTTGGATTGTGAGGCTATCTTTAGATATATGCCTAGGATTACCACACAATCCACATTCAGGGTTTCCACAATCCATGGCATGATGTTTGGCAAACTTGTGAGGTTCTTTAACATCTATGCCGTGGCGTTTGGCAATTTTCATTTGTTTTTTGATGGCAATCTCATCATTCTGCAAACGTTTTGAGTGTTTGATTTTATCTTCTTCTGTACTCATATTTAATCCTTAAAATGCATCGAAGTTGAAATACTTAGGTGATTCTTTCATTAAAATAATGGTAGTGCCATTTTTCTCAAAGATAAACTGGCCAGTCTTGTTGTTGAATTTCACCAAGTCATCGTTACCGAAATCTCTTTCGTTCCAACCCGAATCTTCACCGTGTTCATCATCATCGACCACTGGGGACAAGAGTTGCGAACCTTTTTTTAGTTGTGGTTCCACCTTCTTTAAAGATTTGAACCAATAACTGACACTGATATCTTTTGATGACAATGGTGTACCTGTCCATTGTGTTGGACTCACACGGTCAGCCTTACGGTCACCACGATAGACTTCAATAGTATATGTAGCACCAGAATCAAACTCGGCCTTCACGTTAAGAATACGCATTGCATCTTGTGGCGATTCATTGTAACGATTCATTTCTTCAATCATTGCCTTCAACATATCAAAGTTAAATGCTGAGAATACAGAAGCAATGTTTACAATTCGTTCTGTGTGTGATTTATCATTCAAGTTATCAGCACAGTACTCACGAATGAATGCCTCATCCAAACCTTTGAAGTTAACCATATAGAAGATACGACCTGGTCGGTTACGCATATGCGAATCAACACGCCATTTATCATTACTGGTCAACATAAACAATTTCTTGGTTGAATAAATTCCATCCAATAATGTCAGCAATGCTTCTTGTTCTTCACTGTTATACACCTTCTCAAACTCATCAAACATTACAATACATGGTTGCTGAATAGATTGAATCAGTGTATTGAATTTATCACCGTGCCATGAAGCATTGATAACAATAGTTGGCACATTTTGTTTGGACATTTCAATACAAATGTTTTTACTCAGCAAGGTTTTACCTGAACCTTTTTCACCCACAAGCATTACACCTGTGGATTTCTCACGATTCCAAAAACTGTTGATGATACGTTCAGTGTTGCGAATCGTATCACCATACAATTTTGTAGGCACATCGAAATTCTCAATCTGTTCGATATAGAAATTTTCGAATGGATCCTGCTTGACAACATAGTTGCCAGCAGGCAATACCTCATGCAGGTCCATTGATTCTCTAGTGGCAATACGAAATGTATTGCCTGACTTCATGTAGTAACTCATTAAGGTTCAATCCAGTTATTTGCGTTTTCTTGCACAGGTGGTTACCACCTTGCGGGCCAGCTATTTGCGTTTTCTTGCACAGGTGCAGTGAATTCTTCTTCATCATCTGGCATCACACCAACTTCACCAATCACCTCATAACGGCAGGCACGGCCTTTCGCATTGTCGTAATCTGTTGGAATGGATACAACATCACGTGGATTGATTTTAACAATCACGGTGCGTTCGCCACCAAAGTGAGCCAAATAGGACTCAGAGCAGAAATGCAAACCAGCAGAGCAGGTTTGGTTCTTGTCATCATTAACTTGGTTGCGTTCCATCTCAACAAACTTACCAACAGAATTATCCATTGTGCCTGTATGACAATCTTTGTAATCGTCACGGACTTTTTTGTATGCCAAGAAATGACCATCACCTGTAATTGGCAAACGATTCTTTTCCAAGAAACCATACAACTCATTCACAGCACGGAACGAAGGGTTTTCCATCATGTTCTGCATGAAGTTGGCCAATGGTTCAATTGGAAAACCTGATTGCAACATCTCAACCATGCGGTTAACAATGGCACCATGCATCTCTGTGCCTTTCCAAAACAATTTCTCGCCTTGTACTTCAATATTACCTGCACCATAATTTAACACAACCTTTTTAGGATTGATTGTATCACGCACAGCTTCCCAATCATTGGCCTTGATGGCATCAACTACCTTTTGATAGGTGATATGGGTTTTAGAAATTGTGTGTGGTGTATTATCAATAACAACCACAACATTAGAACCTTGAATCAAATACGGAAACATCTTAAACACCTTTCACTGTGTCAACCAAATTAATATACTCACACACATCACCCTCATTTGCATACGAACTCAATTTATCAAGCAGAGGGTATCGCTTAGAAAAATCAGCCAATTTTTGTTTGTATTGTACAAGCAAATCTTCAACATCTACGTTGTTCTCAACTTGCATTGCTCGCATCAATTGTTGTAACCAATGGATGCCTTTCAACTTTGGTAGACCAACAAAACCATCTAAGAATGCTTTTGCAGGACTCTTTACATCAACACCATCAATCACCGTCTGGTAATTATAGTTGAAAATGTCGTGCTTGTCAAGCCGTTCCATCACGGTAGCCATACCAATTTTGGTATTTAAGTTATTAACAGTGGTAGAAATGTGTTCTTCAAGGTTAATCCAGTTTGGCATCTTTTTGATGGTTTCAATATCACCTTTACGGACACCATACACATTAACTTTCAACTCATCAATCTCGGTTCTATTCAACAACTGTTTCAACTGGTCAACATTGTGACGCAATTTGGTAAATTGAGGAACAAAGCCTAGCAATGGAACATAATAAAACTTTTCAGTCTTATCAAACTTATCCAATGTATCAGCGGCACGCCAAACAAAATCTTGTGATGCTGAACGATTTGAATGTCCACCACGGCGGTCAAGTTGGAGAATAGTTACGTTCTTACCAAAACCATTACCAGCACCATTCTTACGTGGTTTTTCATTCAACGTTGATGCAGCCATACGCTGTGCAGCAGGTGGATTGTGCAACATTGTATAGAAAGCAACCAAATTCATTGGTTTGGTTTTATCCAGTTTGTCCAACACAAACACATTTTCACGATAAGTGTTTTTCTCTTTATTGCGGAAATGGTGTTTAGCACGTTCAAATGAACCGGTCTTACAATCATTCTCAACAAACATTGAGATGTTGTCAACCTCGATATTGAAATACTCAATACGCTTTTGGTCTTTATCATAAGATACAGAATGACTACGATTCTTGCAACGGTTATTACCACGTTCAGACTCAAATTGTTTGATATGAATGTTCATAGCCTTCAAATCAAGCAAATCTGCCTTGATATCAAACGAATGATACCCAGCACCACGTACATCAAACAAAGCAAAACCAGTGTTGGTCACATATTCAAGCACTGCACCTTGCCATAATTCTTGGTGTTTCTTGTTATACAAAAACTTGGAACGTTCCCATTCACCTTCAATCACATCAGCTTCAGCAGTAAGAACCTTGGTCAATGCAGCATTAACTGCAACCAATTTTTTACGAATAGAATCAATGGTCAATGGAATGTAGGACAAACCTTCACGTGATGCTTGAAAGTCCAACTCACCAATGCCAAATTCAAGCACAAGGCCACATTTCAACAATTGGTGTACACCTTCAAGTGATTGTTCGGCTTGTGGTACTTCAATAGGATATGCAATGTTACCCATCACAGCAATGGATGAGGTACGATTGTACCTATCAGATTTAACTGAATGAACACCGGGAATAATATTCTGTGTTTCATATTCAACACGTTCAATATTGATTGTGTTACCTGTGATTGTAGGCAATACAGGGAACCAACGATATACTTTTACTGCTTCATCAGTAAATTTACTAAAGTCATACCTGTCATTGACGGAGAATTTTACCTCAACACCATTAGATTCTGATACCGCTTCTTCACCCATCAGAGCAATAGATGGCACACCAACGTCATTGATAAAGGCAGAGTAAATGCCTTTGCGGCCATTTTGAATGGCAGTGACAGTGAAGTTATCAGTATAAGAGAACGGAGATTTTGAACCAAGACCAAGAGCACCGATAAACTCATTAGATTCGGTTTTGGTTGATTCA
>Ga0208232_1000274_pt1 | contig 11257 bp, 8 predicted proteins | sample LakMenEpi24Aug12_FD_150729 | JGI IMG/M metagenome (GOLD analysis project Ga0208232, IMG submission 150729) | Freshwater microbial communities from Lake Mendota, WI - 24AUG2012 deep hole epilimnion (SPAdes) | ecosystem: Environmental > Aquatic > Freshwater > Lake > Epilimnion/Euphotic zone ... | reverse complement strand
AGGAAGCGGTATTCCGGATAGAGGAGCGGGTCGGGGTTGGTCTCATCCAGACGGCCCAGCTCAAGCCACTGGCGGGTGAAATCCTGCGTGAAGCGCTCGGCGCGGGGGTCGGCGAGCAGGCGGTCCACCTGCGCACGGAGGGTTTCGGGACGGCGTAAGGAACCGTCGCGGGCCGCGGCGAGCAATGCGTCATCGGGCGGCCCGTTCCAGAGCCAGTAGGAGAGGCGTGAGGCGAGGGCCTCATCCTGGGTCGGCGCCGGGAGGAAGAGAAACTCAGGCGAGGTGAGCACCGCGACGTAGACGCGGCGCATGGCGTCCTCGAAGCAATCCTTTGCGCCGAGTCGGGTCTGCAGGAGCTTCAGGTAAGGTTCGATTTCCGTCGGAGCGACCTGACGGCGGAAGGCGCGTGGCAGGAAGTCGCCCAGCAGGCGGCGCGCATCTTCGACCGGGCTCTCGGACCAGACCGTCTCGAGCTTTGGTTCCCGTTCCGCTGGCGTAAGATTAGTATACATGCTCGGCAGGTATCCACCGATGCTCCGGACCTTCTCGCGGCGCGGCGCCACGACGTCGGCGCCGGCGGGCAGGGGGCGCAGCGGAAGCTGGCCAAAGAGGCGCGCGTGGCTGACCGGGGGCCAGACGGGGTTCAGCGGGCCCTCGATCTCGAACCAGTCGAGCGCCACGCCTGGGCCGACGTGCTTGGCCGCGCGACCGGCGACCTGGCCGATGCGGAGTCCGTTCCAAGGAACGGAGACGGGGTCGAAGACGATCGATTCATGGGCATCCAGCCAGGTGACGATCTCACCTTCCTTCGATTCCATCGAGGGAGCGGTGAAAGCCGCGAGCAGGCGGCCGCCTTCCTGTTGCTTGCCCTCTTCGTGGGCGCGGAGGACAGCGGCTTGCGGGGCGTCGCAGGGGTTCGGCTGGCCGTTCGCCCAGCGGAAGCCCCAGACGGAGAGACGCAGGCGATAGTTGCCGGCGTAGATCGGTGAGACGTTCATCGCCGCCTCATAGCCGGCGAGGTTGGGGTTGAGCAGGCCGACGGCGCTCTGGCTCTGCGCGACCTCAGGACTCTTCACCAGCTTGCCGCGCTCCTTGAGATCGGGGCCTTCGAAGCCGACATGGCCTGATTTGTCTTCAAAGCCGCCGCGGACGGGCAGGGCAGGGTCAGGTTGTTTGTCTTTCAGCAGGACGAATTGACCGTGGGCGAGATTGCCGCCGAACTTGAACAGTCCAGCCGGGTAGATGCGTTTGTTGTATACCCTGGGGGCGGTGCTTTGCGTGGCGATGGCGACGTCGAGGGCTTTCTCGACCGCTTCCTGGTAAGCGGCCAGATGGCCTGGGGAGAGGTCGAGGCCGCTGCCGATCTTGTCGTAGCCGGACACACGTCCGTCGGCCGGCAGCAGTGCGGTGATGTCGAGACGGGGCAAGGCGAGCAGGTCCTTGAGCGAATTCTCGAACTCCTGGCGGGTGAGCCGGCGCAGGCCGATCCGGTGCGGGTGCGCGGCGGCGATGTCCGTCGTGAGGCGCCCGCCGAGTTCGGCGACGAAGGCGGCGCGTTCGGCCGGAGCGGGCTGGCTCTTGCGCTTGGCCGGAGGCATCTCGCCGGCGGCGACGGCGTCATGCAGTAGCACCCACTTGTCGGGCTTCGCGGCGTCGTAGCGGAGCGTGGTCAGGTCGAGACCGCCTTTCTTCGTCTCGGAATCATGACATTCAAAGCAGTGCTTCTCCAGGAATGCGCGCGGCTCCGCCGCCGTCGCCAGGGCGACCGCAAACAGGGTGACGATGGAAAGGAGCCGCTTCATTTCGAGGTTCGGTCGCGCATCGCTCTCAGGGCGTGCTCCTGATTGGCTTCGTTGATCCGATGGATGATGCCGGCCTTGGCTTCCTGCAGGACGACGTATTCCACGCGAGCGTCGAATGGCCCTAGGGGAATCAAGCCGACGCGGCTGACTTCGATATCCACGGTCAAAGCATCGGCCGGAATATCGTCCCCGTTCGGCCACGCCCCCGCCTTCTTCCCATCGCGCATGAATGCGACGGGCACTTTGGCTTGAATCATGCCAAATTGATAGAAGGGCAACCATGCGGTGAGCGGAAGCTTGTACTCGATAGCGCCTAGTTCCGCGACGAGGTGCCTTGCCTTTGCCGCCGCTGGCTCCGGCTTTGCGGGCATCGGGCAGGCAGGCCCTTCGCAGAGGAGCAATGATCCACCCAGATGAATGATGAGCCGGTCTCCTTGGCTGATTTTATAGGTGGCGATCGGCGCCTCCGCGTGGAAGGAACTTGTCGGGAACGTGATACCCGTCTGCTTCGGATGCGGCCCGAAGCTGAGGGTGGCGAGCAGGGCGGCGCCGAGGAGGATGGCGGGTAGGTGCTTCATTACTCAGCGCTTGGACGTAGCTTCCAGCAGGGGCTTCAGGCGGGCCGCGTAGGCCGCATAGCCCTCGGGGGAGAGGTGGATGTTGTCGGGCGTGTAGAGCGCTTTCTTGATCGTGCCGTCCGGATTCAGGAAATCGGCAGTCAGGTCGAGCACGCGGATTTTCGGGTCAGCGCCGAGGTTCAGTTTGTCGATCTCCGCGTTGGTCAGCAGGATGTCTTCGTAGAAGCGGCTCTTGGGCGCGTGGCAGGGGAGGATCTTCGCGACGATGAGGTCTGCGTCGGGGAATTTCTCACGCAGATTGCGGGCGCACGCTTCGACGCCTTTCGCCGCGGCGGCGACGCCGGTCTCGGGCGTGAAGAACATGTTATTGTTGCCGATCATCAGCACGATGGTCTTAGGCTGGAGTCCATCGACGCCGCCATGGTCGAGGCGCCAGAGTACGTTCTGGGTCTTATCGCCGCCGATGCCGATGTTCGCCGCCTTACGGTCGGGGAACTGCTTCGCCCAGGAAGCGCCCCACTGGATCGTGATGCTGTCGCCGACCAGCAGCACATCGACCGGGCCTGGGTTGGCTTGGACGGTCTTCACGAGACCCTCATGGATCTTCAGCCAGGAGTCCCCGCCGAAGAACCCAGCAGTCGGGACGACCGGCCAGAGCTGGGGAAGGTGTTGGTTGCTTTCGCGGCCGGGGCGGCGGTCGAACTCGGCTTTGCCGGTGACGAACGCGCGTTCTTCGGCGGTCAGCGGCCAGCCGCTCGGCTGGGGGTCCGCCGGCTTGCGCGCGTATTCAAGGGCGGGCAGGGTTGCGCTGAGCAGTAGGGCGGCGAGGATGGGGTATGGGGTCATGGGCTTCAGTTCTGATGTTGGATTAAGAGTAAGGTTATGCCTCCGATCATCAGGCAGGCGGCGATGATCAGACGTGGCCGGCGATATTGCCCCCGCTGCCGCTGTAACTCACGGATGAAGAAGCATTGTCCTAAAGAGAAGGGCAGTGATCCAAGCAGGGTAGGTTCCTGTTCGAGCAGCCAGATCTGAGAAATATTCGCGGTGATCGCAAAAGAAAGGGCGAGCAGCGAGTAGTGCCAGATTGTCTGCTTGAGGAACGGAGCGACCGGATTTCCGGCGATCGGAAGGTTCATTTCTTCAAGGGAGGGGGTGGGCCCATTTCTGCGAGCAGGAGGCCGCGGAGACGTTTCACCGTAGCGGCGTGTTCGGGGAGGGCGGCGAGGCTGTGGTATTCTAGATGATCGCTAGCGTGGTCGTACAGTTCCACCGATCCATCGGTCCGTTCGGTCAGGCGATAGCGCAAAGTGCGGACGGTCCGACCGTTGGCGCCGCGGCAGAAGGCGGCGGGCTTGCCCGGTGACTTGGGGTCGCGCACGTTGGGCAGGAAGCTCTTGCCGTCCAGGCCGGGCGCCGTGGGGAGTCCGGCGAAGTCGCTGAACGACGGGAAGAGGTCGAGCAGTTCTACGATGCCTTGGGAGCGGCCGGCGGTGGCTCCGGGCATCTTCACGATGAGCGGCACCCGCGTCACCTGCTCGTCGACGCTATGCTTGCACCATTGCCCGCGCCAGCCGAGGTGATAGCCGTGGTCGCTGGTGAAGACGATCAGGGTGTTCTGCAGATGGCCGTCCGCCTTGAGCCGGGTGAGCAGGTCGCCGATGATGGCGTCGAGCGAAGTGACCGCAGCGTAATAGGCGCGCATGCCTTCGCGTTGCCGGGCTTCGGAAAGCTCCATGCCGGGTTCGTGCAGGAGGGAGCCCTTGGGCAAGGGGGTCGCGTCCGCCGGGGTCGGTTCGAGGAGGAATTTCTTCGGGTCATGGGCCTCCCAGGCGGCGCGGGTGGCTTCCCAAGCGAGGTGCGGTGCGTGGAAGCCGATGCAGGCGAGGAAGGGCTTCTTTGGGTCGCGCTCCTCCTTGAAGAACTGCAGCAGTCGTTCGGCGCGTGTCGTGTCCGCAAGGGCGTCGCCGGACTCGTTGGCGCCGTAGAAGCCGATTCTCGTCCGCTTCGCCCCGAGGTCTTCGTCGAAAGTCTGGAGCCGTGTCGGCTTTGATTTCGGCGGCATCTCTTCGCGCTTCACGCGGACGTCCCAAGCCTTGGGGTCGACGAAGCTGTCCTTAGGGTCGTCGTGGTCGAGCTTGCCGATCGCGCACGTCTGGTAGCCATGCTCGCGGAACCAGCGGCCCATCGTCATCGTGTCGGGATTCTTGATGAAATGGTTAGGGTTGGCGTGCCGGTTGTTGAGCCCGAGCATGAACGAGGTCCGGCTGGGCGTGCAGACGACGCCCTGCACGTAAGCCCGCTCGAACAGTACGCCCTCTTTGGCCAGCCGGTCCAGGTTAGGCGTGATGGCCGCCGCGTCGCCGTAGCATCCCAGACGCGTGGCGAGGTCATCCGCGACGATGAAGAGGATGTTGGGTCGGTTGGGGGCCGGTTCGGCGGCCTGCGCCGAGGGGGCGAATAGGCAAGCCACGACCAGCAGGGTGGCGGCGGTGCTGCCACCGTCCGCAGCGGCGGGGCCGGCCGGCGACCACTTCTGACGGAGCCATCCGAAGCTAAACCCAGTTGCAAGCATGCCCAATACGTGTGGCAAGGTGCCGAGGAAGGCTTCAAGCGTGACCGCTGGGTTGGTAGCGAGCTCCTCCGTCGCGCGCCAGCTTGATGCGGTGATGATTGCGACAACGAACGGGAGCGAAGCCAGCACGCCGATCATGGCGCCGCGGTGAGGAGGCATGGAGCCGAGGCCTTTGGTCCGGAAGAGTTCGCAGGGGAGCGCGAGGAACAGCCAGCAGAGGGAGAGATAGCAGGCGGTGACGAAGCCGATGACGAGCAGGACGTCGAGGTCTCGCATGTCGTGACTGAACGAACGCCGATAGGTGACCCACCAAGGAATCACGCCGACCCAGAACGCCAGGTTGCAGCAGAGCCAGCTGGCGAGGAGCGCCTTCAGGGAAGGCAGGATGCGGTCGGTGAGCGTCATGATGGGTTCAGCGAGAGGCCAGTTCGGCTTTGCTGGGTCGGGTGCGCAGGGTCAGGCGGACGTCGTCGGCGAATTGACGACCCAGTTTAGGCGAGGCGCTGCCGGGCGCGCCGGCGCTGCCGACGCCGATCTGCACGACCAGGAAGCCGGCGGTCGGCGGGACGACGCAGCGGGTAGTCAGCGGGCGCCAGGCTCCGTCGGCGCCGCCGCGGGTGACGTGGAATTGGGCGCCGCTACCGAGGGTCTGATCGGCGACCGGCGGCCAATGGCCGACGATATCCGCGGGCGAGCCTTCGAAGACATAGACCTTGGAGATGAAGCGGATGGTTTCGGAGCCGGCCGGCCGGTCATCGCGGAGGCTGACGGAGAGTTCGACGAAGGCTTCTCCGGAAGTCAGCAACTGATCGCGCACGGAGCGGAGGTCGACGATCTGGAACACGTCGCAAGACTGGCGAGGGCTGTTCGGGATGGTCTGTTCACCGGCGGCTTCCAGGAAGCGCAGAGCCGTGGGATGTTCGCCTGCGCGGACGACTTCGCTCGGGTCGCCGCCCCAAGTGAAGGCGCGGGCCGGGAATCCGGCGGCGACCTTTCCGGCGACGCCGTCAAAGCCGCCGTCATGGATGTCCAAGGAGCGGCTTACGGCATGATCCGAGCGCGAGGCGACGACCCAGCCGAAGGAAGCGACCGTCAGGGCGACGCCGAGCAGCATGGCGACGAACCCGAGGGTGCGGCTGCGCTGGGGGAAATCCAAGGTCTTGGCCGGGTCGGTGGCTTGGTCGAGATTGAGTCCGTCGAGCGCCGCATGGAGATGTCCATGGAAGGCGGCGTCGGTGCGAAAGCGCGCGAGTGCCTGCGGGTCGGAGCGGAGGAGCGCGCTGAGCTCGGTCGCTTCGGCCGGGGTTAGGCGGGATTCCGCCCAGGCTTCGAAGAGGACTTGGTAACGTTCGTCGTTCATGAAAGTTCGGAGGTGCCGACCGTGCGATCAACGCAGGCGCGGAGGGTCTGCCGGGCTCGGGTGAGCGCGACGCGCACGGAGTTGGGCGTCCACCCGACGGCGGGCGCGATGTCTTCGGGCATCTGCCCGAGGTGGTAACGGCGACGGATGAGGTCCGCCGCCATGGGCGCGAGTTTACCGAGGCATCCCTTGAGCGCATGGGTACGGGGCTCGAGCATGACCGGTGGCGCCCCGTCCTCGCCGTAGAGCATCTCCATGACATCGTCGTCCAGCCGGGCGGCGGAGCGCGCGCGGTCGCGCTGGAATTGCAACGCTTGGTAACGGGCCACGGTACAGGCCCATGCCGGGAAGTTCGTGCCGAGGGCGTAGGTCGCCGCCTTACGGCTGACGGTGAGGAAGGTTTCTTGCACGATATCCTGGGCGTCGCCGAGGTTCGGTTCGATCGTCAGGACGTAATACAGCACCACCTGCTGGTGCTGGACGAAAAGTCGCTGCACCTGCAGGGTGTGGTCGGAAGGGGTGGGGGAGTCTCCCATGCGTAAGAGACCGCCAGGGGTGGCGGTCTCGTTAGCATCGGAAAACGTCCGTCCCGGGCAATCGCTTAGCGGAGGCTATTTCCCTCTCGGCTGGGATGACTCTCGGGCGAAGGCGCCGGAGAGGATACGCCCCGGCGACAGGAGGGGCGCTTGCCCTTATCCTTATTTGGCCTGATAGCCCTGCCAGAGCCATTCGAGGGCGGAGGGCAGCAGCTGGGCGCGGGCGTTGCCGATGCCGTGGCCGGAATCTTGGCAGAAGTAATACTGGTAGGGGTAGCCCTTGTCCTTGAGGACCTTGGCCATGCGGTGGTTGGCCTCGACCCAGTCATGCATGCCGTCGCGCATGACGTTGGGGTTGTAGTTGTCGCGGTCGCCGACGGCCATGTACAGGCGGATGGGCTTACGCTCGCTCTGCGGGATGAGGGACGTGTGGAATTCCCAGGCGCCGCCCGGGGTCTTCGGGTCGAAGGGCCACTGCTGGTTGACGAAGGTGCCGGAGAGCGTGAGCACGCGGCGGAACCATTCGGGGTGATACCAAGCCATGATCAGGGCGGCCGAGCCTCCGGAGCTCGTACCCATCGTGGCACGGCCATCTGGGTCGGACGTGAACCTCACGCCATAGTTCTTTTCAACGAGCGGCAGGACCTCGTGCTGGATGTACTCGGCGAAGAGGCCGGACATCGTGTCGTATTCCTTGCCGCGTTCGTGGCCTTGGGCGTCGCCGCCGCCGTTGGCGATCTGCACCATGATGAGGGCGGGGATGCGCTTCTGGGCGATCAGGTTGTCGAGGATGCGCGCGGTGTTCTGGTCAGGCTTGCCGAGGCCGGGGCCGTCATGCGTGACGAGGAGCGGGGCGGCGGTGCCGGGGACGTATTGCGCCGGGATGTAGACAGTGATGGTACGTTTGTAGTCAATCGTATGCGTCTTCACGATGAGCGTCTTGGGGTTGTTCGGGTCGGGCACGCCGAACTCCTCGCGGGCGATGCCCGGGTTGAAACGCTGCGTGGTCTTCGAATCGATCTGGAACTGCTGGATCTTCCCCTGAGGCACGCCTTCGACGGCTTTGGTCTCGGGCGCGGCGACGTAGGTCGGGCCGACGAGGTAGTTTCCGTCAGCGAGAGAGGTCTTTGTGTCCAGGCGGACGAAGGCCGGCGCGCCCGGGGCGTCGAACGCGCGCGTGGGCGGTTGCGGGCGGGCTTGCTTCTGAGGCGCCTTGGTTTGGGCGGCTGCGGTGAGCGCGGCCAGCGGAGCTAGCAGCAGGAGGGCGAGGAGGGGGCGCATGAAAGAGGAGATGGCAGATGACTGATGACAGATGACGGATGGAGGAGGTTACTTTGCCTTCTTCTTGGCGTTCTTGCCGGCCTTGCCTTTCGGTTGTTCGGCGAGGGTAAGCTTGGCGAGGGCCACGTATTCTTCGGTCTGCTTCTGCCACAGGTCGGCGAGTTCCTTGGCTTTCTCAGGCATCTTGGCGGAGAGGTCGTTCTGTTCGGCGCGGTCGGTCTTCAGGTCGTAGAGGGCCCAGGCGTCGCCCTTGGCGGCGACGAGCTTGTAGTCGCCGACGCGGATGGCCTTGTTCTCTTCGTGCAGCCACCAGAGGCTGGGGCGTTCGATCGTGACATCTTTGGCGAACGCGGGCGTCAGGCTCTTGCCCGGGGCGGCGGGAATCGGCACGCCTTTCCAGTCCGAAGGTTTGGTCGTTCCGGTAAGTTCGAGGATGGTCGGGACGACGTCGATGACGTGCGCGGGGGTCGTGCGGAGTTCGCCTTGGGCAGCGATGCCGGCCGGCCAGTGCGCGATGAGCGGCGTGCTGATACCGCCTTCGTGTACCCAGGTCTTGTGGCGACGGTGCGGGGTGTTGGCGGCATTGGAGAAGCCGGGCCCGAGGCAGAGGTAGGTCGCGGCGCTGCCCATCTCGGCCTGCGGGTCGTGTCCGCCGTCGCGGACCATAATCTCGGCGCTGGCGCCGTTGTCGGAGGCGAAGAGGATGACCGTATTCTCGTAAGCGCCCATCGCCTTAAGCTGAGCGATGATGCGGCCGATTTCCTGGTCCATGCGGTCGACCATGGCGGCGTGGATGGCCATCTTGGTGGCCTGGAAGCGGCGCTGCTCGTCGGTGAGTTCGGCCCAAGGCAGGGGGCGGTTCACCTCGCCAGCGCCGAGCTTCTTCATCGCTTCGGGGAAGGCATAGGGAGGGCCGACTTCGCGTTCTGCGGGGGAGAGAGTCGTATGCGTGAGCCCCATGGCTTTCTGACGCTCGAAACGGGTCGCCCGGAGGGCCTCCCAGCCAGCGAGATACTTATCGCGATACTTGGCGATATCCTGCGGGAGGGCGTGGAGCGGGAAGTGCGGGGCGATGAACGGGATGTAATGGAAGAACGGCTTGTCCTTGTAGTTAGTCGCATGGTCCTTGAGGCACTCGATGGCGTGGTCGGCCGTGGCGATGGTCGCGTAATAGCCTTTCTCGTCGGCCGGGACCTTCACCGGGACGTCGTCGATCGAGTTACCCTTGGAGCTGAAGAAGTTGCCTTGGTTGCGCATGTCGAGCGAGCGGTCGAAGCCGCTGGCGAGGACCGGTCCGTCGATATGCCACTTGCCGCTGTGGTAATTGCGATAGCCCGCGGGCTTCAGGTAATCAGGGAGCAGACGGGCCCAGGATTGGCGGATGCCTTGTCCACCGCCGCCGATGCCCGGCAGCGCGTCGCGGTGGATCTGCTGCGCGTAATAGCCGGAGAGCAAGGCGCTACGCGAAGGCCAGCAGCGGGCGGTGTTGTAGAACTGCGTGAAGCGGACGCCTTTGCCGGCGAGCGCGTCGAGGTTCGGCGTGGCGATCTCACTGCCGTAGCAGCCGAGGTCGGAGTAGCCGAGATCGTCGGCGAAGATGAGCACGACGTTCGGACGCTGGGGCGCGGCGAGGGCCGTGAGCGTGGCGAAGAGCAGGGCGAGCAGGGAGCGCATGGGGGTAGGGCGAAATTACGGGGCAACCTGTGGGGAGGGCAAAGACGGAAATGGGGTCAGACCCCATTAAGAGGGTCTGACCCCATTATGCGGGAATGGTTCGAGGCTTACTTCTTGGCGGGCCCGTTGCCCTTCTTCTTCCTGCGGGCCTTGGCGGCCGCGTCTTCCGCGTCCAGCTGCTGTTGGGTCGGCGGCGTCCACTCGGCCTTGGCGGGAGCATCCACGGTCAACGGGTAGGTGTCGCCATATCGTCGCATCTCGGCGGCCAGCAGTTCGGTGAGTTCCTTCTCCTTGGCGGCCTGTTCGGGGCGGCCGGCCAGATTCTGCAGCTCATGCGGGTCGGCCGTCAGGTCGAACAGTTGGGTGCGATCGACGAGGGGGTAGCGGATGAGTTTCCAGCGTCCGTCGCTGACCGAGCGCATGCAGTCGCGGTAGCCGAGGTAGGCGACCGGTCGGACCGACGGCTTTTCGCCGCGGATCACGGGCAGGAGGTCTTGCCCCTCGACGCCCTCGGGGAGTTTGGCGTCCGCCAGCTTCGCGAACGTCGGGAAGAGATCCATCAGGTAGGCGAAGGCCTCGGTGCGTCCGTGCGGGATGCCTGGGCCGGCGATGACGAGCGGCACGTGCATGCCGCCGCGTTCATAGAGGTTCTGTTTGCCGAAGAGGCCGTGTTCTCCGAGCGAGAGGCCGTTGTCGCCCGAGAAGACGATCACCGTATTCTCCCATTGTCCGGTCTCCTTGAGAGCGGCGAAGATGCGACCGACGTGATGGTCGAGTCCGGTGATGCAGGCGTAGTAGTCGGCGGTCTGTCGGCGCGTATCGTCCGGCGTGCGCGGCCAGGGGGCGAGGCGTTCGTCGCGGACGGCCATCTCGCCGTTATCCCACGGATGGACGGGCCGGAAGGCCGGCGAGAGCGTCATCTTCGCCGGGTCATACATCGCGTGGAAGCGCGGTTCGGCCGAACGCGGATCATGCGGGACGGGTGGAGCCAGATAGGCGTAGAAAGGCGCGCCGTCTTTGCGGGCGGCATGTTCCTTCAGGAACGCGATCGTCCGATCGGCAAGCCGAAGGCTCGCGTGCGCGCGGTCGGTGGCGGGGTCGGCGGCCGTCTTGGCGTCGTCGAGGATGTTCGTCTGGAACGTCTTTAGCCCTTCGGTGAAAGCGTTCCCACCCTTACCCATATGCCAGGTACGATAGCCGGCGGCGGCGAGCACGCTGGGTAGGAAGGTCTGCGGCTGCGCGGCTCCGGGGAGGGCGTCCTTGGCGCCGGGAATCCGCTGCCACGACCGACCGGTGAGCATCATCGTACGGCTGGGCGTGCAGACCGCGCCGATCATGGAACCTTGGGTGTAGGCCCGGGTGAAGGTGGTCCCTCGGGCGACGAGCGCGTCGAGGTTCGGGGTGAGGAGTCCCGGTGCGCCGAGCGCACCCAGGCCGTCGGCCCGATGGTC
>Ga0208232_1000273_pt1 | contig 11304 bp, 12 predicted proteins | sample LakMenEpi24Aug12_FD_150729 | JGI IMG/M metagenome (GOLD analysis project Ga0208232, IMG submission 150729) | Freshwater microbial communities from Lake Mendota, WI - 24AUG2012 deep hole epilimnion (SPAdes) | ecosystem: Environmental > Aquatic > Freshwater > Lake > Epilimnion/Euphotic zone ... | reverse complement strand
TGCCAACGTAGTTGTAGTTGGTGCTAATGTAGTTGTTGTAGTTGTTGTAGTTGGTGCTAATGTAGTTGTAGTTGTGGTGGTTGTAGTTGGTGCAGGTATTCCTGTTATAGAAAATGTTACATAATTTGTACAAGTTCCCATAGATGTTATAGTTATTGAAGTTGCTGCATTATCAACGTCCACTTCCTTACCTGCTAATAATTGTGTTTTGGTAACTAAGCTAGGACTTACACTACCAACATTCGCTGTTAATGTAAAGTTAGGTCCTAAATCATTTCCCATTCCGCTATTTAATGTTACAGTTACTGTCATATCTTATAAGTTTAACATTGTGCAGAATTATATGATAAAGTACCAGTTGATATTTGCCAACAAACACCAGTATCAAATTCTAAGTGATATCTAGCACTTATTGCATTACCACTAAAATCTCTAGCTATTGCGGTACAAGTGGTAGGGGCGCCACCACCAATTCCACCAAATACATAACCATTAGCTATCCATAAAGCTTCATCTGCCGCATCAAAGTATATTCTAGATGTTGTTCCAGCATCACATCCACTTGTAGAATTACATCTAGTACTAATGTCAACTAATGTAACTGTAGGTGCTGCAGTTGTGGTTGTTGTAGTTGTTGTGGTAGGTGCTTCCGTTGTTGTAGTTGTAGTTGTTGGTGCCTCAGTAGTTGTAGTTGTTGGCGCTAACGTTGTAGTTGTTGTGGTTGTTGTTGGCGCTAAAGTAGTTGTAGTTGGTGCCAACGTAGTTGTTGTAGTTGTTGTAGTTGGTGCCAATGTAGTGGTTGTAGTTGGTGCCAACGTAGTTGTAGTTGTTGTAGTTGTTGTAGTTGTTGTAGTTGTTGTAGTTGTTGTAGTGGTTGTAGTTGTTGGTGGTATATAATATGTAGCAGTACCTCCATTAAAATCACAAAGGCTTGCCGGTACTGCACATGCAACAACTGTACTTTTTGTTGTAAAATTACCAGCTACATCTCTTAGGGTAACAAACCAAGTACCATTAACTAAATTCGTAAATTGATATGATGTTGCCCCACTTAAATTTGTAGGACTTGCGTAATAAGAATATCCAGAAGTAGTACCAATTGCAACACTTTGATAACTACCAACTCCACCATTAAATGATGAAACAGTAACTATACCATCACCAGCAAGACCAGATGCGCCACATGTTGGTGCAATTGTAAAATTAACAAGAGGAATTGTAGTTGTAGTTGTAGTTGGGACACCATTATAATAACCATCACCTATACAATTTGGTTGTGAACTACCAACACCAACTATATCAATAGTCATTCCAGCTGGATAAATAACACTATTTTCAACAGCTTCAAAATCAATAGAACCACCACGTATAGTTACATACTGCGCAGGTCCTTCGTAACCCTCACATTCAGTCCATCTAACATACCCTTCGGTACCCGGATTAGCCGTTACTCTATAAATATAAACGTTTGCCATTACTTATTAGTATTCTATCAACGCTTATAAGTATTTTATATTTTATTTATTGGGATTTAAAATAAAAACCTACTATTTAGGTCTTCCGTATAATCTCTTTGTAATTCTCTTATTCACCTTAGATAGTGAACGAGTGTAGTATCCATCTCCCACAAACTCAACCTTTTTATCAGGTCCTACAATTGCTTGAATCTTTTCTTCATCTGTCACAAAAGGTGCACCAGATGATTTCATAATATCTTCCATCTTCAAACTAGCTTCCAAAAACCATCCGCTTGTTTTACACAATTGGATAACCTTTTTAACTACATCTGATTTTGCTGTTTTCTTATTATTAGTACCCAGTAGGGCTATTTTGTTACCGAATTTGGTTTGCTTATATACAATGAATGCATCTGCTATATTGTCCGAATCTACATCTTTAAGTGCAGTTGCTTTGTATTTACTTTGCATTTCTCTCCAGCTATTTGCCGATAAATCCATTCCAGCGTTTAAATAGGTAGTGATGTACATCTGCCATATTCCTTTCATGCCATCATCATCAATCTTACTCAAATCCAAATCAACCCATTTATTCGATGGTATCTCTAATTCGTTTAATATATTAGTTAAACTTATCATTAAAAATGCTTTACTTGTTGGATTTTTTGTTTAACGTCTGGATAATCCTTTAATCTCTTTCTTACTGCGGCTATGTTCTTTTCTGAATCATCTACGAAGAAAACATCATCGTAGCCTTCTTTTACTCTGTCCTCAATCCAATCTGCTTTCTTTTCTGGGTTGTTATCACCCAATGCGATTACCTTCACACCACTTATTCCTAAATCTTTAATGAATTGAGATACAGGTCTTTCAGCTGCTCTAGCGGTTAGGATATAAACTTCTCTACTACCACCACTATTAACCATTCTTCTTAATAATTCAACGTACCCTTTTATAAGTTCGGGTCTTGTCACTTGCTGAAAATCTTTGAAATCAAATTCATCCCCATCTCTAGTATCATACTTTGCGTATTGACCTGGTGATAGTTTTGTTTTCATTCCGTTTCTATGAGTAACATATATGAATGAGTTTGTTTTAACTAGCGTATCATCAAAATCAAAAATACGAAGTTTTTTACTTTCTACAAACAATGTTCTTGCTATTGGCATCCTATCCGTTTATTTGTCTCTTAGTCTTTGGGAGTGCTTTCTCTAACTTATCGTTCTCTTTGGTAAGGTATTCAACTTTAACACCTAATGCTGCTACTTCTTTTGTAAGTTCTAACACCATCATACGAAGTTCATCCTTTTCTTTACCAGCTGCTTCTAACAATCCTTCCAATTTAGAGATTCTATCTTTGCAATCGTGTCTGATAAATTCCTCATCTCTTTCTTTATTTAGTGCTCTCTTTTCGTAATATCTCCAAGCTCCCGTTCCACCCAATACGGTGATAGCTGTGATTATTACTGAATACATATTTTCCATACTTAACAAGTTTTACATTCTTTTATTGATTCTTCTTCCGTTTGAGGTAACGCTGCAGCTACATGCTCCACGCCTTTCTTGTCAACGTATTCGTTTTTGTTATCTCTAGTCATTTTAGCTGCTACCAATGAGATAACTGCAATTGTGAAAAATATAAAGAAAGCATACATACCAAATTTACCATATATAGAACCTTCAGCTTGTCCAGCCTTTCCCATATCTTGCATTACCTTCATTACTTCAGGCTCTGCTAAATGTTGAATTTCGGTATAATACCATTTTGTGAAAGATGCATCTAAATATTGTATCCAGCCACTCAAAGATACTAATGCGGTAATAATACCCATCATAGTAGAACCAGCTCCTAATTTAACTGCAATCTTATTAATTGCACTTTTAAGGTCCTCATCTAAATCCTTTTGTTGTAATAATGCAGCGGTTGCTTTGTTCATAGCATCAGTACCTTTGAAATCATCAGTAGATGCTATTTTGTCAGTCTTAAGATGTGATTTAGCTCTATCGTATTTTGTAGATGCCATCTTAATTGCCAAATTTCTAATCTTTTTTATAGAATCACCAAATCCTTCATTTAATGTAGATTCTTTTTTTATACTATAATCTTTCTTTATATTAGAAAGTGTTTGTAATGCATTTTTTAATCTATCTTGAAATAATTTCTTTTGTTCGGGTGATTTGGTTGCGGATAATTTATCTCTTAATGCTTTGATTCTATTATTAAGATTTTGTATTCTTTCTCCAGTTGGAACTGCCGCTTCGTTTGCCGATTCCAATTTCAACTTAAAATGGTCCATTACATCCCAAATCTCATTATAACCCATATCACCCAAGTCATCTAATATTTGATTTCTATTTGCATTTGTTTTGCCAGATACAAATATAGATACTGCTTTTTTAGTGCTATATGTACCCTTATCGTAGAATTTCATTATTTCCTTTACATGAATATCGTTTTTAGACATTTCATTCATAAAGTCTTCCCTTACTACTGAACGTATTATTTCTTTAAGTTGTTTTTCCATTTATATATGTACCAATTTAGATATAAATATAAACTTTTAAGGATTAGGTTGTTTTTCTACCAATAATTTGCCAAAATTCACAATTTCCTGACCTCCTATATTTTCTGCTTTTTTATAAAATTCGGTTTTTCTATCAACTATTTTTAATTTACCATCAAATGAAGGTACTCTGTTAAAGTAATCTTCTGTTATATAACATCCATCTATTACATATTGTTGTACGTTGTATCCAAATTTATTAGCTAACTTACCACAAGTCATACCATATGTATCTTCAGGACCATATCCGCCAAAAGATACAGGTATACCAACCAGTTTCCAAAACGATTTAGAATATAGAGTATGCATACCACATCCAAACTTTAATACTGGTATCTGTCTTATTGAAACATTGCTTGTATCTTGTACATATATACTATTAAACATCTCATCTCCAAATGGATTGCCCTGTTCTTGTTGTAAAAATCTACTATCAACTAAACAATCCCAGCTAGCATCCCACCATTTTGGTATAGCTGGAGATACTATGTAATACCCATCCAATTGATACGATACACTTAGTTGATGTTTTAATAAATGCTCATGTAACATTATATCTGAATCACAAAATATAAATTGCTCATAATCCAATTCAATACTCTCTCTTTTTTGTTGCGTAGTTCCCCAACAAGATGTATCTAATACAATTTCATTTATATTTCTAATACCGTCAAACATATCAGAAAATTTATTTATAAAATAATCTTGTTTAAGTTCACTTTCATCCCACAAAGTTAATTCTGGATTTAAGTTCAATGTAACTTTTAATGTAACATCATCGTTCTCATCCAAATACATTAAAGCTTTTCTATATTGATTCATAAACTTTTCAAGCATCTCTATTTCAGATGGCATTGTGTGTATGCAAATTAGTGTTCTTTTTTTCATTAAAATATATTTTTGAAGAATGGCGGCACCATATCTTTTGTTTGTAAACTCAAAATGTGTAGTTGGAATATGTCCCATTGAAAACTACCTAATGAATCTGTTTGTTGAATTATAAATGGAATATTAATTATAAATTGGTTGTAATGGTCTGTTGTTATTTTACGTCCATCAAACATAATATGAACATCTCCTAGCATTTCATCTCCTATTTTATGTATCTTATTTGATAAATCAAACATAGATTCTTTTTGCTCATTAATTACATAGGATTCATAATCACAATCAACATACATATCATCACACCAAGGTTCTAAAATTTCTAATAAATGAGTAGGGCAATTGTGCACAACAAATGATGTTTTATATCTGTTTGGTACAATTGGTAACATATTATCATCGTGTAACACATTAGTATGCCATTTTCTCCACCACTCTTTGAATTTATTTACTCTCAATTTTGTATATTCTTCCGAATCTTTGGGTTTGTACCAAATAGTTCCATCAGGTAATGGTATCTCTCTTTCAATTTCAATACCATCTTTGAACCTACTACCTCTACAAGTCATATGATATACAAATGCATCTCTACTTTGAATTAATTTATAATCACACAAATAAAATCTATTGAATATATCCGAATCTTCCAACTCCATAGGTGCGAACAATTTATCATGCCCACCCATAGTTCTAAAATCTTCTTTATACATCATCCAAGGAGCAAAGATACCATTGGTAATCATATCTTTATTCTCAGCTTGCTTAACATTTACAAAATTTTCAAATGCCTCATATTGAGGTTGAAATTCCTCAGGCTCCATTCCAAAGTTCTTTACATACTTTTCAGGTCCAGGTGGATGTAATGGTGGTTCGATACGAGTAGCACTAACTACCGATAACGGAGTTAAGTTCTTTAACATATTTGAAACATAATCTTTTGTAACAACCATATCCGAATGTAAGATTGTAACGATTGGAGTTTCTGCTAAACTAATACCAATATCATACAACACCGTATGTCCAACTCTATCCGAACTTTCATTTCTGTATGTTTTTATATGTGGTTTATTTAAAGAGCTAATCCACTCCCAAGTCCCATCATTTGAAGCATCATCTAATATTACAATTTGATGATAGTTGCTGTAATAGTTTTCTATACTATTAACTGCCTGTTGTAGATATTTTAAATTATTTCTACAAGGTATAATAAAAGTAACTGATTGATATTGTGCCATATTATTATTTTTCACATCTTACATAAATCCATTGCGGATGTCCTATGTCAGACCAAGAATCTCTTATTTCAATAGTTACATTTTTAAACCCAATACTTTCCATATCTTTAATTAAATCTTCTTCATTTTGAACTCTAACATCATACTCTCCATTTGTTTGAGATGCATCATATGAATTATCAAAATATGAACTTCTAGGTCTTCCGTTTACATCAATCAAATCTTTACCATATCCCATTTGAAATGAAAACACTCCTCCTGATTTTAACGTTCTGAACAAATCAGTTATTAGGCTTTTTCTTATATCATATACTGGAATATGCTGTAAAGCTATTGTTGACATTATAAAATCATATTCTTCATCTTTTAATTCGGATACATCTACTCCATTGTTGGCGTACCAATTGCTATTTTGATTTCTATACGTTTCTTTATTGTAATCTATATTACCAGTAGATAAGTCGATTCCATCTACTCTGCCCCAATCACATAAATTTAACATATTTGTTACATTCCTACCTTTACCACATGCAAAGTCTAATGCAATTTTACCATCCCAATTTTCTTTATTTTTCAAATCACCCAAAAGAATATTCCAATAATCTTCATTACTATTGTGTTCTTCGTGATTTGATGTACCTCCGTGATACATACCCTTTTGCATATTGGTATATTGATTTTCTTGTGTTATCATAATTTTATTTTTTGTAATTTTCTAAGTAATATTTTAAATCTTCAGGCGTTCCCAATCCCCACATTTTATCAATGTTGAATGTTTTAATTTTTTTACAATCTGCAATTGCTTCGTTGTAAACAGGACAAACATAGAACTCATTGTTAGTTCTAATATTTTTTTCAATCATTTGTTCTGCGTATTTTACATAATCAGAACCCTTAGCCCAGTAGTAAACACCAACAGTTGCGATATCCGAAATTGGATTCTTTTCTTGTACTTCGGTAACGTATCCCAATTCATCCACTTTAGCGAATGACCATTTAGGATGTGTAGAATGAAATGATAAAATACCACCATCTACTTTTTGCTCAATCATCTTATACATAAACTCATTACTATCCCACTCTAAGAATTGGTCAGAGTTTGCCATCAATAGTGGTGAATCTGAATCAATGAATTCTTTTGCCAATAGAGTTGTACATGCTGCTCCTTCAGTCAAACCATCTACTTCTACAATCTTACAATTGGGAGTGATTAGATTTAATAGAGTATCTAAGTTGTACTTCTCTCTATGTTCTTTTTGTACTACATAAATAAATGTAGCATCAATGTTTAGATTATCAACAACAACCTGAATCATTGGTTTTCCTTCCACATCAATTAGTGGTTTTGGAAACGTATAACCGGCTTGTTGAAATCTACTTCCAGCTCCCGCCATTGGTATAATAACGTTCATCTTACCACCTTGCCATTTTGGTATGCTCATAGTTTTATTTTCGTTTAATTTGTTTACTATCTTTTCTAATGTCAAATCTTTTGGATTATCCACTCTCAATACACTTGCCCTACTTCTACTTGCTGCCAATAATCCATGCGGAGAATCCTCTACAATAAGGGTTTCTTCAGGCAAACATCCCATCATACTCATAGCCTTCCAATACATTTCAGGATGCGGTTTAGAGTTCTTTACATCCTCATTAGAGATGATTAAATCCATATACTCAATTATACCTATCTTTGCTAACATAACCAACACAGACCTTCTAATTGAATTTGAAGCACATGCTAATTTATATCCTTTATTTCTCAATTCCTTAAATACTTCTATTAATCTGATATCAGGTTGTAACTCTGAAATAGCTTCAATAGTTAGATGTTGCTTTCTATACCAAATATCATCATAGAATTCAGGATGTAATCCTTTGTTCTTAGTAAGCATTTCTAGCTTTTGAGTTGTCTTCAATCCATCATATGTAGATAGATGTTCAGCTTCGGTAATTACATACTTATCATCAATTTCTTTTAGAGCTTGATTTAATGTATCGTAGTGTATTTGTTTTGCTTCAACCAGAACACCATCTAAGTCAAAGATAATTAATTTTGTCATATTTAAAAATTTACCAAATTCCTCTATCAAATGGATTTATATCATATTCTTCAAAAATAGAATTAAGTTCTTTTTGATATTCTGTTAAGTTCCATTTGCCCTTATTTATAGCAGTTGCTATATACGGATATACAAAACTATCATAGTGATATATTCCACGCTTTTTTTCATTACCCAATCTTGCTGAGAAATCCATACCACTACCAACTATTGCATTTTCAAAATCCCATATATTCAAAGAACCAACACCTTTAGCAATTTGCTCAAGTATATCTTTTCTCATTATAGTTGGTTGTATTGAAAATTTAGAATAATCATTTAGTACTAACGTATCATCTACTTGTGATTTTATACCACCTTCACCTGCGTATAATAATTTTACAGTATCAACAGACTTATCCAATACATACTTAGTGTATTTATCCAAATATTCATAATTTGGCGTATCGAATAAAATCATATCTTCATGTGTAAATAAAATAACTTGCTCATTTATTTGAGACGTACATTCTACTAATCTATTTGTGTAAACTTTACTATCATCATAATATATTTGAATGTATTCAGATGGTATTCTATCATCTTTCTTATTAACACAAACGTATGTTTTATATTCAGACATATATTTTTTCAATTGTCCAAAAAATGGCACCCAAACATCAGCCATATCAGTATGTGTATAAACTACTATTGGTATTTTTATTCCCATGTTGTATCTAAATTTATTCTGGTATCCCAAAGATTATTTTTTATTAACCACCACTTATAAAAAGCAACTGCGTGAACTAAATCCCCACCATTGCCTTCTATATTTGTTGCGAAATTATGAAATTCAGTACCAACTTTCATATCAGATAAAACTGATTGGTACAATTCGGTAAATGGTTTCATAACTCCCATAGACCCATAAAACCACATATCAGCAGGTCCCATATGAAAATGATTCCAATTTGCATTATATATTTTTGTAGTATCTATATCGGTTTGAAAATTAATACATTGAACTGCAAATGGATTTCCCAAACCGGGCCCAGATGTATTTCTATTTATCCTTCCCAAATCAAATCTAGCTTTAATTATTATATCATATTCAACACCAGATTCATATGGTAATTTCATAGCTTCAGTTACACTATATAAATGCGATAATACACTTTGTGGAGTTCTTGGAGTACCAACTAAAGTATCTAATCCATTTTTAATTATAGTTTCTTTAAAATCTATTTGTGATTCAAATATAGCTTTTTTTGGTTGATATATCGCTTCTATTAAATCCTTCTTATCAGTTTCCCAACTGTGTATGAATACATCAACATCTCCTTTATCTAAAATGTTTTTTTGTATATGTTCACGTCCATCAAAACCATTTGAGGATGTATCATTTTCCGAACTAAATAAGCCGTGTAAACAAAGTGCTATTTTCATCTATAAAAATTTTGATATTTCGTTTGAATATGGTGAATTTATATCCATATATGGTCTTGTAATTCTACCATGTGTAAATTCATCCAATGAAGAACCAACATCTATATATTGATTATTGGGATTTGCTTTATACATTTTATCAATTAGTATTTCAGAAACCGGCCCAGCTGATATAAAAAATGTTTTATTTTCTATTTGAGTTATATAATCCAATAATTGAGTTAAATAATCTTCACTATTTTCTATCCAATATGCAATACAATCATCCGGAAATGGAAATATTTCTACTACTGGAAATGGGTATGCTTCTTTATTTGCTTTATGATTACAAATCAAATATACTTCTTTTTTAAGATTGGTATAAAATGATTTCATTTTTTGATAATTTGCATTAATCCATAAATTAGCAAATGTAATATTATCAGTTTTAATTCTTTCTCTTAAAAATTTATAATCATCAATATTATCAGTATGCGATGAAATTGCATAATAATAGTTATCCTCACTATGATTTAAACTTTCCAATAAATCATCTCCAACTAATGTGATGTATCCTGGCGATTGCCACCTATCCACATTAAATGCTTGACTACCCTGCCCTATTGGTGTACCTCTCATCAAACAAACTTCACCATCCGCATATCGTGCATAGGCAAAGTTTTTATCCGATAGAATCATTTCGGTAAACAGGTTAAAATCAGTTTCAAATTTGTTCATTATCTAATATCTTTTTAATTTGTTTTGCCGCGTAGCCATCTCCATACGGACAAGGTTTACAAATATACGAATCTTTTTCCAAAGTAACAAATAAATCTTTTAATTTATCAGTAGTTTTACAAAGATGTAAATGTCCAGTATAAATTGCTTCCGGTCTTTCAGTTACTTCTCTACATACAATTACTTTCTTATTAAGGAAAGATGCTTCTTCCTGTATTCCGCCGCTATCACTTATTACTAACTTACATTCTAATAAGATAGCTATCAGTTCATCATGTGAAAGTGGCTCTACTACTTTAACATTTGTTAGTAAGTTTCTATGAATTTGTACATTTGGATTTGGATGTATTGGAAGTATAAATTCTAACTCTGGATATTGTATTGCCAAATCATTTACTTCCGTAAACCATTCGTGCATTATAGGATGATTCTCTCTACGATGTAATGTAACTAATACTTTATTTCCGTAAGTTGGCGTAGGTAAATCTACTAAGTTATCTAACACAGTGTTACCAACTAACCACGTATCACCTAAAGATTTTTCTTCAAATAGATTAACCATTGATATTTGGGTTGGTGCAAAGTTTACATCTGAAATACGAGCTATCATTTGTCTATAACCTTCTTCTGGATATGGGTGCTTTAAACTCTTACTTCTAAGTCCAGCTTCTAAATAATAGATTCTTAATCCTCTATGGTATGCTCCAATAGCACAAGCGAAAGCAGATGCGGTATCACCTTGAACCATAACACCTCTAAACTCACCTTCCGGCAAATCTAAACATCCTTTTACTACTTCATCCAATCTATTAGAACCATCTTTGATAGTTGCTTTATAATCAACATCAACTTCTTTAAGTAAATCTTCATGCTGACCTGTAAAGAATAATTTATATTCGCTACGGTCCATTATTTTAATTAAAGGCTTTATTTTTAACCATTCAGGTCTAGTTCCGAA
>Ga0208232_1000270_pt1 | contig 11431 bp, 17 predicted proteins | sample LakMenEpi24Aug12_FD_150729 | JGI IMG/M metagenome (GOLD analysis project Ga0208232, IMG submission 150729) | Freshwater microbial communities from Lake Mendota, WI - 24AUG2012 deep hole epilimnion (SPAdes) | ecosystem: Environmental > Aquatic > Freshwater > Lake > Epilimnion/Euphotic zone ... | reverse complement strand
TGATATTGCATATAACATCTCATATTGTTTTGCGTTTTGAGAATTTTTGATCCGGGCTGGAAAAATTTCATATGTCATATACTATCACATATCTGAATTAGTTTTGGAGTTTGAGAATTTTTGATCCGGGCTAGGATTTTTTGATATTGCATATATTATCACATATCTGTTTTTCAATCGATATCCATGTTGTCGTTGAACAACTTGTTCTCGAACTCAACGACAACATGGATGATCTCTCGCAGTTGTGCAATCTCGTACATCAGTGTAGGGTCATGCATGCCCATCGTCAATGCCATGCGAGCCTGACGAATCTTGTTAGCCTGCATGTCACACAACTCGGTACGAGTCAGCATGTTGGTTGTCTGGTGGGTTGTCAACGCTGTGGGGATCGTGACGTTCACGTGACATGTTTTTTTTTGAGGTTCTATACGTGTCAGTTTTTCAGTGGGAAATTTATATTCAAAACAGATGTGATAGCACATCTGCATATTTCTCCGTTAATGCCCTGTAATCTGAATCATCACGCCACTTACTCCAACACAACTCGGCACGGTCTAGAATCTCCTTCAACTCAGAATCGTGTGTTGCAGTATAAAGACGACGGGCATCCAAGAGTGCACGTTCCATATCCATGTTTTTAGATGGTTTCAGTGTATTCGCGTTTGTTTTGCTGTGCTCATCACACTTTTTTTTTATTCAAATCGCTTGGTATATGTTCTTCCCGTTATCAGCAGTTCCTATGATCTTGAGACGACCGTCGCGGACGAGTTTCGCCCAGAACTCATCGCTCTGATGAGCCTCATATTGTTCCATGCGGTTGCCGACATGTCGACTTGCACGCGCAATGACTGCACGCATCACATCATCAACGTTATCATTCAGACCAAGCCCAACTTCGATGCCAATCCTGAACGTTTCTAGAAATTCGTCCCATAGCTTTTGGGGCACTTCATATGGCTTCTGAGTCATGTGAAATGTGTCGACAACAATCTGATCGAGGACTGAATAATCAATCGTACTGCACGTACTCGTGTGCGTCTTCACGGCATATCCGATATCGCGAGAGATGCCGTGAAACGTCGAATCGAGCATTTCTATAAACATATGGTTTGTATCAATACGACGTTTCTTTTACCCGTCACACTACACTTTTTTTGTTTCACTTTGCAATTGTCACGTCTGTTACACGTGTAATACGTCTGAACCCAGTCCACGTTATTCTCTTCACGGCACGTTGCCGAATGAGATATTTTGTTCCAAGATTGACCATGATTTCGTACTCACCATTAACGTCCCATTGATTCATTCCAGCGACGAGTAGAACAGGCGTTCCAGGCAAAACTGTAATTCTCTGCATTGTTCCACCTTCATATAAAAGTGCGTGTTTGAGGTCATATGCAGCCGAGCAGAATGATTCGAGTTTGTGCCAGTGGCCAACCGTGCTCCGGAAAATATCAAATGCCGCACCTCGATAAAGAATCATCTTCTTGCGTGATTTGGGAGCACCTGCAATAATTCGTTTGAGGTCGTCACGGTACATTTCGAGTGCCCGTTTCATTATAGATTGTGGTATATTTGAGGTGTTGGATTTATAAATGTCATAACGGACTGATTCACTCGATGATCTTTGGAATTGATCAACCCAATAATATCCAGCAGATCTGAACGTTCCATCCAAAATCAATTTCCGAATCTGTGGCCACAGAGGTACCATATGCTTTCCGTCCGTTCCTGGAATATATCTTGGTACAGTACCGCGGTACAGAAACGGTCCAATCCACGAATGAGACCTATTTGTATGTGCCTGTGCAGTCCAGAAGTCATAGTCGCTCAGGTTCTTTACATATGCATCTTGTCGCTTGAACCAATCAAGGTCGATGTCGCTTGCACGTGTAGCAACCAACGTCCCGTCATCGGTTACAGGGGAATTGTACACTTTTATTGTTGCTTTACGGATAGTACATGCTTTGCGTGGAACGCTCGCTGGTTCATGGCAAAAAGGAACCGTCAACGTCGCTGACCTGATGGGTGCTCTATTTGCAGCAAGACGCGCACGTACGCGTGCAACTGCATTCCTGAGTCGTTTTTCAACATTTGCGCGTCGTTTTGGCATGGCGGCGAGTTTTGCTGCGCGCATGGCGTTCAGACGTGCACGAATCGCAGCCAGACGCACGTTGCGTTCGGCCGTCGTGACACGTGGAGAGGCTGACACGGGGACTCCTGTAGCAGGTGCAGTCACGCCAACACGCCTTTCGAGTGAGGCAAAGTTTGCCGCCGACAGAGTGCCTCTCATTCTTGCCACATGACGTGCACGCCCGGCTGCTGTCTTGAGCTTGTTCATATGAGCGATCGCAGCTCGTAGGGCGGTCGACGTTGTCGGTGGAGTGGCGACACGGGGTGCTGCCGCTATGGTTTTTTTGTAATTCCTGAGCGAGATTTTCGTCCCATTGGCCTTGTTGATCATTGAACCGAGTACCATATGTGAAGGTATACGGCTACCTGCCCGTGGAATGGTGTAATACGTATCGACACCGTTCTTTTTATAAACAGGATCGCCGTACGCAGTCGCGTTTCTCATCCGAGTAAACTTCATCCCTTTGTGTGTGAACGTGTTCGATGGACTTGCAGCACTCGGTGGTGCTGCGACTGTAGCCCTTTTGAAAGTGCTAATCTTTGCACCTGATGGTCCGATAACATAAAGACCACCTCTCGGCCCCTTGAGAATAGCGCGGCCTTTGATATTCTTATCCCCAGTATTCATATTTATAAGAATGGAAAAAAATCTCGAAATACATAAATGAACTCTTATACGAACACGCTGTTGAAGATTAATAAACTGAGACGGCGTATCGAAAGTGCCAGGTTTGCAAGAAATGCAGCCAATAATAACAATCAACGTCGGATTATGAATAACCATTATCGGGCCCTAATCAGAACTATTCACCCACTCGAAGAGCAAGCTATGATTCTTGCTCCACCAGGGGCTGTAAACAGACTCAAAAGACTTAAGCACGTCATTGCTGTACAGCGTACTGCTAGAAAAACTATACAGAAAAGACGGGAAAATGCAGTGATGAGAGCGTCGGCCCGTCGGTCATTCATAGTTGGTGCTCATCATGCATTTACACCAGCCCAGATTTCGCGTTTTATAACCCCTCTTCGTCGTCGTACAGGCACAGTCTCAAAACCGAGTCACGCGACTCGTGCAGTCACTGCACTTACACGTCACTTGAACAGAAGATAACCTGACCCCGGAACCTATCGTTGACAGTTGAAAATTCAACCGTCTCTTCGGTTCCCGGATATGGCATCGCATACATTCCATTCCCTCCACACGTCGTGGGATTCACCCGGTATACAGTGACATCACCTGCACAGTACAGAACCGTCCCGCGATGGTTCGCCAGTACTGTGAGGTGAGCACCATTCAGGTTTGTGATTACAGGAGTTTCATCCTTCTCCAGGATTTTGGAAAAGTACTCCGCTTCAGTAACATTCGGAACAGGAGCAAGAGCCGGATGGTCAATAGGGTAAACGGACAAGATTTGGAGAGCCATTGTTTTGATGAAATGACAATCCGAATCTGTGATTTGACGTGCAGAAGACACTAATTTTTATAGTTGTTTATGTTGTATGTTTTTCCACGGGTTCTCTTAAGATTTCTGAACGCCCGGTAAGAGTTGTACCCTTTACGACCAGGTTCCCAGTCTGCTCGTATACCATTTCTTTTCCAAATGGCGTTTTTCATATTCCTAACATAAGGCGCGGAACTATGAGCCGCAAACCAGAGTGGGACACGAGGTAGACGCGTATTTGTCACGTTCATGTTTCTAATGATGTTCAGGTTGTACCACGCAGCCCCGTTCAGTTCTCTATTGTAATTTTGAGCTCTCTGTTTTTTCTGGTTGGGTGTCATACTGTTGTACCATGTATTGTACTGTCTCTTGATATTTATCAGATTGGCGTTATTCTGTGTCTTGAGGTTTCGCGCGACTGACATCACTGGTAGCACGTGACGTTTACCTGTGGCAACTGCGAGCCTCGCGATGTTCCGCGGGTTCAGTCGTCCATGCGTGGCAAGAAGTCTGATGACCGACGGATCCGAAATGTACTTGTTACGGACGAATGTCCCTGCTCTTTGTGTAGTAGCCGCAATCTTTTTCTTTTGGTTGGCAAGCTGTGCCATGAGCCGAGCGAGTCTATTTTGATCCAGTTTTATCTTACGTTGCATCCGAGCGTACGCTGTCTCCGCTGCAGGTGGCATTTATAGTAACATAATAGTTTTTTTAGCCGTACAGGGCTGTGATGATCATATCTTTCGTCATGCTATTAGCACCGGTGATGCCATGACGACGAGCCATGGCGACGAGCTCTGGTTTCTTTTTGCCGGACAGAAGCGTCTTGCCTTTGCGAACGCGTCCGTTGTTACCCTTGGACAGGTTCTCCGCGTGACGACGGTGGGCGACAGGCAGCACGTTCTCGGAGTATGCACGCTTCGTGATGTTTTTACCCTTCTTGAGGTTGCGAACGGCGTGGTTTGCAGACGTGCGAGTTGTGAGCCAGTTCGCCTCCCAGTTACGTGCGTGTCTGTTTGCGTTTGCTGCTGCGACCCCAGAGTTGGTCAATTTCTTCTTGAGCACGCGTCTCGTGAGAGTACGCAGGTTGTTCATGTTATTGACGTACTTGTTCAGAATTTGTTTCGGGGTGAGACGTGGTCCGGAACTGGCCCGTGGCCCGGCGCGCGCCCGTGTTTCGACACGAGCCGCGCGTCGCGCGTTCCGCATGCCACGTGCGATACCGGTACGTTCTCTCGCGGTCATTGCCGGGATTGGCACGTGTCGACCAGCCGCCGCAGAACGTGGTGACGCTCGGCGAACTGATGTCGGTCGGTTCGAGATGGGGCTGCGGCTCGAGGGTCCGAGGACGGCTTCAATCTCCTCACGCGTCATGGTTGCACCGGCACGCGTGAGACGAGACCCGGTTCCCAGTGGAAGGCGACTGACGGGTGCACCTGGAACACGGCGAAGTGTCTCACGAACGACGTTCGCGCCACGGGTTCGCGCCACGTTACGGACGACGACGCTACGTGACGCATTGTGAGCACGAGTCCGTGTGAAGAATGCACTACGAGAACGAGGAGACATGCGCGCGAATTCGGCGGCGCTCGGACGTGTGACTCGGACACCGGGTATGTTTGCGAGCGCGCGACTGGCAATGTCAGCTGCATTCGCATTGGGCGTTGCTGTATTGAATATCGCTCCTATGGACGGAGACACGACTGGAGTCGAGCGTACGCCACGATTCGGTTTCCCGGAAAGAAACGGGTCCCTGAGAATTTCAGTGAATGACGGCAAACCGGCATTTGATGCACCGTTCTTGAGGCGGTACGCGGACACCTTGTTCGTGTTTGCACCGCGGTAGCTTCCAGTGAGCATGCGACCCAGGAACGCCTTGGTCTGTGGGAGACCGCCTTTTATTTCGCTGTCAAGTGCATTCAGGAAATAGTGTGTATCGTATTTGGAAGACGTCAAATTTGAAATTCCGGAGTTCCGGTAGCTTCCCGAATTGATGGCTGGGTTCGAACCATGCTTCGTCAGACGTGACAGACCGAAATCCGTCAGCAAGAAACGAACCTTTTTACCAGTGTCATCGACTAGGATGTTTCCGAGGTGCAGGTCGTTGTGTCGAAACTCGGGGTACTTTGTGTGAATCGTCTTGAGCGTCCCAATCACCTGTCGGATGAGATCCGCCATCACCTTGTCGGTGATGCGGTCACCCATCTTACGCAGCCAGCTCTTCAATGTTCCACCATGGGCGTACTCAGTGTACATAACCATCTGCTTACTGTAATTAAAAATGTTGGTGCGTCTGGAAGTGAATGCAGACACTGGGACGAACAGATTTTGTTCGAAAAACTTGATAGGCTTTGGAATGTGTCTCGGGGCAACCTTGTAAAGAGCCTTTTGTATGTTGTATTCGGCGCGCGCCGCCTGATTTGCAGAAGAAAACGCCTTGTCTGTGGGTGAAACCTTGATGATGATTTTACGTTTTCCGGCTGCGTCTGTCGATGCGAGAAAAACTACACCCTGTTGACCTGATGCAAGACGTGCCATACCTGGACGAATTGACTTCCGACCTTTGGTGACGTTGTACACTGTACGGAGACTGCCATTTGGCGCAGCTGATGTCAGCTCGTAGCCGGTACGCCCGTTGTTCGTCGAATTCTGAAACAAGCGATTCATACTTTGAACCAATATTTTCTTTCCACGGTTACCATTCAACAATCTTAGCAAGGAACACCAAATACGCTTTTGTGAGGGGTTGAAGATGACGCCACAAGACGGCGGGTGAAATCATAATCCGGTTTCGTGGATCACGCGTGGATATTTTTGAATAAGCATAATGAAAATTGTGAACCTGTCGTCTCACCTCGTCGTCGTTGTTCTTTAATGCAAATGCACCATAATACGCATACATGATAAACTTGATGATGTCATCCCGTTTCACGTGACTCCACCCGTTTTGACGAATTTTATTGAGCATCACTGACGTGTTTGTAGTCCACTGACGCTTGTTGAGGTTTTTGAGGTTGGCTGGGATATTACGCACTACGGGTGTAGCTACCATTCTGCTTCCATTCGGCCCTATAACATAACGCGAAGGCTTGTTAGTTCTGAATTCCGACATACTATACCCATACATAATTTTTTGCGCCTCCACGCAGCCGAAGGACGAGATGGAGCGTCGACTCTTTCTGCACGTTGTAATCAGCCATCGTGCGATCATCCTCGAGCTGTTTTCCTGCAAAGATGAGTCTCTGCTGATCCGGAGGGATGCCTTCCTTTTGAAGAATCTTATCCTTAACACTCGCAATAGTGTCAGAACTCTCTACTTCAACGGTTATAGTTTTCCCAGTAAGAGTTTTAATGAAGATTTGCATCTTATTGAGTAGCGAGACATTTTTTTAACCTGATGCGTTCTACGCACGCGAATGAAATTTTGTACAACTCGACGAGATTTCCATCGTTAATTTCGTCAAGGTGAACATCAGTCACGACTGCAATCAGAATGTGATATTTTTCATAGAAATTTGTAGCTGACCACAGTCCAGCCCACGGACGTTCAGTCTGCGGGTTGAACGTGTGTCTAAAGTCCCGCAGAAATGCTGAAAATATCTCCATACATATCCATTTCTGAAGATATTTTTTTAAACTCGTACATCAATCTGTTTCGACACACGAGGTACGCAGGATCTGTGATGGATCGTCTCCATATTCTCTGGATAATGTGTGCGCTATGATTCACGGTGAGCATCTCGGTCCTCAAGTTTGCGTACATTGTTCGGTTGAACATATTCAAAGTGTTTTCGACGACGCGTTCGACATGGTCCCATGGATTTCGTGGAAAAGGTACATTCATAGCTGCCCAGACAACGTGAATGAGCACATTCCGACAATTTTGCAGTATGGGTTCAACTGTGGTGTATCCATACTGACGAATAAAGGGCGCGAAGACATCACGAATAGTTGCATTTGTGTTTTCCCAGTCTTTGTTATCGAGTCTGTCCGTCATGTTCCATTCCACCATACCAGTATGAATGGCCAATTGGAACATGAGCTCTCCGTTCAGCCTTTGCCCTAATACTTCAATCTCATTATCTACAGTCATAAATTTATTTTGTGCGCACTTCTTAAATGGCAGGTCTCGATGGTACTCAGGCACTCCTGATCGTTCTCATCATCCTCGCGTTTTTCCTGGTTTTCAGACGTTCCGAGCGTCCTCGCCCAGATTACCCGTGGCGTCCACGGCCCGGGTGGTGGCCGGAGCGCCGCGCCCTCCGTGAGTACGAGGAGCGCCGCTGAATTTTTTCTCGTTCAAATCTAAAATGCCCACATCGACCATCTTCTTTAACGCCAAGCGTCGTCTGATCATGCTCACAAACCGCGGTAAATTCATTGCGGGTTCGACGTACAACCCCAAGGCCAAGTTTTTCCGCAACCCAGGTGGTGCCGTTGTGTCCACGCGGTACGCCAACCTGACCACAATCCCAGTGGAGATTCGCCCCAAGATTGATCGCAATACCCGTGCCAACAAGGGCAGAGCGCGTGGCAAGTACGCTGCGCGCGTCGGTGGCATGGCCGTTACCCACGTCAAGCGTAGAGGGCACATCGGAAACATGATGGAGGGTTACGCCAAGTGAGCACATACCTGTTCGAGGGGTGGAGACTCGAACTTACGAAGTTCCTTTGGCACTTTCGACGGCCAGATGTATCCCCAATCTGCATATTCACCAACGTCAAACGAATAGTATGTTGGCATTTTTCGATTCAGTGACGCCTTGTGTGACATCATCATGGGTTCCCATCCCCACCACCACGGCGGGCGAGGGTTTTTACAGCATGGGAGTTTTTGCATAGTGTTCTTGTATCCACGAGAAACCCATTCATCAATCATAGTGTTACAGTACAGTGCCAAAAAACACGTGTGTCCAGTCCACATGAGAGTCGCGGGGTGTTTCGTCCACCCCTTCGTCATTCCCATGAGGGCTCGCCAGAGCTGATACGCCTCGACGCGTTGTTTCCCTAATCGAAGACGGTCCAAATTTTTAGCACATTCGACGACAGAATCGGATGTGACAAAGGTGTTGACCATTTTTAGATTGAGTTAGAGATGCTCGGCGCTTGCTTGTCAATGACAGCACACGATATTTCAGACTTTATTGACTCGATCAAAGAAAATCTGACAGATGCCCAGTACAAGGAGGGTATGGAGATTTGTCAGAGTGTCTTTACGAAAAAGAACGAGGCTTCAGCCGAAAAACTATACCGGATGACATACCTTCGCCCGTATACGTTCGTGGATGACCATTGTGACGATGAAGACTGTGAAGATATGATTTTTCGCATCTCATTCACCAAGGTGGTTGCGCTCGTCAAGTTATCTGATGCACGCGTCGAACGAATTCGCACGGACAACGTCTTTTACGGAACGGACGAGGACATGAAGCCGTTCATCGAGCTTCAGGTTCTGCGTTCGTTTCCAGCCGATCTGGCCGAGCTCGATTCGGACATTCAGTGGTATGAATTTCCAGTTATTTCGCTTGAGCTGGTCGAGGAAGAAGACTAAATACCTTCCCACCCTGGCTTCTTTTCCTGGGATCGAATGAAATATCCCATCGCAAAGCAGTATATGGCTACAATTACGGTTATGACTACGATTACGATTACCATTGGGGTAATACCCGATTATCTGTTTAGACCCCAAGAACCTGGTTGACGACGAAGAGGTCTATTTAGGACCACGATTTCTATACCATCTACGTGCTGCGGTTCTTAACCAATTTCTCATAAGAGACTCGTATTCTGTTTTCTCCTTTGAATATTGTCTAATTGTCTTACCAGTACGGTTAGGAGCATTTGGTTCTGGTTCTAGATTGGAAAATGTATTCTTAATGAACTTCTTTGCGTTTATAAAACGCTGGTTATTTACTGACATACTACTTATCATTGCTTCAAGTTCTTGTATGCTTTTAGCATTTGAAAGACTTTTCGGTGGAATAGGGACACGCAGTGGAGCAACTCCTACAGTATTAGATCTACCTGATGCTGTCTCACGGGTCCTTTGTTGTCCTAGAAGGGCTTGAGCTACTCCAGAAGTTTCGTTTCTACGTCTGGATGTAATCAGCTGACTAATATTATTAATAGCTCTCCGGTGTTCATTTGCGCGAAGTTGATTTTGGTGTGTACGGTATGCATTTGACAGTACTCTTACTCCCTTATTTATGTTTATTTTATTTGCACGTTCTTTTATAACTTTTTTTAATATAGGTGCTCTGGTTGTGTAATATGGGTAGTTTTTGTTAGGAAATTTAGTAAGAAAGAATACTATGTTTTTTGTTGAACTTAATCCTTTACTCTGATTTATATGAATAAGTCTAGCAAGTTCATTTATTTCATTGTTTTTAAGACGTTCACTTCCTTTTATCGTTTTTAAAACACCCTTAACGTAAGGTAATGTTTTGCGAAACGCCCTCTGAAATGTTATTGCTGCTTTCTCTCTCGCTAATGCGTTCACTTTCGCTTTGTATACAGGTGCTATCGATCTGTAATACGGGTCGTTTTTATTAGGATATTTACTAAGAAAGAATGATGCGTTTTCTGGTGAATTGAATCCTGTAGTAAGAGTTGCATGTACAATTTTAGAAAGTCTATTTAGTTCATTACTTGTAAGGCCTCCACTTCCTTTGGTCTTTTGTAAAACAGCTTTAACGTAAGGTAATGATTTGCGGAATGCAAGTTTGGTATTTACTTTCTCTTTTTTAGCGCGGAACAACCTTTGAATTTTTGTTGCTGCGGCTGACCTCTCTGCTGATGTAGGTGCAGGTATAGGCCTGATGAATCCCATACGTATCATGTTTTCTCTGCTTCTTGGTGTAAAAGCGTTTGGCAAATTTCCACGGGGAGGAGAAAGACGAGTACGCCGCCGCCAAGCTGGTGATAATTGAAGACCTTTACGTCTGTCTGACATTTATATTAATTTATATTTAAGTTTCAACCCCAGGAACCTTGAACGTTCCTGGGGCCGAAGCCCGAAAACAAAGTTTTCGGTTGCCCTTTCTTTTTTGTCTTTCGCATTTCGCTTTGCACGGTAGAGGATTTCTCTAGTTGGAGAAGGCCAGGCCACCCATGCCAGACTGGATACGCAGGATGTTGTAGTTCACTGCGAACAGCTTCTGCAGGGTTGCGGAGTTGTTGGACTTCATCTGCACGGACACCTGGGCGTTGTCAATGCGAGAGAAGTTGCAAGTGCCAGTTGGCTGGTGCTCCTCGGGCTGCAGAGCGAAGGAGTACACGTAGATGCCGGGGTAGGGGGTGCCGGTGTGGTGGTAGAATGGCTGCACCTGGTTGAAGTAGTTGCCGTACTGCTCCTTGAAGCGGTCCTGACCGTTCAGGATCACCTTGAACAGGTGCAGAGGGCCCACCTCGATACCTGGGGCAGTGGCGCCCAGGAACTGGGTGCCCTGCTCGACCCAGTAAGCGTTACCAGAGAAGGTGTTGCTGCCCAGGCCGAAGGTGCTCGGGATCGCACCGGAAGTGGACACCAGGTGAGGCACGCCCGTCGCGTTGGGTGCAATGTAGTTGTTGGTCGCCTGGAAAGACAGGACGTTGGACGTCACGTTCACGTTGCCAGTCGCCGTGCAGAAGTTCCACATGGCATTCAGCTGAGCCGTGGCGCTTCCGGCGGGGTTGGTGTAGCACCATACCAGCTCCTTCACTGGGTGGTTGAAGGACAGGCGCACCAGCTGGACTGAGCCCTCAGTGCCGCTGGTAGACAGCTGGTCACCGCCGGTGTGCTGCACCTGCTCGATCAGGTACTCGTGACCCTTCTGGGCGAAGCGGCGACGCTCCTCAGTGTCCAGGTACACGTA
>Ga0208232_1000257_pt1 | contig 11867 bp, 21 predicted proteins | sample LakMenEpi24Aug12_FD_150729 | JGI IMG/M metagenome (GOLD analysis project Ga0208232, IMG submission 150729) | Freshwater microbial communities from Lake Mendota, WI - 24AUG2012 deep hole epilimnion (SPAdes) | ecosystem: Environmental > Aquatic > Freshwater > Lake > Epilimnion/Euphotic zone ... | reverse complement strand
CGGCGGGGGCGTACACCCAATGTGAGCCAGGCAGGCGAGACTGCAGCCCAGCAGGTTGAGCAGATTGGGTTGGGATTGTGAGGAGCCCTACGCTCAAGATCAGAAGCGGGGAGTCGCTTTGGCAAAGGGGATAGCTTTCGCTCCCGCCTTCTGAATCTTGATGTTAGGCCCCCTTCGCATCGCCAGTGGAGTGAGCTTCGACATATTCCTTGAGCACAGCATCCATACGAGCTTGCCAGCCAGCTCCAGAAGCCCTGAAATAATCAATAACCTCAGGACTATATCGAATTGAAACCAGCTGCTTTTTGGCTGCCAACTTTGGACGACCACGCAGCACTCGCATGGGGACCATCGCACTCATCTGCTCGTCAGTAAGCGGAAGGGCATCAGCATCTGATTCCGCTGCCGCTGTAATCAACTGATCTTCCTCAAGTGTCGGCATCTTCAGGCTGATCTTCTTTAACGGCTTTGGCATAGTGATTGACCTCACGGCGATTGGGTCTTCGTAGACTAATAATTCTCCTTGTCGGCTCACGACCTATAAAGGCTACAAAAAAGAGTGTGTCTCCAACTGGAGCCAAGGCAACCATCCTTACTTTACCATAGTCAGCCCGATCATCAATCCAGACGAGTGCTGCATCCCAACTGAGCTCAGCTGCGGCTGCTAAGGAGAGCCCGTGTTTGCTCAGATTGGTCGCGTCCTTGCCAGGGTCAAAGTGGAACTGCACGCTTTATCGTAGCTACGGAAACCCCCTCCGTCAACTTCGTCTCAACAACCAGGCTTCAGGTGGGCCTAACGATTATGGATAGATCGTGCAACGGTCGCCATCAGCCGAGCTGAGCCACAGGCGAAGCGTCGGCTGATGGCGGGGGTGGGCCGCGAAGGTTACGGATTGCCACTTCTGCCTGCTCCAGAAAGCACCGAAGCGATGTTCTTTAGTGTCGAGACCTTTTCGGAATAGGATGGATCGAGCACTGATATTAAAGTAAGTACCATCCAGATAATGACGCCAAATGCCAGATAGTCTGCAAGCATTCCCTTGACTGCTAGTGGAGTTCGCTGAATAACAAGCAGGACCAGCGGTGGAATGACACCTGCAATCAAAGCGCGAAAGATAATATTCAACTTGGCTTTCCACGCCTTGAATGGCGAGATCTTCTCTGGTTCTATTCGTTGTAATCCATCCCACTCACCGTTTAATGCGCAAACAAGGCTGTGTTGTATTTGCGCCTTAAACTGAAGCCTAGTATCGGATTTGGGAACAAGAATCCATGTTTTGAGTGCCCTAAAAAACGCGGCCATCTGATGCGTCTGCGTTTTAAGCCAAAAATCCGTAAACGGATCTTTGCATTTCATTTGGAGTGGGAAATATTCTTCAATGTATGTAGCAAGGCGTTCTAGTCGTGCTACTATTTCCTTCTTAAACCATGGTTCATCCCATTGAGCATACTTATTGTCTACCCGACATAGAATTAGTAGCATTTCATCGACAATGATTGAATTTGGGTACTTGCCTCTTGCCTTTGTCTTTTGTAGTTTAGCTATCCAATCCATAAGCAGAATTAATGCGAAAGACGGGATGAAATATACAGCCCAGCCAACCAAGGCTGAGAGTACCAGAAAATATAGAGAGCTCCACGCCGGCAATTGGGACAGTTTATAGGCTCCCACCGTATAAACAAGCATGACTGGCAGCTCCCAAGCAATAGCGGAGCGAGGAATAATGTCTCGTATATAACTTGGCACAGAAGTCCTAATGAAGACAATAAGTAGCATAAGGAAAGAAATAAGAAAATATAAGAAGTATATCCCTATCCAGACCACTCCACTAAAACTTAGGCCAAGGAATATTGCAGTGAATTTAGGCGCTCCTAAAAACCCTAATAAAAAGAATACAAAAACCACAAAGAACATTATATAGCGTTTAGTAGTATCGCTCTGGATATCAATTAACACTAACTGCCTTTCAAGTCTCCGAAGACGAGTGAGAGCAGACTGATTTTGGGTGGCGACTGGAAGGGTTATCTTCTTCAAGAAGCGTGCACGTCGTCTTGTTTCTCGGACTATTTTTATCTGAAGACGATGTTGAAATTGCTTGGTGCCTGGAATGTGGCTTAAAACTTGGCTCCCGATGAACTTCCAGCGATCTTGTATGATGCTCTCGTTAAGAGGCGGAATAGTCTTGCGCTCCTTTATTGAGACGCGGGTATCTTGATTCATGGATGATCTCCTAGGCACCTAGCGGCCTAACGCTGATTCGGCGGGTCCGAGAACCCTCTCTCAAGCCCACCATCTAACCGCATAAGACTCCAGTGCCCTGTCGGATGGAACCGTAGATCCATTTCAGGCCAATAGATCACGGAGACTTGAGCAGCTTGATCGGATTTATAGGCCAGGGCTAATTAGAAGTCATGCGGAGCTCAGTGCCTGAACCGGTTCTCGCCAGCCCAGGAGCTCCAGCATTCCCCTGATGTCGTGAGCCAGGGCGGCCAGCCCCTCGGTGATGGACCAGAACCCATCGAGCCGCAGTGCGTTCATGGACAGGCTCCTGAGCGTGGCCAGGATCTGAACGCCGTTGACCTCGCGGTAGCGGTGAGCGTCCTCCTTGAGCTGGGTATCGCGGGGCCAGTGCCAGGAGTTCTCGATCGACCAACGGTCACGCACGTGCTGCAGCAACGCTTTGGCGCTGGTGCGCAGACTCGTGACGTAGTAACGGGTCTCGTCGGTTGGCTTGCCATCGCGGGTGCCCTTGCAGCGCACCGTGATCACCATGGCACTGCCGGGCCAGTTCTCCGCCACCCACTCCGGAGCCGGCATTCCCCGCAACGTCCAGGTGACGTCTCTGCCGTGCCCGCGCTCATGCTTGCTGGCCTGGAGCGGTGCCTTCCTGCCGTAGGTCAGCCGATCCTTGATCAGCTGAAATGCCTTGTGGCGGCTGTGTTTCACCGCGATCAAGAAGTCGGCGCCACGCTGCTCGAGGTAGAGGAAAAAGGGCGGTTTGCATGCAACGCGTCCGCTTGCACCAGCAGCCCCTCAAGCTCCACGCGATCCAGCAGCTGGCGCAGCGCTGCGATCTCACCACCGGCATCGGTGGCGTAGGTGCTCTGGGCGATGGCAACGCCCAGGCTGTTGGAATACAGGCTGACTTGGGCAATGAAACGCGCTGCGCCGGAGGCGGTTTCATCGATGGAGCCCCGCAGGGTCTTGCCGCCTGTCACCAGAGTGTCCACAGCCTCTGTGACGCCAGGCTGCGCCGCCATCCACTGCTGCAGAAGAGCCTCAAAGCCCTCCACGTCCAGCTGAGCGAGCAGCAACCGGAAGGTCGAGTCCGACGGCGGCTTGGCGACGTGGATGCCCAAGAGCTCGTTGAGCGTCTTGCGGTGGCGCTTGGCAAAACGCTCCATGCCGAGCAGCGAACCCTGGCCGCTCAGGATCGAAAGGATCGCCACCAGCAGCATCCACCACTGCGGGAAGCGGATTCCGCGGCGCATGCGGCAATCGGGCAGTGCCTTGAGGAAACTGATCAGATCAGTTGCAGCAGCTGGATTCTGGAGCGGCGTGGCCAACGGAGAGGAGCGGTTCCTGGGCACCAAACCGGGGCTGGCAGCGCCGCGCCACCGCTACTGGGACACACTTCTAATGGGCCCTGGGGCTAACCCGGCTGCGGTGGGTTCGTACACTCTGGACACCGCTGAAGCGTGGTGCTTACGCGGGTGGCGGCACCTGCTGTGGGCTGAGGCCACCGAGAGGCATGTAGAACCTGTGGCCGTTATAGATCCCCAGAGACCGAGGTAGCCAGCGGCGGTTCAGACTGCTATTGACCATATTGCAAACGGGGTCTCAGATCAAAGCCATACTGACGGTTGCCATGTTGGCCGTGCACAAACACACAACATTTCCCCTCCGCTGATCTTGATAATTCAGCGATTACCTTCGTCTCCGCGGCGACGCTGTCCCGTTCACGGAGACCAGGAAACAAAGGGGGAAGATTGATTTTCACAACCTTTTACCATATGATCAATTTGACCCCTTTCCCCCACTCACAGGCAGCCATGGGCGATCAACATGAACACGTCTTGTTCGCTCCCGGTGTATATCACACCATGTTTGATATGGCAGACAAGGACGATGAAACGAAGAACACCCACCTGTGGCTCGTAAATCGATCAACAGAAGTCGCCTCCCAGGAGCCCACGTTCGGCAATGACATAAAGACTTTCATGAGCGTTCAGGCCAGTTGGGTTCGGCAGGGCCTGTGGGACGCGGACAATAAGTTGATCTACAATAATAATAACACCTACGCTTCACACTTCTACAATCCTCAGACCGGAAAGAATTATCTAAACCAAACGGACCCGACGGCACTCACCCAATGTAAACAGTTTTTCGAAGACTCTCTCAGGAGGTACTGGAACGGGAATTTCGCAGGTGCCGGATACGACCTCGGCTTATCGCTCCACTATCTGACAGACACGTCCCAACCAATGCACGCGGGCAACTTTACTAATATTTCCAGCCCGATCGGGTATCACGCGGGGTTTGAGAGCTATATCATCGACTGGACTAACAATAATGGCAAGAATATGGCAATATGGCCTTATAAGAAAAGCATACTCTCGGACGACCCAAATGACTACAGCACAGAAGCGGGTAACAGAGCTCTTCAATATGCGAATTCGATTTTCGGTAAGCCAACAACGGCGGCTTGGAGCTCCTCGAAGTTAGGTGCACAATGGAAACAGATTGTTGACCCGGCCATCGGTCCCATCCTTCAAAATTGCATCGACATTACCTCGCAGTTCCTCGTTGTCTGGATGAAGATGGCGGAGAAGCGACATGTTTGGCTCCCTCAGACTATCGGACTAAATGAGGACAGTACCATTGATTTGATGACCCTAAAGACGTGGGATTATGAGTGGTCCGGTGGGACTCCGTATCTCCAACCGGGTGCTCTAGAAGGCACGACGGATACGACCATAAAAAGTGTTTCTTGTGTGAGAAACACGTTAAACGGTTCTTATAGTTCTTTCGCCGGAATCGGCCAATGTTTTGAGTTGAACGGCCCTAGCCCTCAGGTTCTCACAATTCAATTTGAAGTCGATTACGAAATCATGGTCGCTTGCCACGATAGTTGCGATGGTCAGGCCATTGCAAGGATCGGGGTCGTTCCCCTTATGGATCTTCTGATGTACAATGATTTTTCCTTTCCCACTAGCGTTTTCTTGCCCCTTTTCAATGACTTCCTTCACTTAGGCTCATTGACGGGAAATAGCCAAGCTCAAAGCCACAGGGATACTAGCCTGAGTCAAACGGGAAAGCTTAATCTGCTTTCTAATACTCCCTACGTATTCGTCGCGATTGTGCAATCTACGGGGAACCTTGGCGTGCCTACGGTCACTTCTCGGATAACATTTAACAAAGTCAGCCTGTCGGCTGCGCGGGCGACGAATTGAAAGCTGGTTCGAAGCCCACTTGGCTTGGTGAAGAATTTGACGTCGACTGGCGGGGCCACCCGGGTAATGACCGACTGTCGACACCACGGTATTGGCTCACGGATAGTGAAATGTCTCCATGGCACAGTGGGCCGGAAGGGCAGGGCTGATTCAGAGTCTTAGCCTGGGTTCCCCTCTGTCAGGCTCTGAGCCATCGCCAGCACCGCCGTGATGTCGTGCATCACCCCCTGCATGCTGGCTTGTATCGACTGAAATCCAGCGAGCCGCAACAGGTTGAGGGCTGCGGCCACTTCGGCGGCAACAACGCCCACCGGTGCCGATGGATGTCCAGCAGAGCGCGTCTGGGTGAGTTTCCGCACTGTGGTGGTGTTCAACGTTGCTGACGTCTAAGGCCAGACACTGGCAGTTCTGATCAAGCAGCGGTAAGCAGCAGCCGGGCTCGCCAAACGCAGCGCCCCTAGCGGTTGGCGGCAGCAGAAGCCGTACTCGGTGCCTGGCCGGTCCCGGTCAGCTTTGGCGGCGAGCGTGCCTGTTACCTCCACCAGATCGATCGCATCCAGCTACCGGAGCGAACTGCCTTTCGCTCCGCCGCTGGCTTCTACGCCACCTGGGCCCACGAGGTCATCCACTCCACGGGTCATGCCAGCAGGCTCCAGCGGGATCTGAGCGGGCGGTTCGGCTCGAAGGCCTATGCCCGCGAGGAGCTCGTAGCGGAACTTGGTTCAGTGCTGCTGGGGGACCAGCTGGAGATCGGCAGCGCGATCGAAAACCACGCGGCGTACCTCGGGCACTGGGTGGAGCTGCTCAAAGAGAGCCCGCAGGTGCTTTACCAGGTGCTCGTGGAGGCGAGGCGTGCGGTGGAGCTGGTTCTACTTCAGAGAGGGGATAAGCCAGGGTCGCCAGTAGAGACTGACCCTACATGCCGGTAACGGCAATGCCATACATGCCGCCACGCTGGAGAGCCGGCTGGAGGATCTGGGCGTGCTCAGATCCTTCTCCAGGCCACGGGTATCCAACGACAACCCCTAATTTATAGGCGGGTCCGTGAACCAACTGTTCATCAAGCTACATAAAGTCTGCTGGGCTGGGCACGCCGTGTGCCCTAATTCAGCAGATGCGTATAGATGATCGAGGTCTTGACATCGCTGTGACCCAGCAATTCCTGGATCGTGCGGATGTCCTGGCCACGTTCCAGAAGGTGGGTGCCGAAGGAATGGCGCAGGGTGTGGTACTTGGTTGCTTTGCTGATGCCCGCCGCCACCACAGTCCGCCGACCAGCCTTCCGGATCAGCGAAGGGTCCAGTGTGTGGCGGCCTTCCATGCCTGTGGTGGGATCACGTCAGCAGCATTTTGGAGACCTGTAAACCTTGATGTTGAACTGAGCGCGCCGTCACCGAGGCCACCCGGCTCACTCTTCTTCGTCAGCCCCACCCACAGGAATCAGTCGGATCACCTTGCGCCCCAGCTTGATCTCAAACTCATCACCGGGTCTGAGGTCCAGCAGGGCGGAGTAAGCCTTGCCGATTAGCAGGTTGCCGTTGCCCTGGACAGTGGCCATGTAGCTCAAGCTGCGGCCACCGTTGCCCTTGCCCTTGCCGGGACCATCACCCAGGCTGATCCCTTTGGCCTCGAGCAGCGCTTCATAGAAAGCCGTGAAGTTCAGACGCTCACCACCGTCCTTCTTGGTGCTGAAATAACCCGCCTCCCGCACCAGGCCAGATTTGGGTACTTCGCCCAGCTCCTTGACCTTGGCGAGAAGTCAGATCCGGTGAGGGCCAGCCATTGCATTGTCCAGCTATTGGTTGGAAGGTAACGACTCAGTAACTCACGTCTAGTTTTTGAAGGTGTGCTTCACCACTCCCTAGATACTGCCGGAAGATCACTCCAGTCCATTAACCTACACCTCCGACCGTTTCAAGGCTTAGCGGCCTTGGCTCCATGCCACTGGGCCTCCTTCTGAATTCCTGATTCCTTCTTAGATCTGCACATGTACTGAATGCTCTTATTCCTCTTCTCAACCTTCTGCCAGTAAAAGCCGCCCGGGGTGGGCTTGCCCTCGGCGAGCACCTTGGCACCGGCTGACAGCGGGGCGAGAGCAAGGCTGGCCAGGGCAGCAGTAGCAATTAGAGAGAGGCGCATTGGTTCGCGTCGAACAGGTCCATCCTCTCTGGTCTATCTGCGCTTGTCCGGTCGTGGGAACACTTGAGGGGAACCGCTGGCCCCTGATGCCTTCCCCCACCCTGGAAAGCCTGATACTGCTGGCCCTGACTGTTCCCGACTACCACCGCCGCCTAGTTGGCCGTCTGCGCCCTGCTGTGACGGGTTGGCACTATCCCCGGCGCCGGATTGCGCGGCTTCCCTTGAAGGTGGTCCGACCCCGAGCGCTCACCACTACTGCGTAGCATTAAGTGCGTATTGCCACCAGGTTGTTCCAGCCCAAAAGGGGCTGTGGGTGCGTCGTTTGCTCATCGGTGGGAGCCCCATTCAGGGGCGGTACCCCGCCTGAGAGGTTAACGATGGGGGCTGTCCAGAAAAACCAGTCCACCTCAGGTGCCTCTCAGCGACATTCAGTATGTGGTTGAGCGTATCTAGGCGGGTGACAAAGATTCGCTGGATGTCGCCTATTTCGGTGTTTGGCATTCGTCCTTCTCCGTATTATCTCGTGATGCCTAACGTTCATCATCACCCGCCTCCAGGAGCGATGGCAACCAAGAAGAACCTATGCGCTGGGTTAGGTGAATGATGTTGCTAGGCCCCAATCTGCGTAAGCACCTTGGTTTCCCAGCATTCCATAGCCTCATTCAGGACAACCAGCGCGTCGTGTCGGCCTCCGCTTCTGGTTGCCACAGTGGCGTGGATGCTAACCATTTGTGGGTCTTTGATCTGAAGGGTGACGTCTGGGCCTGCGAAAGTAATACGTTCAATGCATTCTTGCGTGGCATTAAGGCCGACATCAACCAGCTCAGCAAATTCGCCTAATCTGCTTTCGCGTAGATCACCATGCTTCGCCCTGTTGGCAATATCGGCAACGAACGTGAGGGCTTGGCATCGATTTGCTTCTTCTTCGACAGCTTTGGCTTGTAGACCTTTTGCCAAAAAGCATGACTTGAGATAATCCTTGAGGCTCCAGGTCCAGACGAAGAGGTTTAGAAACTCGTCTTCAAGTTGCTCTGGCGCCTTGACTCCAACTGCCTTGAAGTTGGTCATGAAGTCAGTCTTCTCTGCCCAGTACGAGGTCTGATAGCCACAGCCTGATGCGTCCCGCACTGCGGCGGAGGCCCGCTGTATCCGGCTTCTGATCGCGTCGAGGTCAGCAGGAGTCATGTCTTTGGTGCCTAACTCTTTATTGGAAGGTTCCGAGAACCGCAGGCGATGGCGCCTGGCTTTCCGCGAACCAATCACAGTGTCGGCAAAATGCTCGGGCTAAATCCAGTGTTGGCATAGGGTTAGGGGCAACGGGGCCTGATTGAAGGCGTGGTTTGCGGGTCCAAGAACCACCTGTTCATCAGGCTACACAAGAACGACTTGGGTGCCTACCCTGAGCCAGTCATAGTTGCATGCCCGAGTAGAGGTCACCGCAGCGGTCTGGGCTATCAGCACTCTTCCTCTATCGGGTGAGCTCCAACCAGCGCACTACTGCTACAACGGCGTACCTGCCACGCTCTGCCATGGCATCAGGCCGTCCGCCTGTCCGGCGAGGCTCTGCGTCGCGCAGTGGAGCCCCAGCTGCCGCGGCGTCCTCGCCAGCCACACCCTCGGCCTCGACGCCTACCTCAACCGCCAGGCCCAGCGCATCGACCAGCGCCACCACAACCTGCTCGCTCCCGAGCGCTACCGCGACTTCCTGGCAGAGCGGCGGCGGTTGATCACCGAGAGGCTGAATACATTCCTGACGCCATGACCACAACCTGTCAACCCGGTGCCTTCCCGGTCATGGCCTGTAGGTCCTTCAGCAGCACAAACAGGTGCAGCGGATCACTCGGCGAGGGCCGGAAGCCGAAATGCTCGTAGAACCCTTGCGCCCGATCATCCTTGGCATGCACCGCCAGGGCACGGATGCCGGCAATATCGGCAGCCGCCAATGTCCGGCCAATCGCGTCCTTCAGCAGCGCGGCACCCAGGCCCTGCCCCTGGTGCTCCACTGCCACAGCCAGCCGGGCCAGCACCATCAGCGGTATCGGGTGGCGCGCCAACCCTTTGCGGATCCGTTCGGGTGCTTGCTCCGGGCTCACCTCTCCCACCACCAGGGTGTGGAAGCTCACCACGGCATCGCCTGCCAGCGCCACGTAGGTGCGGCTAGCGCGGGCCCGCTGGTTGGCCAGGGCGAAGCGGATCAGGAAGCGATGCAGGGCTTCGTCGCCACAATCAAAAGCCTCCACGTCATGGCTGGCGTGAAGAGGCTCAATCCGAACTCCGCTCACCCCGCGTCACCGGCTGGCACCTGCTCAACGACGCTCGGTTCCTGCAGCAACCGCGTCAGACGAGGATACACCTGGGGTGGGGCATCAAGTGCTGCCACAAACACTTCCCACTGCCCCGGATCAAGTTGGAAGCTCTGCCGATCTGTCAGCGTTTCGGCGGCGCTGGCCAGGGCGCTTTCGAGCACAAAGTCGGTCACGCTGCGCTGTGCCGCCGCCGCCGCCCGCTGCAGGGTTTGCTTGGCCCCTGGCGTCAACCGGAGGTCAAGCTTCTCGCTCCGCAAGGGGGATGACGTCATCACTTCACCTTCTCCAGCCACCCTAGCCCCGCCCGCCAGACAATGTCATGACAGCAGCCACTTGCTTGGTCGTTCTTCGCAGGAGGCCTGGTTGCTAGGCGTTCCGCCCTTGCCAGACTCAGCCCCATGAGCACCACTTCCCTTCCTGCAGCAAGGCCCGATTCGGCACAGGTGCGCAGCCAACTGGTCAACGCCCTAGAGCTCGACCTGATCGGCCCACGCTTGGCCGCGCTGCTCAGCAACCGCTGGCGGCAACAGCTGCGCAGCGTGATTGACGCCCACCACTCGATCCAGCCACGGCCCTCGCTGCCTTGATGGCCCTGGCGGGGGAGAAGCACCGCAAGGGCTTCTATGCCGTGCTCACCGGCTTTCGCGCTTACAGCCCCCAGGAGCTCAGCACCCTCTGGCTCCATGGCGATCGCTACCGCCCCCAGCAGTGGTTGGAGCAGTGGCACAGGTCGTTGCCGGCTGCCACCTCCACAACAGGGACAGCAGCCTGAGCCACGGATCCCGTTGATGGCTTCCGCGGAGGCTTCATCAGGGTGCGGGGCAGCCAGGCCCTGCGCTCAGGTCCGCCATGGCCACGCTTCTCGTTCCGGCCCCCCTTTTCAGCCGTCATGACATCCCTGCAGTCAGGCCCTGGAGCGCTGCCGCCAGAGCCTGGGGTCGCGGCCGCAATGCAGCACCGCCAGCACGACGATGCTGTCCTGCTCGGGAACGGGCAGGTAGACGACGCCGTAGGGGAAGCGGCGAATCAAGGCACGGCGTGTGCCGCGATAGCTGGCGGGATACGCCGCCGGGTTGGAGCAGATGCGCTGGAAGACCAGCCGCACCTCGGCCAGGAACTGACGGCCCAGGCCAGTCTCCTGGGCTTCGTACCAGCGGGCCGCAGCGTCAAGGTCATCTCGGGCTGCTGGACGGAGTCGCAGCACCTTGCTCAGAGCGACTGCTCGATGGAATCGAGCGCCGCATCGGCATCGACACCGGGGTCGCCGTCTGCCAGGAAGCTCTCCAGTCGCTGATCGATCAGCTGTCGATCGGCATCAGTGAGCTCAGGGCCGTTCTGCTCGGCAGCGATCGAGTCCCACAGGGTCTGGACCAGCTCCAGCCGTTCTGAGAGGGGCAGGGTCAGTAGGTCATTCACTACAGGCCATGCCGGCAGGACCGGGGGGCTGGGATCTTTCAACCGTAGCGGGGGCATTGGGGCAAGTCCCCACCAAGCCGGCGCACACCCACCGCATCCCTTCGGCCGGTCCTCACGCCGCGTCAAGGATCGGGCCATGCGCCCTCCGATGTCGGGCGTCCTTGTCACGGCGCTGCGGCCAGCCGGTGGGGGTGGGGTTCTCCGCCGTCCCCCGATGGCTTCCCCGCTTTTCCCCTCACGCCGCAAGCAGCAGTCCCCAGCTCTCAGCCGTTCTGCCCTGCGGGCCCGCGATGCGCTGGTGCTGGAGCACCTGCCCCTGGCTGATGCCATTGCCTCAGCCACCGCCCGCCGCCTGTTCCCGCTGGTGGAGCGGGAAGATCTGATCCAGGTAGCCCGCGAGGCACTGGTTCGCTCCGCTCCCCGTTGCAGGGCAGGCGAGCCCGCTGGGCCCTATTTGCGCCGCTGCATCAGCGGGGCCCTGCAGCACCACCTGCGCGATCGGGTGCGGCTGGTGCGCATCTCCCGCCGCGAGCACGAGAAGGGCACCTGCCC
>Ga0208232_1000255_pt1 | contig 11877 bp, 12 predicted proteins | sample LakMenEpi24Aug12_FD_150729 | JGI IMG/M metagenome (GOLD analysis project Ga0208232, IMG submission 150729) | Freshwater microbial communities from Lake Mendota, WI - 24AUG2012 deep hole epilimnion (SPAdes) | ecosystem: Environmental > Aquatic > Freshwater > Lake > Epilimnion/Euphotic zone ... | reverse complement strand
GTTAAGTTAACTTGTTCTAAGTAACGATCTTTAGCTTCTAATTCTTGGTGTCGCGATTCTAAAGCATTGTACTTTTGCGCAATGTCTTTGACTAACTGATTAGAGTTAGATAATTGACCTGTGCTTTGCGTACGTAATGCATTGAACTGCAAGATAGACTTAACTTGCACAACAATAAACGTTAGCAGTGTACCTACAGTCACACCACCTGCAATCGACACTCCCCAATACTCTTCTAAAAATTGAATAACTTGTTCCATAAATTATTCCTCCTTTCTATTTAGGTTGGTTCTGACCAGTAACTTGGTTAGATACCGTTGACCATTGTGACGCTGTCCACTTTGTTGGGTCATTACCATACAACGAAGTCATTTGGCGTATAGTTTGTTGATATGGATCACCAGCATCAGATGCTGCCATACCTGTAGCAATTTGTCCGCGTGCATTTGCTTGGTTTAAAAAGTCTGTATAAGCTTGGTCTTGTGCAGTATTAATACCAACTTGAGCTTGCAGTCTTTGATCATTAAGCATCTGTGCATTTTGATTCAAAGTATTTACATTGGTCATTAACATTTGCATATCTTGATTTGCAATTTGTGACTCACTCATACCCGCTCTTAATCGTGCCATGCGTTCTGCACGAACTTGATCAGTAATTTGTTTAACAGTATTTGCTTGTTGCATTGCTGCTTGTTGGAAACCAACATCTGCCATCGTTGCCGCTTGTTGGGCTTGATTAGTATAAGACTGTTCAAGCCTATTTAACATTTCTTTGCCGCCAGTTCCTGGAGCCAAAGAATATACATCTTGATAATATTCATTAAATGCAGATACTTTGCCATCTTCTCCTGTAGGAGCAGCTACTCCTGTTTCTATAAGAGTGCCTGTAGTTGTATCGTATTTATTACCTACTGTATCAAACCCTAACTTTGTAGCGTTTTGAGTAATGATTTGATTCATAGCAGCTTTTACGTTCTTAAAACGGTCAGATTCTATGCGGTTACCACCTGCATCTATTAAATTCAAAGCAACTAATTCAGCATCAGTAAGAGGTCTACCTAATTCTACAATTTTTTCCAACAAGTCTTTTTTATTTTGTGCGTCTAAATTCCAGTTAGCATTTGTTCCAGCAACATTTATATTATACTCTACACCATTAACTGTGCGAGTATTTCCAAACTGTTGAAGGTTTAATTTGAATTTTAACTTCATACTATTTCTCCTTTCTCTTCAAGTTCTTTAATGTGTTCATTATGTTTAATAATTAAATCACCTAAGTCTTTTTCTAAGGTTAATATTTTTAATTCAAGATCATGAATATACTTTTCAAAATCAGGGCGAACAGGCTTAGTACCCGTCAGCTGGTATTTATTATACGCTAATTCTCCTTGATATATGTGAATAATTTTTTGGTTATCATCAATTAACTTAACAGTAAAGTAAATAACTTTTTCTAAAATATTAGGTAGTTCAATGACAATATGGTTTCCTTTATATTGTTTTTCTTCAATAAACAAAACAGGATGTAAGTGTTCAGTATTAGGTTCAAACACATAGTGAATAGAAGTTTCCTTAATTAATTCAGGAACTTTCATAAGCATAACTTCTACTTTTTGATTGGCTAGTTTTAAAATCATACTCTTCTCTCCTTATAAATAATACCAAAGTTTTGAAGTTTATATAAACCTTTTGATATAAATTGAAGTTTAAGTCTAAATACTTTACCTAATCCTAGTATACTTGTTCGATGCGTAAGTAGTTTGCTAGATGAATAGTCTGAAAAATCCATTAACATATTATTGTTTTCAAAAAGATTATTAGTTAAAGAATACTTAACAACATCGGTAGCTGTGTTCGAAATCATATTAACATCAACAAGTTCAATCAAATCTTTATTATCAGCTTTAGAAACTGTAACATAGTAAGAAATATTATTTGAATCAATAACTTCTAGTTGTTGGTTATAAAAAGGTTTAGCAACAATTTCGTCAATCATTGTTTCAAGATTAAATAATACATTGTTTGCATTAAGATTTTTAAAAGTAACATGTAAGTCACGGAATCGTTTAAAAAGATGGTTGTTTAAATTCATATTCCCTGTATCAATTAAACAGTTAATGCCTTCTTTTTTAAAGTTATTTGTAAATGATAAGTCTACATGGTTGTCTCGTACGTTATATTCTACGAACGGTACTGTAAAAAATAACTTACTATTTGTCTGCGTAATTAATAAATCACCGCTTTCAATAAAGCGTTTATCAAAAACATCAGTAAACGTTAACGTATCATATGCGTAATATCTATTATTTAAAACATCGTAGTTTAAAATATAAGTAATAACACCTGGCACATAATAAAATATTTTAATAAAGTTAATAGATACTAAAGCTTTAATTTTAATTTCATCCTTTTTAACACGCATAGAACTTACATAAGAAGCTAAACGTTCGTTCATGTATTGATCATAATGATCTAAAATATCGTTGGCAGCTTTATTTAAAAACTGAATACTAAAACGTGTTTCACTATCAATGGTATTACTTGGACGTATCATAAAAAGTTGCCCATCTTCTGAGTAAAATAAAACCATTTGATTAAAAATTTGTATAACGTCTGCGTACTTTTTATTAACAAGTAAGTTATATAAAACAATTTGTTTAAGCCATGCTACACCCGTAACGTTTTGTTCAATCTGATTTGTAGTTGTATTAAGTTGGGTTGTAATTGTTTCTACACGGTAAACAGCGTAAAGATGTTGCGTTGTAAATACAAGAATAATAGTTTTATACTGTAATACTTTTACAATCTCTTCTGCAAATTCTACACGGTTGCGTTCTTTAAACCAGTAAAATTTACCTTCTTCTGAAATAAATAAAACATTTTTGTTCCATACAAGTAAACGACTATCTTCAAAGACAGTTAAACTATTGCTTGTTTGTATTTGCAACGGTTCATTAATAAGTACTTTATCTATATACGTAACACTAAATGCATCTTGTGCGTACACTAAATTAACTGTTTGTCTTAAAGAAGTGGCGTTCCATACAGCTTTTAATGTTTGACGTTCTTGATAATTTTTGCCACTGTATTCTGATTCTTGGTAAGGTCTCATGTAAAAAATAATATTAATACCTTTTTCAAAAAAACCTGCGCTTACAAGATTAGGTACATTAAGACTTACTGGTGTAAATCTGCCGACTAAACCAGTAGGGTTATTCCAACGATAATAAAAATTAGTTCTAAGATCACGGTATATTGTGTTATTAACAAAGTTAGCAGGAAATGCTGTACCACTTATAGCTTCCCATTCATTGCCACTTGGACTTTTTCTTTGTCGATAAAATGTACCTGTGCCTGCTTGTATCGTAGCATTTTCAGCTGCATTAGTAATAGTATAACGTGTCGGATTGGAATCATTTATTAATACAGCAGGTGTACCTGAAGCATACCATGGCGGCTGTGCGGTACCATAAACAGCGTTAGAAGTAAACGTACTAAAGCTAGATCCTACAGGTGTTTTAAGTGTAGTAAGATCTGTACCAATCTCCCATTTTAAAGTATCCCAGTTAAACTTATTAAAATTAAAGTCGTTAAAATAGAATGTGTTTTGTCTTACAAGATAATCTTGTGGAGTATTAAAATAATTTAAAGAAGCAAATACAAATCTATAATATTCTGTTGTACCGCCGGGGTTATTAATAGCAAACAATTGACCAAGATACCCACTAGCAGCTGTCCATCGATAGTAACGATTATTTCTTTCATCTAAATATAAACTATTTAATTTAAATGTAGTCCCTTGATTGCTACTGTTAAGAGGTCCCCAAGTATTTGTTCCTGGTTTTACACTAGGGTTGTAACTAATAAGTTCAGACCACACTGCTTTTAATTCAGGTTGCGTTTGAATTATTTTTTGATACATTTTACCTGTACTTTGTACTTGAACAATTGTATTTAAAGGAATGTCATTAACTTCTATACCTGTTAACACTACAAGTGTTTGACCACCTTCTACTATAGTACTTTCTGTAGCAGCATAATAAGGTGCTTGTGTTCCAAATGCTGAATTAGAAGTAAATTCATTGATTGCATTTGTCTCAACATAAGTATCATTACCAGCATATGGAAGTAAATGAAAAACAACACCGTCTCTTGTTTTAAAAATATTAAGTCTTTTTATTTCTGCTATTAGTTCAGATCCTGTTAAAAGAAAATCGTATTCGTCTTCTTGTGTTTCTTTACTAAAAGTATGATACATCTTTTCAAAATCACTTATGTCATTATTAACACTAGATTGCATTAGCTTATCAAATGTTTCATACCTACCTGTACTCACTTCTGTTTGTATATCGTACAAATAAAAAAAAGCATTGCTACTTAAACCATCAATTACTTCTATTAAAGTTTTATAATCTATAATGTTATTAATTGCGGATTGCCAACTATTATTTCTATTTGTTATAGCAGTAAAACTTTCTTGTCCTGTACCTGTTTTATACGTACCATTACTATTACGTGAAGGAAATTCTTGTGTAACTAACCCTTCACTTGAAACACTTTTACTACTAAACGTTCTATTTAAATTTTTTGAAACAACGTAAATTAAATAACGTGCACCCTTATAATGATTAGTTTGTTTATCAGCGTTTCCTAAACTTGTACTGTTACTTCTATCAGAATCTAATAAAACAGTACCTGGACCATTAGGTTGAGTATTATCAACGGATGGAGTGTATCTAAGCCAAGGACTGGACATAATAGTATCCCCTACTTCATCACCTATTTCTTTACCAGTATTAAATATTTCAAAACGATAAGCCCATTTATCAGATATGTTAGGAGTGTTATTTAAATCCAAATACGCAGGGTTTAAAACAAAGTAAGGTTTAATATTGTAATTAACATTAGGAAGAATAAAGTTAGTAACATACTGATCGTTGTCATCATAAGTATAAATAAAGTTTCCTAACGTGCTAACTACACCTCCTTCAACCGGACGTGTTTGTTCTGTATATAATGTTTGAAATACGTTAGGAATAATAGATTTAGACACAGCTAAATTACGTTCAGTAGGAGCAAGTGTTGGATGCTCAAACATGTAAGGCAATCCTTCAACAACTAAAGTATCTGCAGCACCTTCACTTGTTTGGTTTTGACGGTAACGAAGTTGAAGAATAAAATTAAAAGGTGTCTGTCCATTAACACCTGTATTTAATGTGACCTTTACAAGAGCGCGACTAATACCATTTTCATCATAAATGTGTTCAATCTTAGTATCTTCAATAGGAGTAATTTTATTTATGAATTGTGTAATTGTATTAGCTAGTGTAGTAGTATTTCTATAAGCAGCAACATAACTTACTTGTGGAATTAGCACTTGCGTAAATAAATAATTCCAATCATAGTTAGCTATTTTAGAAATAATAGGTAAGTAATAGTTAGTTATCTTATCATTGTACCCAGATATTTCTGCAATATATGCAGTGTTGTTATTCAGATCAAAAAGAATATATTGCCCTATTGTATTGTCTTTATAAATAATAGTTTTATTACTTAATGAAATATGTTTATTAAAGTCTGGGCTACCTTCAATAGTATTTTTTAATGTTGTTGTTAAATATCCTTCACGCGGTTCTACAGATTGACCTGTATCAGATACATCAAAGTTTACCATGTGTTTAAACAATCCTTCGTTTAAAGGATCGGTGGTTGCGACAATTCCTAGATATCTAGTGTTGTCGTAATACGATTTTTCAGGAAACCCCTGTACCGCTTTTCTAGCCATTATAACCCCATATTACTTGCACACTATAACTTGTAGTTGGATTGTTAGTAGAAACATTACCAGCATACCATGTAGGAGTAAACACGTTGTTTGCTGTACTACCTGCCCAACCTGCAGGCCTATTAACTTCTAAAACTCTTGTTTTAATAACTAAACGTTTGCCTAGCACTACAGGAAATGCACCAGCTTCAATTGTTGTTACTGAGTCAGGTATAACAATTTCAAATAACGACGGTGTGTTTGCAAAAGCATTAGCTCCTATAGTTGTTAAACCCTGGTTTAATAAAATTGTATGTCCTTTAAAACCATCAAAAGCATTTGCTTGAAGTTCTAAAATACTTTTAGGTAAATAAATACCTTGTGTTAATAGATCAGGACTAGGTGCTGGTGGAGTGTTAATAAAATTAGTCTTGATTGTTTTAGCTTGAGTTCCACCAATATACTCCGGAATAATTAAGTTAACAAGAACAAGACGTGCAGCTGTCGAAATAGTAACTAACCCTTGAACAGTAACTTCTAAAGTATTAATAAAGCTCCAAAAAGCATAGAAGTTAAGATCAGCACGCATCGGTACTTTTATTCCACCAGCTACTCCAAGTTGGTTAACTGTATAACCATTTGACGCAGTAACACCTGAAGCACGATGTTCTCTAGTCCAACCGTTAAAGGTATATATAAACTGTCCGTCTAAAGAAGCAAATACATTAAAACCTGCTGTTGGATATTTAATCGTAGCAATTTCATCATATAAATAAACTTTACTATCTATTGTAAAAGAATTACCTACGGGTATGTAAAGGTTGTTATTGTCAGGATAATAGTTAATTCTAAATCTAAATGTAGGAATATTTAAATTACGTTCATTATGTTGGATAATACCTTGTGCTGTATCTAAACCAAAAAACACACCTTGATCCGGATTTTGTCTGAATTCAACAGGAACACTATTAAATTCTTTTTGGAACATATCAAATAAACCTTCTTGCATCTCAAGTAAATACTTATTATAAATCGTAGTAAACTCTTCATCTCTTGCTAATATTTCCGAAGCAATGTATGGAATAATAACACTATGAAAGTATTCTTCTTTAATAATTTCGTACTCTGCAATCGTTTGGTCGACGCCATTTGCATCTTTTTCAGTTTGAGGAATACTATACGTATCTGTAGGATTTTTTAAATATAAAGTAAGTTTAGGATACCTGGTGCCTAAAAAACTATTAATCTTTGTAATAGCTTTGTCAGCATCGTACTTAACATCAAACCAAGTAAGGTTATACCTTAAGGTTAATTGGTTAAGACGGTCAAGCAGTTCTTGTTGTGTTAGCATTTCAAAAGGTCCTCACATTTTGATTATAGCACAAAAGTTTTTAAACAATAGTTCAATTAATAAAAACACACCCGAAGGTGTGTCTTTAGTTTTACTTCTTACGATTACTTGCTTCAGTCAGTAAGTCTGATAACGATACGCCGTTGTTATTAATAGGTTTAGGTTGTGTGCTTTGTGCCGGATTTGCAACTGGTACTTTAGTTTGTCTCGCACGTTCTTCTTCCCATTTAGTTTTTGCTAGACCTACTGCGCTGTCAACTTGTTGTTTTAACAACTTATCACGGTACACAAGGATGTAAAGATCTTGCAAGTCTCCGCCTTGAGCTAACCATTGGTACGGGTTTTTCTTTACAGACATTGCATCTTTAAAGAAGTTGTTGACTTCGCTACCTTTAATATTCATGTTTTGTTGAAGATTCGTAAGGGCTCGATCCATTGTAATTTGAAGTCTTTGCTTTTGGATTTCAATCTTATCACGTTCAATACGATCAATTTCAGCTTGAACTTCAGGAGTAATGCCTTTAGCTTCAGCTTTAACTTTAGTATCAGAAGTATTCATAGCTGTAGCTAAAGCTTCATAGTCCATCTTACCTTCCTTCATAAATTCTTTAAGTTTGAATTCATAAGACCCGGCAGTATAACGTTGAACTAATCCTTCAATCTTTTCTTTACCAGCTTTTTCAGCAGCATACTTATCCCGAATTTCTTTCATCGGGTTAACTTTGCCGTCTTTCTTTTCGTCTGGTTTAGCGTCAGCAGGTTTAGTTTCAACCGGTTTAACATCAACAGGTTTAACTTCAGGAGTTACTTCTGCAGGTTTTGCAGGCGTTGGTTCAGCTAGTTTAGCTTGAACTAATTGATCGGCTGCTTTATCAACAGGAGTTGCCGCATCAACTTTAGGTTGTTCAACCGGAGCTGCTGCTACTGGAGCCGGAGCTGGAGTTGGAGTTGGAGTAGGTGCGTTACCTGCTCCTTGACTTAACGCTTCTTGTAAACTAATTTTATTCTTTTGGTCTGCCATAATTACTTCTTACCTTCTTTCTTAACAAGTTCTTGTTCTTGTTTATTAATTTCGCCAACAATGCTTTCAATAAACTTAACAACTTGATCGTATGGTAGTCTAGATAAAGCACTTAAGATAACTTTAACTTCTTCTATCGTAAACTCTAATTTGTATTTCATTTTATTTACCTCCTTTAAATATTTTTAGTAATTCAATGAATACTTTTGTTTTAATAATCGACTTATCGATTTCGTCTTGAACATACTTTTCAATCTGATTGCTACCTGCGATTACTTGATTCTGACTTATAATGTTTTCAATTTCTTTAATCGTAGATAAATTAACATCAATGTTAGACGTATCAAGTTTATCAGGCTTAGGTATATGAATGTCTGGCACTTTTTTACCTAAAGATACTTTAGATATATAAGACGCAGACACTCCATACTTTAGTGCAACATCTTTGTTTAGCATCCCTAACCCTACGTCAGCTAAGATTTGCATATCAATCTCAGCGCTAATTCGTTTTGGCATTAGTTACTCCTTTCTTTATTTCAGCCAGATATAACAACCCAATTGATCGACGACTAATTAGGTTTGTCATTAACTGTGTATCCATAAAGACATTACTATAGTCTATTGCTAAAGGTACTTGTAATAGTAAGGGTGCAATTTTAGACACAGCATTGATAATTATCCAAAAGGGATCTTGTTGGTAAGAAGATACTGCTGTGACTGTAATAAGAATTGCAAACAAGAATGTATTTACAACTGTCCAAAGAACTTTAGTTCCTGCATCACGTACAACTCGACGTTCGTTACTATTAATAAGAGAGTAACTATCTACACTTACACCTTCATTATCACTTCCGTTATAAACAAACATAGGACTTATGTATTTAAAATATTTAACATAACCATCAATAACGTACTCAACAATGTAATCATCTTCTAGTAGTTGTAGCAGTCTTTCTTTTTTTCTTAAGTAACTCCATTCTTTCCATGAAAGTTTTCCTAAGTTTTTAAGAACAACAGATGCTTCGTCTTTATTAACTTTAAGTTTATCAAAGTATGGTTTAAGTTTTTTTCGTATATGATAGTTTGCTTTGCGTTCTATCTTGTCAATTTTAAATTTAACATTAATTTTATGTTGTTGTATTTTACGGAAGCGATTAAAGATGTCATGTATCCACGGTTCAAACGTAACTGGGTCTAAATGTTTTTCTGTCATCTCATCCACTTCTTTACTTAAGTCAACAAACTTTTTGTACTTTTCTTTTGATAATGTCACAAGATAGTTAAATAAACTATAAAATAATATAATTGCGGAACCTAATGAAATTGTTGTTGTTATATACCAGAATGGATACTCAAAGAAAAACTTAGTGTTGACTTGAACTTTAAAGTTAACAGGAATTTCTACTTCAAACGGATTTGTTCCAGGGTTTACAATAACGTAATTAGCAACGTATAAATTGATCGCTTGTTCTGAATACCACGTAATACGATAGTTAACGTTTTCTTCTTTCATTGTAAGATATTCACCATACGTTGTATCAACAGCTCCGACTGTATACTGTGCTTGACCTTCAATAACAGGAAGCACACCGTTAATGCCTAGAACAACAAGTAATGAAAGTAATAGAAAAATAACGCTACGTGACTTTTTATTTGTAAGTACGTTGCTTGTACGTTCTATTAAAGCTTCAATCTTTGTTTGTTCTGGCATATTAAATATCCGTTAAAGTAAACGTTGCTTTTTTAAGTAATGCGTATTGTTCATCACGTTCGGTAACTTCAACATAAGTAGCAGTAATAGGTTCACGTACATCCGCTAACCAAACAGTTAAAGCGAATGCTTCCGGTGTTTGTAGCGTAGCAGGAATCGTTAACTTACCAAAAGCTACAATAGATCGAGTATCAACTGCGACATCTTTTAATTCGACAAATCTAATTTGTTCCATATTTATTTACCTCCTAAATGTGGATTACATATTCTACACACTCACCAAAGCGTTTGACTTCTTTAGCATTAACTAGTCTTTCTAATCCTTTAGCATAACGAATGTTGTCTTTGTGCAATATTGCGCGTATAGGTCTCATATATTTTTTAAGCTGTTGGAACATTTCAATCAATAAACTTAATGATCCTGCGCGATAGCGTTTGTCTATATAAGTTTCTGTTATAAATAAACAGTCATCTCTTTCTAAATCTAGTGATACAAACCCAACTGTAATACCTTCGTTGTTAACTAACATTAAACACTGTCCTTTAATTAACTTATAATGTAACACGGTTAGTTTAGTAAAAAAGTGTTGGTTATCAAAGAACAGTAATTTTTTATCTTCTTCAGACATTTTTGTAAACATTTCTATTACTTTATATAAATCAGGGTGGCTGCTGTAATGTATCATCCGATGCTTGGATCCCATCCACCGTCACTATCTTCGTATGGATTTTGCGGTTCTTCAGTTACATCTTCATAGTCAGGTTCGTCTACGTCTACGTCTACGTCAGGAACTGGTACATCTATATACGTTTCAGTATCAATCACAGTATTTGTTTCTGATTTTAAAGTTGTTACAATTTTACTATGTTGACAATTTTTACAAAAGTAAATATCAATTAAACGATCTAACCCTTGAATCTTACTGGACAACAATGTTAATCGTGTGCTTTCACACTTGTCACATTTTAGTTCCATCATTCTTTACAGGTTCCTCCTCTTTAATTTCTTTAGCTAAATCTTCAATAAATCGTTTGTGATCAGCCGCTTCTTCAGCGTTCATTTCCATAACAGTGTTTTGTTGATGCACAATAGCATCAGCAATAAACTGAACATCAGGAAATAATTCTGTAAGCATATCATTAAATACTTTAGCAATCGTATCGTGAAGCGACTTGCGAGTTTTATACAAAGCATTATCTTTATCACCGTCTTTAAAGATGTATGCTTTTGCTTCTACTTCACTACTACTTGCCGGTCTCATCACAGGTAGATCAGCTAACACTGCAACTAAACCTAAACGCACACCAGTTAAGATTGTACTAAGGTATGGTTTAATATCGGTCACTACACCTGGTTTTAACTTAGGTAAAATTTTACCTTCAATCGTTCCAGTAATAGGATTAGCTACGAAACTAAATTTAATCACTTTGTCATTCTTTGGCACAAGTATGCCTCCTTGTTTTCTATGAGTATATCATAACATATAAAAAACACAAGATGTGTATATCTTGTGTTCTTTGTGTAATATTTACAATTGTTTACTTAAAGCCTTGCCCCATTTGTGGGTCTTGTTGCATCGCATTCTTTTCTTCAATTAAGATTGTAATTGCTTGTTGAGCGGCTTGTTCTTCAGATAACCCTTGCGATAGTAACCGACTAAAGATTGAAGCAAAATTAGTAAGATCAGCCACCAATGTTTCAGCAGTACTATCTTGTTCATTCTTTTCAAGTCTTTGTAAAAACAAATCTTTTTGTGGAAAGTCTGAGTACTTAATAAGATCTTGTGGCGTAATAATCTGAGGCTTGATTTGATACTGTGCTTGCATTTCGTATAAAGCTTTAGCAGAATCAAACAAGTTTGCTTGGTTCATCGGCAGTAATGTAGATGCTGCAATATTATAATCAAACTTCATACCACGTTCACGTAAGACATCAAATTTAATATTACGTTGTTCGATAACTTTATTAGTACCTGTTGCAGATAGTTTTGGAACGACATAAGTTTTATCACCGCCATACGCAAAGTAGT
>Ga0208232_1000253_pt1 | contig 11903 bp, 13 predicted proteins | sample LakMenEpi24Aug12_FD_150729 | JGI IMG/M metagenome (GOLD analysis project Ga0208232, IMG submission 150729) | Freshwater microbial communities from Lake Mendota, WI - 24AUG2012 deep hole epilimnion (SPAdes) | ecosystem: Environmental > Aquatic > Freshwater > Lake > Epilimnion/Euphotic zone ... | reverse complement strand
AACAGCTTCTGGACGCTTGATGGCTAAACCGAAACCATCAACTTTAAAACCAATAGATTGACGTTGGTCGATTGGGTCAGCAACACCAGATGAACCTAAAGATTTAATAATAATCTTTGGAGCGTCTGACACGCCTTCCATGACTAATTTGACTAAAGCTTCTGCACCGAAGAGAATACCACGGTGGACAGGAAGTTGCATAAATTCACCTGCGTCAATTAAAGAATTAATTGCGGCAAGGTCTGCACCTGAAGTAGCACCAGATGCACTAGTAACAGCTTCTAATGCTGTATAGCCTGGGACTAACACACCAAAGCTGTTAGCAGTAAGTGTACGAGTAGATTTCATAACACGGCATCTAGCAGGAATTGCTTCATCAAGTGAAGCTTGAATGTTACCTGCAACTAATGTTGGGAATGTAGTCGTAGGAGTTGTTCCAACTTCCCATCTTACTAATTCTTCAATTGCTGAACCGTCTTTAAGATAAGAAGTTCCATTAACATAAACCTTAGCTTTAACTTCTGTATTACCACTTCCGGCAATAACAAAGTCTTGGTGTACGTCTAAATAAAAGAACGTAGCGACAGTCGCTGAAACGTTTTGAACAGCATACAACCGAATGACTTCAGTAGCATCTGCTTTTTCATAAACACCTGGGAATTCAATATCAGGATATGCGAATTCATCCAACATGGTAGGAATAAAGGTTAGTTCAAACATATCGAACGTTTCACCTGAAGTCCAAAGTTTACCAGTCGTTTGTTCGATTTCCATATATTGTTTAATACGTGGGTCGTCGATTAAACCATTGATGAATTCTGCGGAGCAAACATAATTATATTTACCACCGACAGGCTTAACCATCATGCGTTTCATACGAGCAACTAAGAAGCGAAGATCGTCTAACGTAATTTCATCACCAAATGCAATTGAACCAAAGCCTGCTTTAAATGCAGCAAAGAATTCATTTGGGGTAGCTAACCAGGTTTTACGTGCGTAAAGTTCCTTGGTTTGGTTTGCAACTTCACCGTATTGAACGGAGCGTTCTGCAATAACTTCATTGACAATACTTAAGTCAATCTTATCGGTGTATTCTGACCAACGTCCGAACGAGAACACGTTACCAACTTCAATAGTTTCGTAAGCATGTTTGTCTGGTGCTGGCGGAATACCTTCCTTTAAGGGAGTCAAGCTTGGAGTTAATCCAGCCCAACGACGGAAACGAGCGACATTGTCTCCTCTGCGAATCGTTAAAGATTCTGCAGCTTTTAAGTGTACGTAGTTTTCCTCACCGTACTTGAGGGTGTCGATTAAAATCGTGTTGTAAAAAATGTTGGGATCAAACCCAGCACGATACACACCATTTTCATCGTACAACATACCGATAACCGTGTTCACGTTTTGTAAACTGTGTAACGGTAACAGTGCTGTTGCGGCGCCTGTCTTATTAATGGCCATATAGGCCTCCTTTTCTTTGAGAGTTCACGTGGCTACTTTAGAATTCAGATCTATGCTTTTAATAAAAAACGCCAGAAGGATAGCATTAAATAACATAACGGGAAACTGTTATATTACTTCACTACTCATTCTGGCGTAAGCATCCATGTATAAACTGCCGAGTTTTACACACTTCGATCTGGACACTAAAGTAGTCCGCTACTATCTACACGTATAATATAACACGTAGATTTCTGTGTATAAAAGAAAAACACCGTTTCTTTACAATTCACTCATAATGAAGTGCGATAGAATCGGTGTTTAAGATACAGATAATTTTACAATTATCTATTTCTTTTTCTTCTTCATAGGAGCGGCTGCCATCTTTTTCATCGCCATTCCTTTTTTCTTCATTGCCATATTCAATATCCATCCTTTCTTTTAATTTGTCTACTTCATCTTTCGCAACGTAAGAGCTAATCTAGCTCTCTGCGAATTCTTCGTGTTTCCTTTAGCAAGCTTTTTAAGCGTTGTTACAGGAATTGTTTGTCCTTGTTTAACACCAGTTGCTTTACGTAATGCACCTGGTTTTTTAACTGCGTCTTGAATCCAATTCTTTTTACTTGCCATTGGTTCTATACTTCCTAACTTTATTTACTATCGACTTAGGTTGTGCAACAAACTGTTTGCCTGCACGATTACCTTGTGCTTTCGCACGATTGGTTGCTGCACGTTCTGATGCACTTAAAGCAGACCACGCTTTTTCAGGTAGGTATCTTAACTTACCTTCAGAAGGTTTACCGCTTGCGGTACGCCATCGTTGATCTGTCCAACGATCAAGTGAACGTTGACTAGCTTTCTTTGGCATATTAGTACATGCCTTTAGACTTTACCATTTTGCCTCGACCAATTTTCTTTTGGTTCCAGACGCCAGATAAAGCTGATCCTTTGTTTTTAAACGGCTTAGGTGCTTTCATCATTTGTATCCTCCACCTTTCTTTTTATATTCACGAGCTAACAATTGTGCTTTACGTGCTGACCATTCACCAGGGTCACCACCCTTCGTACCACGTTTAATTCTATTAAATAAATTCTTACGCATCGTTGGCTTGGTGTAATTGCCAGCGGCGTTTACTTTTGATTTTACCATTTGACTTTGTTCGCCCAATACGCTGCAGACATTTTACCTTTAGCAATATTACTTGCGTGTCTTGCTTTAAAGGCTTCTCGTCTTGCACGATAACTTGCAGACTCACCTTCTTTTTTAGGTGATCCACTTACACCTTGTTGACCGAATCGAATGGTCTTAACATCATCGCCAGACTTTGCCACAACCACGTGTGACTTGCTAGGATGGTTTGGTGTACGCTTAGGTTTGTTATAACCTGATACGCCAATACGATTAAGAATTGCTTTTGACATGTTATTCTCCTTTTAATAATATATCACGTTTATATTTTAATAACAAATTTCTAAACCAAACTGCTATGATAATGTTAAGAATCCAAAACGGTGTAAAAGGCGCTAAAATAAAAGCGTATACTGCAGCAGCTGCAATATAACCGCGTTCATCTTGAAAAACAAATCCATATGCTAGTGGTAAAAACCACGGTAGTGACGTAATAATGTTAGCAAAAATCCAACTGATCCAACCTTCTTTAGTAAGTAGGATTTCTTTGACTGCTTTTTTTGCTTTGGTTAAAAAATTATTCTTCATCAGCTATTTCTTCTTGAAGTGAATTTAATTCTTGACGCCAAGATCTTCGTAAAGAAATTAATTCTTTAAAGTCATAAGGCATTTCTTCTTCAAGTAATTGTGCTTCATAACATTTAATAATTTTAAAATCAGTTTCAAAAAGAAATTGTTTTAAATCTCTAATTCTTGTTTCTAATTCTACGGTCATATTATGCTGCGACCTCCTCTGCTCGGATTGAAATCATATCTACTGCACACGTACCACTTACAGCAGATGAACTAGAAATATAAAATGTTAATATTTTATTACTCGTGCCTGTGTAAAATAATGCTTTTAATCCCCAAGGTGTGGTTGTAATTGCTGACAAGGTTGCTGTTGCTGCAGTAAATCCACGAGCTGAATCACTTGTTGTAATAGCACCGTTTGTATTTGAAACAGTATAAGCTGTTGCTGCGGAACCATTTAACCATTCAAAACGTCCGTTAATAGTAGGAGTTCCAGTCGTATTATCAACCGCAATATTAATAACAGGCGCAGTGCTTCCTGATGTACTTGTTTTAGAGTACATACCAGTCACATCTAAATGGTAATATTTATTAGCTAGTAAAGTAATTGTTGTTACTGCTGTACGTGTAGTAACACCAGAAGTGCTGCTTGTCCCAGTTGCTTTATATTTAGTTATTGCTAAAGCAAACGAACTTGCTTGAATACCATCGACTGTATCTGCATCTAATCCAGATCCAGCACCGTCGTTACCAGCATCCCATATTGTATATTGGTCTGTATAATAACCTCTTTGTAAATTTTGAACTGAACCTCTTAAGTAAGGACCTGTAAAAGATTGAGCTGTATTAAATGTAATAGACCTACTTGTAGTTCCAGTATTTAAATCTATTGTCCCGCCTGCTAAAGATAGTTTTGCATCAAGAGATGTTTGAAGGTTAGTAACATCTGCAATTGCATGTGTATGTGAAGTAGCAGCAGCACCGACCATTGCTGCAGTAACACCACTGACAGTACCAGTAAATGTAGGAGACGTAAACATGGTAGCTTTAGATTCATTTGTAACATTACCCAAACCTACATCAGTAGCAGTAGGTTTATTACCTGTATGATAAATTGGATAATATGTATCGGTAATATAATCTCTAACAGCACTTAATTTATCATCATAGTCAGCAATACCCCAAGCACCGGAAGTATCATTACCACCACTAGATGGATTAGCAATAAATCTTGGTGCATATATATCGCTGCTAAATGTTTTAACACCAGCAATTGTTTGATCACTTGTAAGTTTAACTACAGCATTATCATTTGCTTTTAATGCTAATGAGTTTGTAACTGTAGAGGCAAAGTTTGCATCGTCGCCTAATGCAGCCGCAAGTTCATCAAGTGTATCTAATGCACCTGGTGCTGAGTTAATTAAGTTAGCAACTGCTGTTGATACGAATGCGGTCGTAGCAATCTGTGTTGTATTTGTTCCAGCTGTAGCAGTAGGTGCAGTAGGTGTGCTTGTTAATGCAGCATTCGTAAACATTGTTACTTTAGATTCATTTGTTACGTTTCCTAAACCAACGTTACTTGCAGTTACAGATGACCAAGTTCCGTCGCCACGTAAGAACGTTGAATTACTTGGTGTACCTGATGCAGCGATGTCTGCAATTTGCACACCAAAGATATGCATTCTTGTTAAGATAATACCTTCAGTTGCATTAACTTTCGTCACTGCGCCTACTTGTATCTTTGCATTGGTTCCAGTTGGTTCGGTTGCTGTCAAAGCACCTGCTGTTGATCCTGCACTTGCAAACCATAAGATTGCGCCTTCCGTATAAGCATTCGTATTTACATTAGTTAATTCACCTTGTGTTAGAACATAACCAAAGTCATTCGTCGCAAGTGTTGCTTCTGCTAAACCAACAAAGTAATCTGGGTTTGTATTGATTTCACTTGGCACTGCTGCTTTTATTAAGATATGGTCGCCTTGTACACCAGCAAATTGCACGGCTTGTCCTTTAGTAATCGCTGATTGTGCTTTACCATAAACGTATAAATACTTTAATTGTTCTTTGACTGCACTTGTTAATAAGAATGCTGAAGCGTGGTTGCCATCTAAAAGATCAGCGTTTAAGTTTGTAACTGCTGTCGTCGAGGCAACTGTTAATGGAGCGGTACCTGTGGCTTGAGTGGAAATAAATCTGGTGGCTTTGGCGTTACCAACAACTTCTAATTTTTCGCTAGGTGTAGTAGTTGCAATACCAACATTACCACCCGAACCTTGTAGAATAAGGTTTTTATAAGCAACCCCATCTTGAATAGCAAATATAGTTGCTGCGTCAAGTGCGTCATCAAAATCCATTGCTAATCGTTTAACTCCACCATCGCCAACTATATTAACTACTCCAACTATTCTTGCACCACCAGCAACATCAAGTTTTGCAACAGGACTCGCTGTTCCAATACCAACATTAGCACCATTGATGGTCATTACATTTGTGCCATTTGCTTGTGTAAAGTTTAATCTATCAACCGTTTGTGGTCGAATAACCCCACCATTACCATCAGCGCCAAGTTGGATAGATGAACTTGCACCGCTAAATGTAGAAAGTATTCCATTAGAACCATTGACTTGTAATAGATGTGTGGGCGTGGTCGTGCCGATGCCGACGTTGCCGCTCGTGCCATTTACGTAGAACCTGTACACCGCGCTTTGGTTCCTGTAGTAGAACGTGTTGCCCTGGAGGTACACCCCGTCGTCTGACTTTATGTAGGTGTTGCCGTACTGGTCGTCCAAGTAAAACAAAGCCGTGCCCGCGGCGTTCGTAATACCTTTATCTACGTTATTAGCAAATAAAATATTATTGGTCATCGTCCCGCCGCTTAAAGGTAAGTAATTAGCAAACCGTGGATCACTACTATTGATGACAGAAAAAGTAAATTCTTGATCGTCGCCGTTTCCTGCAACATTACTATATTTTGTAAAGACGATCATATCGCCGGCTTCTAAAGTAACTGGTGATGTTGAGTCGCCTTCATCTCCTGGAGTTAATACGTGATATTGATATACTGGACCTAAAGTAGTTTGATCAGTCCAAGTTAAAGTTACTTCCGCTGCAGCTGTCCACATGTAACCATACATGTTTTCATAATCGCCACCTGATAAAGCTACTAATTGTGCAACTAAACCAGTAGAAGCTGCGCTTAATGAAACAGCACCGCTAATAGTACCTACTAAATAAAAACCACGACCTGCACCTGTAATAAAATCAGGTAAGTTCGCAACAGGAACTTTGCTAGTTGCATCAAGCGGAGCAACTCCGTTTGCTGCGTTACGTGCTGAAGTATTTATTTTTGCATCTAAACTTGTTTGTAAATTAGTTACATCTGCAATAGCATGTGTATGTGCATTAGGTGCAGCTGTAACTGTAATGTTAGCAGAACCATTAAAACTAACACCATTAATTGTTCTTGCTGTTTGTAATGTTGTAGCAGTAGCAACATTCTGAGAAGCAATGTTTGAAGAGTTAACAGCTTGAATTAATGTTATAGTAACTTTTTTAGATGCTACAGGTTCAGTAGCATTTGTTATTGAGGTTACTTTATTTGCTCTTAAACCAACGGTTTCTGTTGCTGTAACTTTAACATCAAAAGAATTCCAATAAGTTAATCTTGGCCACCAAAATGCTACGTTGTTATTATAATTTAAAACTTTAATTGATGTTATGGCAGAAGTCCCATAATTATAACCACCAGTATTGATAAACGTATCATTATAGTTATAACCTTCAGCAATAAAAAATATTGGATTTAATCCATAACCTTTACCTATAACTTCAATAGTCCAAGAAGGTCCTGTAGATGCAGCAGCATCTAATGAGGTAACAACTAATGTTCCATCTGCAAAATCAGATTGAGAACCTAATGACATGATTTCACTTGTGTGTAAACTATCAACTCTATCTGCGTTAAGATTAGTAACTGCTGTATTAGAAGTAATAACAAATGGAGCAGTGCCTGTAGAAACTGGTATTTCTAATTGACCAGAAGTGTTAAAAGTTCCTCTTCTAGTTGTGTTTTGGACAATTTGTAGATTACCGCCTGAGTTAGTTGTTAAATCGTTTGGACTTTCATAGATTGCCCAAGCATTACCACCAGCCCACTGAATACCTTCACTTGGACCGGGATCAGTAATGACAATGTTATTAACACCAATAATAGAGTTATTACTTAAATCTAAAGCACCTATTACTCCTGCATTAGTCAAGTCTAAAGTACCAGAAATATTAACGTTACCTGTAAATGTTTTAGTTCCACTAATAGATTGGTCACCTGTTGTTTGAACTAAGCTACTACTATGTAAACCATCTACTAAGTCAGCGTCAAGTCCTGAAGCTGCACCATCATTACCTTCATTCCAAATTTTACGCCAAGTAGATAAAGTTCCACCTACGTTTCTTCTAAGGTATAAATCATCTGTGTTAAACGCTGCAGCAATGTCTACGTAATAACCGGCAGCATTACCGTGGTTCATTATTAAATGATGCCACCATTCATTTGTAGGGTTATTAGGAGCAGCTCCGTTTAAACCAGTACCACCAACACCACTTGTATCATTCCATTGTAAACCGCTTAATCCGTAGGTAATAGTACCGCGTTCTGATAATACATCGTGTGTATGAACCGCTGCTGCAAAAGCGCTAGAGTGAAGTCCGTCAAGTAAGTCAGCGTTAAGATTAGTTACAGCAGTAGTAGACGTAACAGCTAACGGGGATGTGCCTGTAGCAATAGTAGATATTAAACGAGTCCCAGTTAAAGCAGCAGGGAAAGCAACGTTTGCATTTTCATCTGTAGAAAATACATTACGTTTACCAGCAGGATAACCACCCCATATTTGAAGTTTCTGAATAAAAATAGGTTGTGTTCCATAAGTAGGATCACCAGACCAAATTGGTTGAAAATCAATATGAACAATATCGTAATGTCCTGAAGAACTTCCGCCTGTTAAATAAGGAATGGTACTAAAAGGTAAGTAAACGTGACCAGGCCATAAGTTAACAGTACTGCTGCTAGTAGCAAAATTTACAAAAGTTAAATCACTTCTACGACGTGCTTTAATTTTAACTGATGTTGCGTGAGAACTTGTGGTCATGTATAAATACAAAGCATTTAAAAATACATAGTTGCCATTATTAGTGATTTCAATACGATAATATGGTGTTAAGTTAGGAATAGTTACACCACCGCCGTTATCACCACCTACTAACGTACGTTTTTGTCCGTCTGTTATAGTTGTAATTTCTGTCCAAGTTGTACCATCAGTAGAACTATAAAATTTTAATCTTGAAATATCATAAAACGCTGTTTGATTATAAAACTGTTCATCAAACAAAGCCATTTCTGTAACAGTAGGATTACCTAAGTTTCCTGTAGGAACTCCGTTAGCATTTTGATAATAACGATTAGCAAATAAATTATTATTAACTGTAAGCGCACCCGTCATCGTATCGCCAGTAATGTTTACATAATTATCTACACCGGCAGGCACCGCCCACTGTCCATCTCCACGGAGAAAAGTAGTACCACTTGGAGTACCACTTGCAACAATTTGTGAAGTTGTTGTTTTAGGATACAACTCTTCAAAAGCTGTTCCGTTCCAACGTTTAAGAACTGTGTTCGGCATGGTAATAATACCAGCCTTATGTTATGTCATACCAAAGCGCGTTTGTAACAGTTGTAGTTGGAACTACAGTATTATTTTGAATATAAATAGGAGCAGCAAGTTCAATAATTGTACGAACGTTAGCTGCAGTTAGTTCTTCTGCATTACCAACACCTGCGCTTATTCTACCTAAGATTCTATTGGTTGCAGATATGTTTTGAAGTTTTGCATAAGTAACAGCGTCATCAGCAATACCTCCAGATTGTACTTGACCAAACGCTAAAGAAGTACTAGATACTCTAGTTAATACATGTCCGTCTGTTGCAGCAGTAACTTCAGCAAATACGCCAGCTGAGTTAACTGATCGTCCAATAACTGATAAACCAGTAGCTGCTGAGCTTTGAATTTTAGCAAAAGTAACGGCAGCATCTGTAATACCTGCAGTTGCAATAGTTCCAAATCCAAGAGTTGTCCCACTTCTTCTTAATACATCTCCATCAGTACCTGCAGCAACTTCAGCAAATGCGCCAGCTGAAGCAGCACTGCGTCCAATAACGGATAAACCAGCAGCTACTGAGTTTTGAAATTTAGCAAAGGTAACAGCGTTATCAGCAATAGTCGTAGCGTTACTATTAGCACTCGCAGTCACATCACCGGTTAAAGCCGCTCTTTCAAAAGATGTACCGTTTAAAGTAATAGATGTACTACCTGTATATGTAGTATTAGTAGGAATAACCCACGTACCATCACCTCTTAAAAAGTGTAAGTTTTGTCCAGAAGAAGCACCAGGAACTAAACCTGAATACCCGGCTGTACTTGCACCAGCGCCGCCCATAAGTTCATAAGTGTTATTAATAACTGCAAAAGTAATGTTATATGGTGATGCAATAGAACCAACACCACTAACTTTACTAATAACAAACCAATCACCAATTTCTAAACCAACAGTTGTTACTGTAGTTCCAACTTCACGTTCTTCACCACTTGTGATGAATGTAGCAATTGAATAAGCAAAAGTTAAAGAAGCTGAGCCGTTTGCTGTAGGAGTAGCATTTATAGTGAAGTTAGTTCCGTTTTGGTCGATTGCTGTAATAGCAGAGTTACTTGGAATATTAGTTCCGCTAACAATCATACCGATGCGTAACTCGCTTGTATCTGCTGTTACTAAGATTCCACTAAGAGTAGTTAATGTGCAAGTTTTAGTATAGAGCGTTTCTATTGTTGCGGTTCCACTTGAAGTTAAATTTCCTGCAGTAGAAACAACCCAGTAATAACCTAAGGAACTTCTGTACGCTACGTTAAGTGCGTCTTTAAGTGCATCTACTGCTCTTACTTTAGTAGCGCCAGGAGTACCGTTAGAAAAATAATATAAACTATCGAATACCGAATTTGGTAAATATGCTGGTCTGATCTTATCAAAAGAGTCAAATATACTTTCTGTATCACTTGCGTTTGTAATCAACTGAGCTTTTGTTTGGGGGAATTCTTTTACGAATTGCGACCCGTTCCAACGTTTAATAATCATTTTTTATCTCCTCCATTAAACTCATTTATTTTTACCGATAGATATTTTTCTATGGTTTGAGTATTTTTTACGAACACGCCAAGCATCTTCACTTGGTCTTGATAGGCAACAATATATTCATCAAACAATGTAGCAAGTTTATTTAAATCGGCTTTCATTGCTTCAATTTGTTTATTTTTTTCTTCAATGATTTTTATGTTTGCACCAAGTTCTGCTTGTAATTTTTCTTGGCGATTTCTTACGCTGTGTTCATTAGCAGCAATTTCTTCACTACTTTTTTTAACAGATAAGATTTCTTTTCTAAGTGATACAACTTCTTCTTTTAATTGTGGAAGCAATGCATTTTCTGCTTCTAACAAAATAATTTTTTTAAAAAGTTCTTTTTCATTATTAACAAAGACGGAACTTTTTTCCATTGTTTCTTCTTTTAATTCAAGTTCTTTTTTAGTTGCCATAAATTCCTCACCTTTTTATTGTATCACAAATTTAAAACTCAAACCAAATATCATTATTTTTATTATCGGTTGGTGTTGTACTTGATACAACAACTTTATTAGCGGTCGTTGCTTTAAACTTTTCAATGTTTTCGTCGTAACGAATAAACTGTCCGTCTTGCAAGTTAGCAATATTAAATTGTTCAAGTATAGCTAAGAGTGTATTAATAACACCTTCATCTTCAAATTCATTAAGCCCAGTAGTAGCACTAGTATAAGTACCGAACAAAGCTTTATGTAATTTTTCAAGATACTCGACGGTTACGTTAGCTTGAAGCTTAAGTGTATTAACAACTTGATTCCATTCTTGGATCGTTAAACTATTCGCGGCTTGTTTAACTTGTTCAACAATCCCGTTTCTAACTAATGTGGGTTTCTTTTCAAGAAAAACTGCCATGTTATTTGTTTACTACGCCTAACACGTAGCCTTTAGAAAGAAGGTACAGTTCTTTATACTTAATATGAAATGCATCAAACACACTAGCAACTGCCATACTTCCAAACAATACAATCACTGTTTCAAAGTATGATGTAAACGCTACATCAATTGCATTTTCTATGACATACTTAAGTGTAAGACCTAGTGTAATTAACACAATAAACAATAATATCTTTGGGCTCGCTTTAACTAAACCTTTAAATAGACTAGGTTCCCATGCGCTAACCCATTGTGGTATGTCTGACGCTAGTTTAATAATTCCTATGGTGCCTACAATAATCGTTGGCATGACAAGTCTACTGGAAACAGGCGCCTCAGTAAAACCTAACTTAATTGCAAAGTATGCAAAAGGTAAAAAATATCCTATTAAGAATCCAATCCAATAGTAAGTATTCTTTAAGTTTGCATAGTTAGGTGTGGTGCTCATTACTTCGCTCCTACGTATTTACTTAATAAATCTCCCGCGGCTTTAACAACAGTCTCAACTGTTTGTGCAACCACTTCTTGGCTTACAACTGGTTTAGGTAATGCTGGTGTAACACCCGCACTTCCTTCAGAAACAACAGGCTTAACTGTCATTAACTTATTAAACTCTTCTTGCAAAGATAACTTATCTTCGATTGGAAGTTTAGATGCAATGACAATATAAGAT
>Ga0208232_1000251_pt1 | contig 11908 bp, 10 predicted proteins | sample LakMenEpi24Aug12_FD_150729 | JGI IMG/M metagenome (GOLD analysis project Ga0208232, IMG submission 150729) | Freshwater microbial communities from Lake Mendota, WI - 24AUG2012 deep hole epilimnion (SPAdes) | ecosystem: Environmental > Aquatic > Freshwater > Lake > Epilimnion/Euphotic zone ... | reverse complement strand
ATGGATTGAATAAAGCGGCAAATCCGAAAGGAACTAACTCTGGAGAATAAACTCCTTTAGCTACGTTATCATCTACTTCAACATATACATATTTAGATTTACTTGGATAATCTCCAAATACAACAACTTTACCTGAAGTAAATGTCATATATTGGTCACCAATTACTCTTGCAATGTATCTTGCAGAATTAGGATCTAAATTAACGTTATCAAACGATTCTAATATACTAGGACGAACATCTGAGTCTTGAGTTGTATATGGAGAACCAATTGCGTTTAATTTAGTTTGATCTACGGCGCGAATTGTTACGGTAAATGAACCATATTCAGATCCAGCTACTGTTCCAGCAGGTTTGATATTTGAAATAGCAACTTTAGTTTCGTAATTTGAATGAATACCATCAGCGATAGTATGCAATTTGAATAAATTCTGATTAGCAGCTGCTACTGTCTGAGAAATGATCCATGGAGTTTGAGCTTCCATATAACCATCAGTGAAATCAAATGATCCAGTTTGAATAGAAATAGTACAAGCAGGGTCAGCAGCTAATGAAGCTGATGCAGCTTTAGTAAACATTGTATACAAATAACCTGGAGTTGAAGTTGTGTTAGCAGTCTTGCTAAATACTTTAGTTAAAAAGTTAGCATTTGAGCTATTTAATGAAGCGCTATAAATAGCAGATCCATTTCCTACAGCGTTAGGGAATGCAGCGGTATCAACTGTATATGAACCAGATACGTTAATTACGAACGATCCTGAGATATTTGAAGTTAATGCTGATGCTTGAAACAATGGAGTAGTACCATTATAAAATGCAGTAGTCTCTGAAACTACTTGCGAAGGGTGAATTAATGCAATATGTCTAGAACCAAATGAACCAGTAGCTACTAACGCTAAAGGACTTGATAATTCATATCCATCATCATGTAAAGTACGAACAACTGTTAATTGTCCTGAATTTGCTAAATACTCCTTAGCTGCGTAAGGTAAGTATAAATTTGGATTGGTATCACCGAAAATTTGAACGAACTCGCTATATGAAGTTACTGATGTTGGAATCATTGCTGGACCTTTTGTGGTTGGTCCTACAAATGCTGCTCCAATACCGGCAATTCCTTGAGGTAAGAACGACAAATCTTTTTCTTCGGTAAAGACACCGGGGCTAACGATTTTTTCTGCCATTGTGTTTTTATGTTTAAGATTTGGTTGTTAAAAGATTATTTATCTACTAATAAATATGGTTTGTTTTGGTCAAACAGAAGATTAGAGTACAGTAATTACTCCTGTTTCTACATCAATTTCGCCTTCTCCATACTTAGTAGTAATGGCTGCAGCTAGCTTTTCTTCTTCAGTTTGAATAGACAAATATTCTTTAGTAAATTCCAATTCTAACTCGCTTAAGCGATTGGTTTGCTCGTTAACGATGATTTGCTCTACTTTAAGCTGACCTAATTGAGCAGTGATTGTTGCGTATTTTGTACGAAGCTCTTGAACTTGTTTTAGTTCTTGTTCTGTTAATTTGATTTCTGACATAACTAATTTATTTATATTATTATATTAATTTATTAAATTTTACATTACTTAAAATGTACATTAATAATTATGGGCTGTTCTTTTGAAACTAATTGATTAACAAATGAATATTTGTTTTTAGTTTATTGTTATTAGATTGCATTGTATTTACAATTTAAACTATACGTACATCCTTGTATTACTTGATTGTGCAGCCGATCTTTAAAGTCAAGTACTCTTATAGGATAAAAGTTTGTCGACTGTACCTTTTGATTAAAATAGCGTTTATTAATGACTATAATTTATTTAACATGTATTTTTCTGCATTTTTAATTTGATCATTTACACATTCCATTTTTGAAATAATAGATGTATCAATTAAATCTGGATGAACCCACCAATCTTCATATGAATGTGCATCGTCAGGCGCAATATCATTTACTATTAGCTTGTATCCTTTAGCAGTTAAAAACTTTCTAGATTTTTCTCTACATGTTCTGCTAACATCACATCTATGATCATGCTCGTATGTTATAACTCCGAATTTGCAAGTTTCAAATGGAATCATTGTTAAAATTTTATATGTAGTTTCTGCAGGCTCACAATCTATTTGTAAATAATCAATTTCATATTTGTCGTCAATTGAAGTAAAATGTTTAGCAATTAAATCTGTATAATTAATTTGAGTAGCATCTACTGCTATTGCTTGGTTTTTTCTTTGAGCATTGAATTTATCAACTTCTGGTTGTTTAATATCAATTGATACTCCGGTCCAATCAAATTGTGTTTCTAATAAAGCTGTATTGCTATTGAAAAATGGATCATTTGATCCTATTTCTAAATAAGTCCCATTTCGCTTTCCATTGTGCATTGACAATGTAAACATATCTTGATAAGTTTGTGCATAGTTAGTTTTAATTTTATCAGCCTCTGTAAACTTAAAACGTAAATCGAAATATTTAGACTCTGTATATTTGTTATTGAAGGTTAGCATTGCTCCAATATTAATAATATTATTAGATGTTACTGCTGTATAAAACTCATTCATAACATTTGAATAATCATCAATTAATTTATAAAATAACAATCTAGATTCTCTACTTAATCCTTTTTGAAATCCAGAAAGTGCTTTTTGAAATATCAATACATACTCTCCTAAATATCCAATGTCAGTAATAGTAGGTTTAGCATTGTTAATAAATTGCAATCCAATATTAGACATTGTATAAGCCCCGTGCCAATCTTTATGATACTCAGCATATTGACTGTATATAAGATAAGCTTCTGGTCGAGTTGGTTCATATGAGATAGCATTATGTATTAGCGATTTTTCAGTTGCTGGTCTTCTTCCTTGTTTAGATAGACACTTAGACATTCGAATTAAAGACTCGTATACTATATCTCGGTTTACTCCATATTCAGCTGCTTTTAAATAAAATGATAATGCTGACGCAGTATGGCCTTGTTGTTCATAATACCAACCTAAATTGAAATTGTATATTTCGCTTTTAGGATCCTGTATGATATTGTTTAATAAATTTTGCATAACTCTTTAATATTAGTTTGTTTACCATTTTGTTTCCACCAATCCATTACGAAGTTTGCTGAATTCAAGTGATATGGTTTATGAGGTTCATTTATAGTTTTTCCATAAAAGGTAGAATTGAAATTGATGTTTTCTGCTAGTAATGGAATGCAATATACTTTACCTAAAGTGTAAATGACATTTTCAATACATGGATAAGTAGTTCCTTCATTTGTATATAAATGAATTGTGTTATCTTCTTTGAAATAAGTGTCAATTAATTGTTTAGCATATTTACGGGTTACGATATATCCAGTTACAGACCAATCATCCCATTCACGCTCTCGCAATTTAACTTCAGATAAATTTTCTTTAATACATGTTAATTGCACACAATCCCAATCGGAAGGTAATTCATTGATAAATTCTTCCCATGTAAAATTCCAATATTGTGCAGTTTGTAAAGTAACATCATCTTCTAAAAATAAAGCATATTCAGAGTCTGAGTCTTCATACCAATTTTTGATAGCTTTCAAATGTGATACAGTGCATCCTAGAGCCGGTGGTTCTATTAGATCGACAAACTGACCTGTTATTTTATGTTCTTGATCTGTTTCTTTAGTTGATATAAATGTACTTACATCTAAAATATTATATTCGTCAAATTCAGATTCTAATTGAGATCTTCGTTTAGCTTCTGTAATAAAACTTACATACGTTATTGGACATACATTGTTAAATTTTTGTTTAGGTGTATTCTGAAGTCTTAGTAAATTATTAAAGAAGTTCATTGGTATTCTTAATAAAAATGCAGTGGTATCTTGATATCCAAATGTAATTAAAATTTCATTATTGTATTCACACATACCACAAGAGAATTCAATCATAGCATCTAAAAACTTAAACTCTTCAGAGGTATGAACTATATTCCATGATTTGTCCCATACTATAAATCTATGATAATACTGTGCGTCTTTTTGACCTATTTCATTGAAGTACAAATCAACTTCATGAGTTAATGCTATTCGATAATCTCCTAAAGTAATTACTTGAGAACCGCCTCTGATATCTCGATTAACTGGAATGTACGCTCCGGAATTGAATACAGTCTCACACGTATTAGCTTCAATATCAACTTTAACTATCTCTACAGGGTTGCTCCATTTTACATAATGAAATGGCATATCTATTATAGGCATCCAATTCTTTTCACAATATGAATCGTTTTTTCCTGGAGCTGGAATTCTAAATCTGGATACTTCTTTATCGTTTACTATTTCAGATAGTTCCATTCTACCTTCTCCATTTGGTTTGGTATCTCTACGAACTCCGGATAAATACAATTTATCATTCCATCTAACTATTCTAGCGTCTTCTAATCCAATAAATTCCCATACAGGAGTTATATCTAATTTAGAGGTATCTACACGATTGCAGTTTGATACTTCGAAATTTTCATTGAGATGACAAAGATAATTAACAGTGCGTAGCGTAATGTCATCTTCAGGGTTTAAGTATGCTAACGGCCCCCATAGACACGGAAATTGTTGTTGGTTTTCTGCATGGTATAGTGTATATTGCACATGACGCAGATTTAAAATAAGATTTCCATTGTCATTGTATATAGAAGGATTGGTCAATCCAGTGCCGTCGGTTAATTCACTAGGAATTATTAAAGGAGTAATCGATCCCCCGGCTTGTATTACTTGCTTTACTAACATAACTTTATTTTACTTTTAATTAATATATGAATTTCTTTTGAAGAAATCAAGAACAATTTAAAAACATATAAGTTTTCAATTGATTTTCTGTGAAATTGACTGAACCGCGCCGCTTAATTGTATTTACTAAAAAATATAATAACTTAGTTTTAAATATCCAGATTTAAATTAAACCTACTTTAGTAAATGTTACTCCAGGATTAAGAGTTGTTAATTGAGTTATAATATAATCATGAGATAGCCCTAATAAGTTTCCTTCAACATTAATTGGAACCAAATCATATACTATATATCCTCTTAATTTTGTTCCTATTATAGACGGATTTTGATTATAAATAGCTGCTTTAATATTTATTGAAGTTTTATTTACAGTTTCACAGTTTATAAACATATAAACACCATCTGAATATTCTGTTGAAGAATTATTTTCATATTTCCATACAGGATTGAAGTTGTTGATTTCTATTGCCATAATTGGTATTTTAATATAAATATATAAATTTAGTAAAAAATAATTAAAGTAAGATAGTTGCTATTATAGAGATATCTTAAGGATCATTAAATGTTAAATTTAATCCTAAATGTCTATAGTAATTACTAGTAGGGCCTATAGATTGACCCGTGTGAGTATTTGCTGTATCCCCGTATATCGAGTATAATTCATCTCCAGTATCAGCATCATATAAATAGATATCTACTAGATATCCAGCGGCAATATTATTTGAATAATATACATACCATCCATTTCCACTTCTGTTAGTATTTATATTTGCTCCATTTAACTCTTGTCCAGAAGTAAGAGTTGGTCTATTCACTATAGTATTACCAGAACCAAAACTAATTACAATATTAGATACAGTCACAGCACAATTATTACTAAAACTGTAATCAAATAATATATTAGCTGAATGGTTATAACCATAAAATTTATCTATAGAATAATTGTTTCCATTTACTACTGAATTATACCAAATATTGTATCCTGCGGTTGAGTTTCTATTAATAACAACATAAGCGCTATCGGATGCTGTTTTTAATTCTAATGTAGCAGTACTTGCTCTACCAAGTTCAGTATTTATTGCACTAAAAGAAAGAGCACCTGAGGCTGGTAATGTCATATTTATTTAGTTTTAAGTTGTTCTTCTAAATCATTTACTTTATCAGTTAACTCTTGAATAGCAGCTATTAATAATGGCACTATTTTTTCGTATTGTACTGTTAAATAATTTTCACCTGATAAGCTTGTTTTATTACCATCTTTATCGGTAATAACATCAAAAGGAGCTGGTTTTACCGCTTCTGGTAGTATTTTTTGTATGTCTTGAGCTATAACTCCAACTTGTTTTTCTGTATTAGGTTTAAGATAACTATCTGCTATTTCATTTTGGTAATAAGTTACTGCTCTTAATGAATCAATTTTACTTAAAGCATTTTCAATTGGTTCTAGGTCTTTTTTAAGTCTTTCATCTGAGAAGTAAGCTGTAATATTTCCAGTTGCTGTAATAGCCCCGGTAGTTGCTAAAGTACCATATACACCTATAGTTCCAGTACCTGCAGTATTATTACTATATATATTTAGATTACCAGTTGAAGTAATTCTAGCCGCTTGGCCTGAGCCTACTCCACCAAACTGAGCGTCCATAACAATTTGCTGACCTCCTCTATTAATGTATATTAAACCTAGACTTCTTAAAGCAGCGTACTCATCTGCGTCTTTATAAGCTTGCACATAACCATCAGCAATTGTATTATATAAGGTAGTTCCATCATAAGTTAAATTAGCTTCTGCATTTATTGTAGTTGAGCTAGCTGCTGTTAGAACACGGTTATCAACGCCGTTAGTAAAAGATGTTATACCGGCATTAGCTCCTGCACTACCTTGAACAGAAGTACCTATGGTACCTTGAACGGAAGTACCTGGTGAACCTTGAACGGAAGTACCTGGTGAACCTTGAATTGCAGTACCTGGTGAACCTTGAGCACCTGCAGAACCTTGAACGGAAGTACCTGGTGAACCTTGAACGGAAGTACCCGGTGAACCTTGAATTGCAGTACCTGGTGAACCTTGAATTGCAGTACCCGCTGCTCCTTGAATTGTAGTACCTGGTGTACCTTGAGCACCTGCAGAACCTTGAATTGTAGCACCTGCAGAACCTTGAATTGTAGCACCTGATGAACCTTGAATTGTAGCACCTGATGAACCTTGAATTGTAGCACCTGATGAACCTTGAATTGTGTTACCTGCGGCTCCTTGAACTGTAGCACCTGATGAACCTTGAATTGTGTTACCTGCGGCTCCTTGAACTGTGTTACCAGTAGTACCTTGAGTACCTTGCAAAGACAACGCAGTGTTATATGATATTTTCTTTGAAGTGGTATTGAATACAACTACATTGGTATCTGCTGCTGTTACAAGTGAAGGTAATACAATAGATCCTGACAATTGTAAATTACCTCCAGATCCAGAAACGACAATCGCTTCTTGTCCATACTTTCCTATTTTAACGGTGGAGTCAGCAAACGCTTCGATAACAGGTAGTCCGGAAATTGTATTTGCTGAAAACAGTGAATTGGAAAAATCATCAGTTACTGAAAATAATCTACCACTCGCTCCATCTATTGCAAATATATTAGTTCTGTTTGTTGATCCTGAACCGTATAACACCACAGAGCCAGAAGGATCTTGAGTAATTGTTTGTTTGTAAGATAATGAGCTTGTAAAAGCCATTATACTTGAACCTGGTGTTATTCTAATATCTGCCATTGGATTAAGTTAATTTATCTTCAGTAATTGGTTTTGACCACTCTTCAGTAGCTAGCAAAGCTAAAATGTCTTCATGATTGTATTCAGGATACGTTGCTGAATAAATAGAAGGACGTCCGTAAATACCTGCTTCTACTGTGTAAGTGTGTTCTTCAGTCATAACGTTTATATCTTCCATACTTGGCATTGCCGGTACAGTAACTACATACGACTCTAAAACTTCATTGATTTCATATTTTACAAAAGTCTTTGTTCCATCTACAGATAAACGTAAAGATGAAGGAGAAGATTCTAAAACTTGATTGAAGTCGATTGATCCTGTTGCTGATGTTGGAATTACCAACCATCTTCTATTTGGAAATGTGCTCATAATTTGTTTCTAATTTATTATAAATATCAAGATAAATTAAATCTGGTTTTATATTTGTTGTATGATTGTCGTACTTCTTCTTGAGTAAGTGCTTGATTGTATATTTTAGCGATATCTATATTTCCTAAATATGGCTCATACTTACTTGTCCCAAAAACTCCTATACAGAGTAAACTTGGAGATGATCCATTATAGTTATAACCACTTACTACTTGTTGAACGTTTCCATTTACATATAATGTATAAACTTGTCCAGATGTTACGGTAGCTACGACGTGTATGTATTGACCTATAGTAGGTATATATGTTGACTTATATTGAGCGACCCCATGTAGCTGAATAGATCCATCAGTTGCATGTTGATATAACATCCAATTATACTGGCTATCGCTTCTATTAACTACAATGTCTTGATATTGACCTGCATTTCTCTCTGGTTTCATTATAACTTCTACAGTTAATGGCTGTCCATCTGTTTTATTAAAATCAGAAGTAGGCACTATTATACAGTCATTAGTTCCATCAAATGTTATTTTCGCATTTGAATCAAATGAAACGTTAGCTAAGTCTAAAGTTGCATTTCCGGCTAATGGACGTAACGCTTCAGTTGCTAAACGAGTGTATGTTGAGCTATATTGAGTAGCGTGAGTTTTTACTTCTAATTGAACATCAGCTATACGCAATTCTCCCGCGCCTATTGCGTGGCCATAAATATAACCATTATGGTAATTTCCTAATTGACCATTATTTTGAGCGGTGAATGTTGCATATACCCTTTCCCAAGTATACGTTTTTGTATTATACGATGCTTGCAATCCATCCCAGAAGTTATTATATCCATTTGTATTGCTATACGAATAAAAGCCAACCCAAGCTGATCGATCTAACGATTCTACATATTGTAACCAAGATAATGTATATTGTGTACCAGCAGTAACTCCTATATTAGTTAATGAACCTATTCCTGGATTAAAATGTTTAGCTTGCCATGATCCATTCTCATTATACATTCTTACGACTGGACGTCGTAAATAATTATCAAATATCCAATATGCATGTCTCTGATTGGTATAATCTCCTACACCTCCATTAATATAATTAGAAATGTCAGTACTATCTGTATTATAAACTCGAATTGCTCCCGGATGATTTGCTGTTATAGTACCCGCGCCGGCTTCTGGCATATAAGATTCATATGTGCTATCAATTCTAGCATTTTGATGATAAATATAATTAGTTGTAGGTTCTCCTTTGTATGAAGTTGAATCTGCTACATCATACATAAACACCAACCCATTGGTTGGAATTTTTTCATATCCTTGTGCTACTGACATATTAACTTAATTTAAATCTTGTTTTGTATTTGTTGTAATTTTGTTTTACTTCTGCTGTCGTAAGTCCTCTGTTATAAATTTTAGCTATTGGAATATATCCATTAAAATTATGAACTCCATCAACTATAGTACCTCCATAAGTGCCAATATAATAAGTCGCATCTGGAATAGTGCCGTCTTGCGCTGCTGACCAAATTTCAACTCCATTAAGATATGCACGAGTTGTTGTTCCGTCGTATGTACCAACTAAATGCGAATACGCATTATTAGGTATTTGACCATTCCAATTATACAATCTACTATTTGATGTTTGATTAGCCCAGTGCATTGCACATGTATTTCCTCCATCAACTGAATCGATAATACCTATATACATGCTATTTGTTGATGATATAGCCCCTCCTCTTATAGTACCAGTTCCTACTGAAGGTCTAGTTGGTTTAATTATTGCTTCACAAGTAATAGCATTTACAGGTTTATTTGTAAAATTTGAAATTTGTGCATAATCATTGGTACCATCAAATGCTAACTGACCGTTTGAATCGAAAGATGCATTAGTTAAATTTATAGTCGAATTACCTGATATAGGAAGTAAATTTTGAGTTGCAGAGCGAGCAACTGTAGTAACTGGTGTCATATGCGATTTAGCTTCTAATTGCGGAGCAAAGTACCATACTTTATCACCTACAGCACTTCCAATATAATTACTTAAATACGCTCCATTTTCATTTGATTGAATTGTAGCGGTTGCAGATATTCGTATCCATTGATTTATTGGCCAATTTGAAGCATCGGTATCTCCATTATAACTAAAATTTCCTAAAGAATTATTATTTATATTTGTTCTAAAATATGGTTGATTAGAGCCAGCTCTATTTTGTCTAAACCAAACTGATATTGTGTATGTTGTCGAAGGAGTTAAACTAGCATTATAGGCACATCCTATATGCTGTGAACCGACAGTTTCAGTTACGCCACTCATTATTAACAAAGAGTTAGTATTTACATTAGGTATATATGGCTTTGTAACTGAAGTGTCGTCATTGCTATATGTCCAAGTGCCGCTATTAGTCCAAGTATGTCCGTCGTTTAATTCTGTATCACCTGCACTGTATAATATATTTTCTGTAGGCTCTCCTTTGTATGAATTTATTACATCTGCTGTATCAAATGCAAATACTGATCCTGAAGTTACAACCCTTCCATATCCGGTAGATATTCCCATATTAACTTAAATTAAAACGTGTTTTGTATTGTTGGTAATTTTGTTGCACTTCTGATGTAGTAAGTGCTGTATTGTAAAGTTTTACTATTGGAATTTCTCCATTAAAATTAGCGGCATTTCCTTCATTTTGAGCTCCGATTATTAAATCTGGTTGACCATTATCACTTGCCCATGTTCCTGCTGTGACTGTATCTGTACTATCTAATACTCCATTAATATAATATGATAATAATGTTCCATTTAATGTAACGACTATATGATAGTAGTTTGAAGTTGATGATATATCTCCATCACTGTAATAAGGATAATATCCTCCGCCTATCATCATAGCTATATGAATTTTTGTAGAAGGATATCTTCCGAACCACCAAATCTGACCAACAGAATTGCTCCATTTAGTTGCTATAGCATTTGAACCAGATGAGGTACCAAATTTTACTACTGCTTCCCAGGTTGCACTGCGATTAGATAATGTAAACGGCTGTATGGTTCCAGCGCCTATATAATCATTTGTTCCATCAAATTCCATTCCACCTCGAGTCTTAATAGGCAATCCGAAGTTTATATGTGCTACTTGAACTGGATTGGTTGGATAATTTTCATGTGCCCATCCATACGCATTTCCTGCACCTAATCCTGGTTTGCCAACTAAAACAAATTCTCTCCATGATGCATTATCTGTCCAGTCTTGTATGTATGAAGGAGCTCCTAAACTTATAAGCGTATCAATATCTTCTTGCCTAAAACTCTGACAAGCGTGAGATCCTACTATAATATAAGTGCAGTCTGGAAATAAGTTTTTAACTGTATTATAATCAGCTACAAATTTTGCCATTTCATTTTGCCATCCATTTTCTGCTCCTGCATAGTTATCATAGCAATGACCGCCAATTCTAGCTCCGTTAAAATATCCAGATATCCAAGAATTTGTTTGATTGTTCCAAACCCATAAATGTAATGAACGACTTGCCCCGTATACATTTGTACCGCCTCTTACATTATATCCTAAATATAATCCATGGGCGTTTGCAGCATCTCCTCCATAATTTCCTTCTGGATATGAAATACCAGCTGCTGTATAATATGTTCGATTGGTCAACTTCATACCATTTTCAAAAGTATATAAATTGCCAGATATTAAATCTTTAACACCTTGTGTACTTCCATTAAATCCACCACAACCTAATAGAGTAGCTCCGTTAGGCATATCATGAGTGTCTATTGCAAACACTAAATTTTGTTTTGCTGATGCAATTGGTCCTGCTGCTGATGGCATATTATATAAATCTTTCTACTTCTACAATGTTAAATGATGGATTGTTTTTTAATTGCAATTCCCATTCATCAAAATATTCTTTATTGATCATTTCAGGAAACAATTTCAATCCTAATCGTTCTAAAATAACTACATTATCTAAAGTAATTATAATTTTATTCCAAGTATCCTCTTCTCTAG
>Ga0208232_1000246_pt1 | contig 12124 bp, 9 predicted proteins | sample LakMenEpi24Aug12_FD_150729 | JGI IMG/M metagenome (GOLD analysis project Ga0208232, IMG submission 150729) | Freshwater microbial communities from Lake Mendota, WI - 24AUG2012 deep hole epilimnion (SPAdes) | ecosystem: Environmental > Aquatic > Freshwater > Lake > Epilimnion/Euphotic zone ... | reverse complement strand
CTACGACAAACAGATGAAAACATTGTGATTACTGACTGTCGTTTTGCCAATGAAGTTAAGGCATTAAAGAATGTAGGTGCTGTTACAATGCGTGTTAGTCGTGGTGAAAGACCAGTTTGGTATAGTGCGGCAGTAGATTATAACAATGAACCTGAAGGTAGTGAACAACGACAAAAAGCTATGGTAGAGTTAGCTAATTATGCAGTTCATGCCAGTGAATACAGCAGTATCGGATTATTGTATGACCACTATATTGATAACAATGGTTCAATTGATGAGTTACATAAACAAGTCAACTCAGTGGTCAACCTGTAAGTCTCCTCGTTTCCAAGTAACTTCTTTCTTTTTAACTACCTCTACACAGTTAAGACAAATACTACGTAGATTAGACATTTCTGCATTGTCCAGATTACCGTCAATATGAAATACGGTAATTTGACTAGTGAATAGTCCTTTGAAGCCGCATAAATCACATGCGGTTTTTTTCTTATAACCTTTAGTTTTCCATTTAGGGCTTCTAGGTTTAAGCTTATTTTTCTTTCTACCACACTCATCACACATGCTTCTATAGTGTGTTACTCCTGCTCGGTTATAGTTAACGGCAGAATGATTCTTTCCACATGTATTGCATATAGGTCTCATCATGTATTTACTCATAAAACCTTCGAAGGCACAGTAAGTATGTCTTTTTTTAAGTATTTGATAAATATTAGTATGCAAACAGGTAGTAAACCTTAAAATTTTACATAAAGGAAATATAAAATGGCATTAACATCTCCAGGCGTAGAAGTAACGATCATTGACCAGAGTCAATATCTTCCAGCCCCAACGAATTCAGTCCCGCTTATTCTATTAGCAACAGCACAAAACAAAGCTGATGCATCTGGAACAGGTGTAGCAGCCGCAACAACAGCCGCTAACGCAAATAAACTATTCCAAGTAACAAGTCAACGAGACTTAGTAAACTTATATGGTTCACCATTCTTCTATACAACGACAAATGGTACACCAATTCAAGGTTATGAGTTAAATGAATATGGGTTGTTAGCAGCCTATAGCACATTAGGTGTAACAAACCGTTGTTATATTTTACGTGCTGATATTGACTTAGCTAGTTTAGTTGGTCAAACAGGTCGCCCAGTTGGCAATCCAGCTGACGGTACATATTGGTTAGATACTACTACAAGTACATGGGGTATATATGAATTTAATCAGACCACAGCACAATTTACATTACAAACTCCAATTGTTATTACGAATGCAAGTGATTTAACTGCAGGAGTTCCATTAAGTAGCATAGGTAACATCGGTGATTATGCTGTAAATGCAATTCAAATTACTACTTCAGCCGACGGAACTAATAGAACATATTGGTATAAAACAACATCTAATGTTTGGGAATTTTTAGGAAGTCCTGAATGGAGATCAGATGTACCTGCTATTCAAGGCACAAATTCCAATCCAACATTAACAGCCGCTGATACATTTACAATTAATATGTCAGGTATAACAGGAGTAACAGCAACTATTACAGTTCCGGCATCAACTAATAATAATGTAGCAGGTGTTGCTGCCGCAATTAATGCTTTAGGATGGACAGGATTATCTGCTGAAGTGCGTAGTGGTAAGTTATGTTTATTCAGTAATCAACGTATTACTTCCGGTACAACAAGTCTTATTATCGCAGCCGGTACTGGAACAGTTCTTACTGATATAGGCATTACTGCAGGAACATATAATCAACCAGTAATCGGATATGGCACAAGTGCTCAAATGCCATTATGGGGTAGTAATCAAACTACTCCTAGACCAACAGGTTCAGTATGGATTAAAGTTGGTTCAGCCGGTACTGGTTTAAATCCAGTATTATCTGTATTTAATGGTGCAACACAATCATTCCAAGCTAAAAATATATCATTAGCAACAAGTGATTGGGTAGCAACTAATAATTTAGATGCCACCGGTGGACAAGCTATTCCCGCTGGTACAATATATGGACAATATGCATATAATCTTACAGGAACAAACCCAGGAAGTACTGCTCCTTTTTACATGTGGGAAAGAATAGCAACCGGTCCAACAGTAATTACTGGTTCTAATACAGCCCCGGACTTCACAAGCGGACCATATTATATGAATGTGTTTGTATCAGTACCCGGAAGTTCCGCATTAAGTTCAGCTTATCAATTTACATTAGCAGACAATACAGATGCTACTGATTTTGTCACTTCATGGGCGGCCGCTAGTATACCTTATACAACAGCAAGTGTAACTACTGATGGTTCTATACAATTAACACATACTACCGGTGGCGAAATTGTATTAAGTGATTTTGTAAATAGTACATTTACAAATATCAATGTATCTAATGGTTTACTAACAGAAGCCGGATTTATAGAAGGTACAACAACTGGTGTAAAATACGGTCCTGCTAGCGAGGCTACATTTACAGGATTAGCACAAGGATCTAGTTCAGGTTCAGGAACATCGGCTACATTTAATGTTAATATTGTTACTCCTGGTAACTATGTTCTTGTGGGTGACGGAGTTCAAGCCGGTGGCTCCGGTTATGCTGTCGGTGATACTGTTACTATATTAGGTACTAGTTTAGGCGGAGCGACACCGGCAAATGATTTGGTTGTTGAAATAACATCAATTTCTGCAGGAGCAGCAACATCGTGTACATATATATCAGGTACACCACCAGCAAACTTTACTTCACAATTAAGTAATTGGGTAGAATTTACATATATTGCTAATGAAGGTGAACCAAATGTAGCTCCTGCTAATGATACGAATTGGTTTTACAGTGTAGTTGACCAAGTTGACATTATGGTTAATTACGCTGGTTCATGGTATGGTTATGGTAATAGAGATTATGATAGTAGTGGTTTCCCTCTACCAAGTGGAACTAATGTAACTGATCCAAATGGCCCATTAATTAGTGCTACTGCACCATCAGTACAAAGTGATGGAACTGTATTAGAATACGGTGATATATGGATTGATACTAGTGATTTAGAAAACTACCCAGTAATTAGTCGTTGGCAAAGTGTTAGTGGTACCGATCAGTGGGTGTTGATAGACAATACAGACCAAACAGGTAGTACAGGTGTAGTATTTGCTGATGCACGTTGGTCAGATGATCAGGATACTATTAGTCCAGTAGATGATCCTATCCCAACAATTGTTAGTTTGTTGACGAGTAACAATCTTGATTTAGATGCACCGGATCCAACATTATATCCATCAGGTATGTTGTTATTCAACACACGCCGTAATGGTTACAATGTAAAACAATATATGGTTGATTACTTTAATAGTACAACTTTCCCGGACGATACATTACCCACATTTACTAGTACTTGGGTAACAGTTAGTGGTAATCAAACAAATGGTGCCCCTTATATGGGTCGTAAAGCACAACGTGCAATGGTTGTACAATCATTGAATGCGGCAATTGCTACTAACACAGCAATACGTGATGAAGATAACTTCTTCAACTTACTTGCAACACCTAACTATCCAGAACTACAACCTGGTATGATTACATTGAATAATGATCGTGGTCAAACTGGTTATATTCTAGGTGATACACCAATGAGATTACCAGATGATGCTACTGCAATTCAAGCATGGGCTAATAATGAAGCTGGTGCAGCAAGTACAGGCGAAGAAGGTCTAGTAAATCGTGACACTTATATGGGTCTATTTTATCCAAGTGGATTAGCGACAGACTTACAAGGTAATCAGGTAGCAGTACCCCCATCATATATGATGTTGCGTACATTCTTACGTAATGATACTATAAGTTATCCTTGGTTAGCGGCTGCAGGTACTCGTCGTGGTACAATTGACAATGCATTAAGCATTGGATATGTTGATAGTGCAACTGGTGAGTTTCAACCAATAAAAACACGTTTAGGTATTCGTGATGTATTGTATATCAACTTTATTAATCCTTTAGTATTCTTTACTGGTGTTGGATTATTAAACTACGGTAACAAGACAAGCTTTAACAGTTCAAGTGCATTAGACAGAACTAACGTTGCTCGTTTAGTTGCTTACATACGTAGACAATTAACATTGGCAGCAAGACCGTTTGTATTTGAACCTAATGATGCATTGACACGCAATCAAATTGCAGGTGTTGTACAAACATTGATGGTTGATTTAGTTGCTAAACGTGGTCTATATGATTATCTTGTTGTTTGTGACGAAAGTAACAACACACCGGCAAGAATCGATAGAAATGAATTATGGATTGACGTTGCAGTTGAGCCTGTTAAGGCAGCTGAATTCATCTATATCCCAGTTCGTATATTGAACACAGGCGAGCTTGGTGGACAATAATAAAATATGATACCCCAAAAGGGGTATCTATTTAAATAGATAAATATTAATAACAGGAGAAAAACATGGCAATAGCCTCACAATCATTGTTTAACATGACCGTAGCGTCAGACAACGCTGGCGGAAATCAGGGCTTACTAATGCCCAAACTACAATATCGTTTTAGAGTTAACTTTTTAAATTTCGGTACTAACAATGCCACAAATGAATTGACAAAGCAAGTTATTGACGTAACTCGCCCTTCAGTTAGTTTTGGTGAAATTACTATACCAATTTATAACTCTACTATGTATTTGGCAGGTAGACACGAATGGCAACCTCTAACTATTAATGTTAGAGATGATGCGTCAGGTAGTGTTTCAGCACTGGTTGGACAACAATTACAGAAGCAAATGGACTTTGTTGAACAAGCTTCGGCTGCAACCGGTCAAGATTATAAGTTTCAAACAAACATTGAAATCTTAGACGGTGGTAACGGAACTGCTACTCCAATTGTGTTAGAAACTTGGGAAGTATATGGTTGTTTCTTACAGGCAGCTAATTATAATAACTTGGCTTATAGTTCAAATGAGGTTGTAACAATACAATTATCAATTCGCTATGATAATGCGGTTCAATCACCGTTAACATCTGGTGTTGGCACAAGTGTTGGTCGTGCTTTGGGTGGTACATCAGCAACAGGTATTGGTGCTGGTCAAGGTTAATATATTTTAATATATTAAATGGCTGGATTCTTTCAAAACTTATTAACAGACGCTGCCGGAGGATTCTTTGGCAACGACTACCTGCGTGACTATACTCACGCTAGTAAGACATTTAGACCCACTTCATATCAATACGCACCTAAATTTAAATTCCTATTCCATGTGTATTTTGAAATCAATCAAAGTGCATATGCAGTAGGATTACCTCAAGGTGCAAACTTTGGTTTAGCTGTTAAATCTGTAAAATTACCAAGCTATACCTTTGATACGCATACGATGAATCAATATAATCGTAAACGTATCGTGCAAACAAAAATTAAATATGATCCCATAGATATTAATTTCCATGATGATAACGGAAATTTAATACGTAACATGTGGTATAATTACTATACATATTATTATAAGGATGCAAGTATACCAGTAGCATCAGTATCAGGAAGACAGGCACAGCAAACAGGCAACGGTAGTACAAATAGTCCTAATAATACAAACTATAACGCAAGAAACATTTATTCACAATCTATTACCGGTAATACTAATTGGGGCTATGTAGGAGAAACACCTGATAGTCCTGCTAGTAACACACAAGCCGCAACAGGTCAAACTAAAATTCCGTTCTTTAAGAATGTTACAATATTTGGTTTTAATCAACATAATTATGTAGCTTACACTTTGATTAATCCTATCATTAATAGATTTGCACATGATACCTACGATTACTCACAGGGTAATGGTACAATGACAAATACAATGACATTAGATTATGAAACTGTAAAATATTTTCAAGGTGCCATCGATGGAACTAAACCTAGTGACATTGTTGCAGGGTTTGGACTTAATTCAAATTATGATAGAGTCCCTAGTCCTATTACACGTCCGGGTAGTCAGTCTAGTATACTAGGTCAGGGTGGATTAGTAGACGGGGTTGGCGGGGTTATTAGTGATTTGTCAGGTGATAACAAAAATGTTTTAGGTGCTATACAAAAAGCAGGTGCCACATATAATACTCTTAAAAATATAAATTTGAAGCAAGCTATTAGAAGTGAAGTAACAACTGGTATCACTAATGCTATTATGAATCCATTAAACAACACCGGTAGAAATGTGTTATTTAATACTTTAATATACGGTTCTACTCCAAATCAAAAACAACAAGCAAATGGTAGAGCAGTGGTTCCCCCTAATATAAATAGTACAGGAGGATAACACATGGCAAGAATTATAGACGACCGTACTTCTCTTGATTTAACAGTTAAGATATTTGACGATTTCTACGCATTTAATATGGTAGTGAACGGAAATGAATTTGATATTGTTAACGGTTATTTTAAAACTGTATGCGATACTAAAGCTATCGCAGGTAATTTTACTTCATTTTTATTTAGAATAGCACAAGAGACAGGTATACCTGTATTAGATTTATTAGGACAAATTCAAGGTACAGGTAGTAAACTACAAATGAATCAAGTTATATCATACTATCTAAACAGTTTTAAATCTAAAACAAGTTTATATGGTGTAAGTACAGTACCGCAATCAAATCAACCAGTAGCACGTAATATCGTGCAATAATCATGGCAAAGTATGCTCAAGGTATATTCACCCCAAAAAATGTTCAAAAATATGTAGGTAAACATACCCCTAGATATCGTAGTGGATGGGAACTTACATTTATGAATTTTTGTGATAATAACAAAAACGTATTGTATTGGGCTAGTGAAGCAATAAGTGTACCATATCGTAATCCATTTACCGGTCAACCTAAAACGTATATTCCAGACTTTTTTGTAGTTTATCAAAACAAGTATGGTAAGAATATTGCGGAGATAGTTGAGATTAAGCCTAAAAAACAAAGTCTTATAGAAAGTAAAGTTGCTAATGCTAAAGACAGAATGGTAGTAGCAATTAATCATGCTAAATGGCAGGCTGCAATGGCCTATTGTAAACATCATGGATATATCTTCCGTGTAATTACTGAAGATGACCTTTTCTACAATGGGCGAAACAAGTAACTAAATACTTGTATGACAAAAAAATTAAACGAATTATTTGAGTTACCACAAGATGAAATAGATAGCTTGCATTTTCCTATTCCAGAAAATGCAAATGAAATAACAACTGATGCGTTAAGTGCATTAGAAAAAATTGACCAGGCATTGCCGCAAGTTCGTGGACTAGAAGCGAGTGACACCGAACTAGATGAACTAGCACAAATGGCTGTTGATAGTTTTAAGGATTTGAGTGACTTGGGAATGCAAGTTGATAGTAGATTTTCTAGTGAAATATTTGGCGTAGCAAGTAATATGCTTGGCCATGCTATTACTGCTAAAACAGCAAAGCTTAATAAAAAGTTAAAAATGATTGATTTACAACTTAAAAAAGCACAGTTGGATCAGAAATTAGCTAGCAAATCCGAAGAGATAGAGAATACTCCGGTAGGTGAGGGCAAAGCACTAGACCGCAATGAGTTGTTAAAGATGTTGGCTAGTAAAACAAACGACCAATGATAAATACATAATACAGGAATAACGCAATGAAAAGCCTAAAAACATACATAACCGAAAGTCTTAAAAGTTATAATTATACTATAAAGATTGCTGGTGACGTGGATAAAAACTTTATAGACATGTTTAAGTACAATCTAAACAAGTTTGACCCAATCAGAATCAGTGATCCAACTAAGACACCTATACAGAAATCACCATATGGATTTCCTAATTTGAGTAATCAAAGTATTACTATCATTAAAGCAGATTTTAGATATCCAGCTACTGAACCAATGATTCAGCAAATTGCTCAATTATTAGGATACAACATCAATATGGTTCGTGTAATTTCTACTGATTTTGATGATAGTATTAATAGTGAACAGGTAGGGTATGCTAATGAAATGGATCACAATCCATTGTTGTTACATCCTGAATTAGAAGAACAACCTGGTGCTAAAGAAGCAAATAAAGCATACGGTGACAGTTATTTAACTAGCATCAAAGACCAAATGAAGGGTTCAACTATTGATATCCCTTATTCAGGACAAAAGACTCCTAATGCGTTTGATCCGTTCAAGCCATATTTGGATGACAAGAAATTAGGCGATAAGAGTCCGATGAGTACTATTACACGTCCACCGAAGCCGGCGACTGGCGCTAGCGTATCAAAATAAAAGGAACATAACATGGATTTCAAAAGTTTATTATCACAACTAGACCAGTTGAACGAAGCAAAAGAAAAAACAAAAACTGGACTAAAGCATACTGCTGAGCCAGGTGGTTATGGTCGTAAAGATGACGAAGATGACGAAGGTCATAAAGTTAAAGCCGCTGCTGTGAAAAAGGGCAAGGGCCGTCCTAAGAAAGATGCTGACGATTCAGGTGAAACTAAAAAGTATGACTTCAGTGCGTTTGGTGTTAAGTCTGGCAAAGATGTTAAATTACCTAAACATGACAAAAAGAAAACTACCGTAATTAAAGGTAAATCACAAAGTCATGCTGATAACAAAAAAGATGACGGTACTGATCCTGAGACTAAAACAAAGAAAAAAGGTCTAAAAGAATATTTTGATTCACTAGACAAAGCATTGTTGGAAGCAGAACAGATTCAAATTAAACCAGCAAGTCAAATGCCTAAACAACCTGGTCAAACATCAATGGGTCAAAAGTCAGCAATGCCCGATCAACAAGTTGCAGGTCAACCGCAAAAGCAAACACAAGTTATTGCTCAAGGTAATAAGACATTAGGTACAGTTGATAACCTACAATTAGCTAATCAGATTAAACAATCTATTGGCAAGGGTGAAATGACTTTAATGCCTGATCAAATGCACGAAGAAGATATCGGTAAGCATAACAATGCTACTACAGGCTTTGACGCATTAGTTCGTAAGCTAACACCAAAGTATGGCAAAGAAGCCGCAACAAAAATTGCAGGCGCACAAATGAAGAAAATTAAAGAAGCTGATCAACCACCAAACGATAGTTTGTTGAGTCCAATGAGCGAAGCACGTGCTAAAGCTGATAACAAAGCTGAAACAGCAGGTAAGAAAGTTACTAAAGACTTAGAATATGATATGAAACATAAAGGTAAAGATGATGCTAAAGCCGAACGTGCTGGCAAGAAAGTTACCAAAGACATTGAATATGATGAGAAAAAGAAATTACCATCAATGGCACATATTAAGAAAATGTGTCAAGATGGAAAATCTGTAGCAGAAATTTGTAAAATGCACCCTGATTGTGATCAGAAAGAATTAAAACAAATGGTAGCTGATTGTAAGAAAACATTAGACGAAAGCAAAGGCGATGGCAACTTAGCTAACAATGCTAAACCATATGACAAAGTAACTAGAGGCGATGTTATTGCTGGGCGATTAGGTAAAGATGAAAAAGGCGGCAAGGACAAAAACGATTTGACGAAAAAGAAAGTGAAAGAAGGTATGGATCATAGACTAAAGGCAGCCCGCCATATGGGTAAAGCACATGCTCTTACTAAAGAAGGCTATAATTGCCGTTACGATGACATGGAAGAATCAAGACACTATCACGAAGGCTACAAAGAAGGTCTAGATGAGTGCTATGGTCAAATGCCAATTCAAGGTTATGTAGGTGAGGCAAATAATGAAGTAGCTGATATGGCTAGTTACGGTGCTCATACACCTACTATGGAAGATGACATGTACGAAATGGATAAAACTTCTTACATGAAGCAACAAGCAATTAAGACTCCGGGCAATACATTTAAGGCATTTGGTCAAACTTTCAAAGATAAAGAAGTAGTAGAAAGTCCATTCGCTTTTGAAGCATGGGAAAAAGAATTGAATTCTATCTTAGAAGGAAAAGATGTTACTGAAGGCATGACTGTTAGTATCAGTAAAGGTCAACAAGGTACTCCTGATTCAGTAAGTGTTTCAGCACAAGATGCAGAAGCTGACCAATTATTAGGTATAATCAAATCAGCAGGTTTAGGTTTGTTTGGTGGTGATGATGTGGGTCAACCTCAAGCGGGTCAACCAATGACAGTTGATGTTGATGGTGGTGAAGGTCCTCAAGCTAATATTGAAGTAGTTGATGACCATGACGACATGTTATCACTAATTCGTAAAATGACTGGTCAAGGCCCTGCTCAATCAAACGGTGATTATGAAGAAGAAGGTGGTGAAGAAATGCACGGCCATGATCATAGTGAAGAAGAAACATGTGAAAGTTGCGGTGGAATGATGGAAGAAGGTCATTCATGTGGAGAAGCAGTTGAAGAAAATGAAACAATACCTCAGGCAGACGAAGAAGTTGCCGAAGAAATCAATCCTAACAATAATGACGAAGCTGAAGAAGAACAATCAGATGCTACACGTGATGCCGCACTCGCAACAGCAGCCGGTAAAAACTTTGCTGATACAGATGCCCCACTTGAAGAAGGTGGCGACGGTGGTGAAGCATCTAATGCAGGAGCAGAGGGTGTAGACATAGCTGATGTAGCTAGTGAAACTGAAGAAGATTTAGAAGAATCATTAGCTAATGGCGCAGATGATACATTTGAAGCTGATATAGACTTCATGACTAACGTTATTACAGGTGGTGTAAACAAGAGAAAAATTAATGTTGCAGGTAATGGTCAATCAACGATCCCTGCTGTTGCTATCGCCCAAGAAAATCGTTTAGGTAACCCAATGAAAGAATCTACTGATTTGTTAACAGATTGGCGTAAATTAAGTGGTATTAAGTAATTAATAGTACTCAGAAGTACCCGGCAATAGTCGGGTATTTTTTTGGCTATAGTGTTTGTAGAAAAACGATAAATACTAGATAAGGTAACATAGATATGGCGCAACAAAATATAGACTTTGGTACATTCCCAGACGATCCGGATGCGGATGCTATTAGAACGGCATTTGCAAAAGTACAGAACAATTTTGATGAATTGTTTTCTACAGTTACTGCTGGTAGTGTAACTTCAGTAAATGGGGGTGCAGGTATTGCTGTTAATGCCCCCACCGGTAATGTAATTGTTACTGCTAACCTAGCACAGGTAGTAGTTAGTACGAGTTCGTTAAGTATTGGCCAAGGCAGTAACGGTGGGACAACTGCCGTCATTAATAGTTCTATTCAAACATTGGTGATCGATATTAATCCAGCAAATGTTTTTTCAGGTAATTTTTCCGGTGTAAGCAGTGCATTAGCAAATCTTAATGGAACACTAACATCAAATTCTAACAGTCAACCTAATATTACCAGTGTCGGAACACTAAGTAATTTATCAGTAACAGGTAATCTAACAGCAGGAAATGTTTATGCTAATTCAGGAACAATTGGTGCAGTCAATTTAACAGGAACATTAACTACAGCCGAACAACCAAACATTACTAGTATTGGTACATTGGGTAATTTATCAGTTACCGGTAATATCACAGCTTCAAACATCACTGCCGGCGTCGGTGGCAAATTTACCGGAGACGGAAGTGGATTAACTGGTTTAGTTATAACAGCTGGCTCAAGCATTGTTAGTGGATCTAGTAACGTAACAGTTGAATTAAATGGAAATGTTAATACTACTGCTGCCGGTAATGCAAATATTGTAGTTGTCACTGGTACTGGATCAAATGTAAATGGTTATTTAACCGTATCCGGAAATATTTCCGCTGGAAATGCTAATTTAGGTAATGCAGTAACTGCTAATTATTTTATTGGCAATCTTTACGGTAATGCTAATACAGCCGGTACTGTAACAACTAATGCTCAACCTAATATTACCAGTGTTGGCACATTAACTAGTTTAACTGTAACGGGTAATATTACTAGTGGCAATGTTTATGCTAATAGTGGTATAATTAAAGCACAATATCTACAGGGAGATGGAAGTAATCTTACAAATTTAAGCGCCGGAGTAATACTTCTTAATGGTAATAGTAATGTCAATATTCCAAATGCTAATGGCAATATTAACGTTAGTGCTGTTGGTAATGCTAATATATTAGTTGTAACAGGAACAGGTGTTAATGTAACTGGAACTATAAATGCCACTGGTACTATTACTGGAAATTTAAGTGGTAATATTTTAACTGCATCACAATC
>Ga0208232_1000245_pt1 | contig 12136 bp, 18 predicted proteins | sample LakMenEpi24Aug12_FD_150729 | JGI IMG/M metagenome (GOLD analysis project Ga0208232, IMG submission 150729) | Freshwater microbial communities from Lake Mendota, WI - 24AUG2012 deep hole epilimnion (SPAdes) | ecosystem: Environmental > Aquatic > Freshwater > Lake > Epilimnion/Euphotic zone ... | reverse complement strand
CTTGTATAAACCTCTGGGGTTTTGGTTAGCTCAGTTGGTGAGCATAACCCAGAGATCATACATTTTAGTTCTTTCGTTAAATACTGATGCAGTACTTAATGAGAGATTGTCCTTTTGAGCTCTAAGGTACAATGATGTACGGATAGAGCCAAGTTGCTTTTTTGATGTGATGGGTACATTGACATGTGCCCATTCATTACGGTGAGTGATGATGCTGCCGTAAATCTCAGTAATTACTGGATTACGCCGACGTCCTCTACCTAAATTTACTGGTGGTTCACCCTTAATAAAGGTTACGAGCTTTGTAGGCTCTGCCATAGCAAATCTCTGAGGATTTTGCATCATTTGTGTTTCTGAACTAGCTATGATAGCCATAGTATTTCTCCAATACGATTATAGCCTTACGGCTGGTGGTATTTTTTATATACTATACTCTTGCTTTAATATTCCAATTGGATAGTCTGCCACTTGAAAAGTGTAGAATCCAGCTGGCAAATAAAGCGTTAAGTTCCGGGTCCATTAAATGCTTAGGATCATATCCTGTTTCTAGCCTAAATGTTTTATACCAAGATGAGTTGATTTGCAACAGGCCAGAATCAGTAGATCCATCAGAATTTAGAGTGTCATTGAAGGCATTTGGATCACAACGTGATTCACGCCATGCAATGTATGAGAATACTTTCCATGGTAAACCATATTTTTTAAATATAGGTTCAAATGCTGGACAATAAAACTCTGGACTAGCTGGAAGCTTAGAGTAGTAGAATTTTGGAACGTTAGGTTTAAGATAGGAGTTGTTTTTAATACAACCCCAACCATTAAAACCAACAGCTGGTCTAAAGAATGGTTTATTATTAGTTCTGTCTTCGACAGTCATAAATTCATTCTTGGTTTGATAGCCAAATGTTGATACTCTGTTAGCAACAATTATCTGTTGTAGCATTGTAGCTTTGGAGGGATGGGCAGCAAATTCATTGCCACCGTATCCTCTCCATGTGGATCTGGCTATGCCAAGTCCACCTCCCCAGTTGCCACCGTCTTGCCAGTTGCCATTTGTTTCACATTTGGCAACTTTTTGCCAGTACTTTATTGATGGGCCCATCTTATAGTAGATAGGTTTCCATTTGGTAGGGGCACTGGTTAGGGTGGGTTTTCGGGGCTCGGAAGATTGTTCCGAGACACCTCCTGGTGTTTCAGTAACTGCTGCTACTGAGCTGGTCTCAATGAGACCTGATAAGATAATTATTGTTGCCAATAATAGTATTCTTAAGTTGCGCATGGTTGTCGCTCCTTTCGTGTGGGTTTGCAGTCCAAGTGGTTGGACCGCATTAGCAAACGCGCAGGTTGCGAAACCGGATTGTGGCTTACGGACAAATACGAAATGCCCGTTAGACGCTAAAGCAGTGGTGCTTTCTCCGACTTCACAGTGTATGTATTAACTGTTTACGTAGGGGATTGTCCCCCTGCCCAAAATGTCTTTCGGGCATGGTATATTATATCACATATCGTAGTGGTGTTACGAATGTTCAGTTTGGTTCCTCCTGTTTGTGACTAGCTATACTTAAAAGTAAGAGAAGGGCTTTAGGAATATTTTGAGCGATTTTATCGTTCATATTCAAGCCCTTCAACTAGTCTACTGGATAGGAGTCTGCCTTTGATTAAGGTACAAACTCCTGCGCCATTATGTCTATAAAAAAGCCATAATGTTTAATAGTACCGTAGAAATTAAAATTATCTACGATTCTAGGAGGAATTTTTAGTTAGCCTCAGCTATGAAAGTGTTGGTGATTTCAGCAGAAAGTACACGGTACTTGCCGGCAGAAATCTTTTCAAAGCGTGAAGGATTTGTCTTGATGAATGCATACGCAGTTGGAGCAGTACACTTGACAGCATCGATAATCTCTGCTGGAGTGATGATTGTTCCAATTTTTGTATTGATATGTGTTTCAATGAGACCATTGAATTTAGCTGGCTTTGCCATCGTTATGTTACCTTTTCTGTCGAACAGCATGGCTGTTGTTGAGTTTTTTTATAGTATATAAAGGTATATAAATATAGACCTGTATAAACACTATAAAAGATTAATATGTTATTATAACACAATATAGCGTTACAAACATATACATATTATAGTATATATCGATGTAAACCTGTATAAATTCAGGGGGTTAACATTTAGTCGGTTGGATCGACAAGTTCGAGGTCATATGTGGTACATAGAACCTTGAAGCCTTCTTTGAGACCTTGGCAGCCATCTATAAAATAATATAATGAATTATAGAATTGTTGTAGAGTGTCTTTGTCTGAGAAGTCTAGTAGCATCACTGTGTTATGAATTCTAGTCATAACTAGAGATGCTGTTTCGAACGTACTGAGCATGTTAGCTTGAACTTCCATGCGCTGTAGATCGACTTGTTCGTAGTTTTTTTCTGTCATTAGTATCTTGATTTAGTAGGTTGATGTATAGGGTTAGAATGGTACACTACCTCTGTGCCAAAGGTTGTGTACCGTTCGATGACTTGGTAGTCATCCGTGGTCTTGATTAAACCGATTAGTTTAAAACCACCATCTGATGGATCTATGATCCAGGTCATTCTAGTGGTTTTACCAGCCTTGGCAGCACGTTGAATTTCAATTGTGCCATAGGTGGATTTGTTTAAATTTTGAGTAACATACATGATGTTTATTCCGGATTTACCAGGCACAATGGCCCGGGAAAATCCTTTATGTTCTGGTATGTATACTTGATATTTATTCCCAAAGTATTCTATCTCTGGTCTCATGTCCCAAAGGTCATGATGGAGAGTGAATAGCTCTGTGATGTTTTTGTTGATTGTAGTCATAGTTTCTCCTGCCTTTCGAAAAAAAATATTAGCATGAAGCTAAATGTTATTTTATACCTACATGTGATCCCTAGGAGATAGGGCTCACTACTGATAGGAGGTAATGAAAACCCAGTAGGAGCTCAGAGTGCTTTGGGGGGCAAGAGCACGTCTAATGAATAGGAGTATGAAGAAGGAAAACCTGATCATATCCCTAGGGACCACATCTAAGTATAAGATGTTTATGTTCGGGATTTTGATTGAACCTTTAATTCGGCTTGGCCGGCAAGGATTCAATTTGCTTAAGTATAACCTGGATATCAGAAATACGCTTTAAAGCTATTCTAGATTCATCAGGGTATACAGCATTCTTTACGACTTTCATTTGACTAAGTATGTAGTAGCTACATGCTATATGCAGTGTGTCGAATATGTCTGATTCGCCGGCAAGATTCAATTCTGTTTTCATAATATATATATACAGTTCCTATAGAAGGGATATAAGGATAAGATAAGGGTGAGTGCCCAATAGGTCTACAGATGCTTATCTGAGACTTTTTATATGGGTCCCCCCCTATAGACTCTCTTTTATATCCATTGTTTAACAAATGAGTAACTTTGACATTAAAAATACGATCCAAATCCTTCTTATTTAGAAGAGATATGACGTCTAAAAACCTGGAATGGACCAGTAATTACCCTAAAAGTACTTTGTCGTTATATATACAGTCTATATATACACTCTTAGTATAAGCATATGTATATATAGGATATAGTTGTATAATTTAAAATGTTATTATGTTATGAGCCGGCGACTGTGTATACGTATATATACGTAAATGACAAAGTCTCCCTATATTATCTAACCACCAAGATAACTAGGAAGACTTCGTCTCCGTTAACAAATCATTTAAATTTTCAAATCTATTCCATACATCCGCTTGAAGTCTCTTCGCATCGGATGAAGAGCTGATTCGGTTCCATGAGTGGTGTACAGTGGTCCTTTGATACTCGGAGGGGGGAGTATTTTATAGACACCGGACTTTGCCCGCTCAATATTGAAACCTAACCGCTCTAATTCGGCCATGACATTCCTCATGGCTTTGGACTGATGCTGTTTTGGCATCTTGATTCTCCTTATATAATACTGATTGTTATCAGTTGTTATGAGTATAACAGTATATAGGAGTCAATTGCAACAGCATCTTTTGATTATTTTTCTTTAGAGTGCGTGATCTGGGATCTATACTTTTAAAAAAAAAGAAATAGAGCTTAGATACGCTCTAAAGGGGTCGCTCGCTTCGCTCGCTCCCCAGTAAAGGTACCTAAGATTTATTTCTTTGTATAAATTTTTAAAATGAGAAAGGGGCATATTAGCTAATTGTTTAGAATGCATATGCCAGACATATCTGTTTGAACCATTAGCCTAGGTTTATAATGTGATTGACTAACTTAACCCTAATGCCAGCAGGTATATACACAGAAAAGTATACCAAAGCATAAGAAGGGGTGAATGTAGACTTGGTTAGAGCATTCTCTGTCTACGAAGAGAGGGTTTTACCCGCTAACCATGCGGGGGTTTGTAGTAAGGGCACACCACAGTGTCGTTTAAACCGAGCTATACGCTAACAGTCCCTTAGTACAAGATTATTTACTTCAGAAAGGAAGTTCTTCGTCGTCACCATCTGCTACTACAGCATTGGTGGCGGTGTTCGTTGGAGCTGATTCAGCACGAGCCGAGTTCTTCCAGAGGTCAACAGCAACAGTTTTGCCGTCTACGACCATGGAGAATCGACCACAAGGTGCATTGACTGCAGCAAACTGATCCTGAGGAACAAGCTTGCCACCTTCATCTACCTTGATGATTTGCTGAGCACCAGCCCAGTTGGTTGTCCACTGACGAGACATGTTGCCGAGAACCTTGATACGGTCTTCAGCAGCCTTGATCTTCTTTTGTGCCCAATCGGTTTGTGCAGTGAGTTCTGCTTTAAGAACAGATGCTTCTTTACGCAAACGAATGATACGCTGGAATTGATCAACAGATGCATCCACGAGGTTCATGAATCCTTGGCCTGTACGTGACTGACTACGTTCTACGGTACCAATTTCGAATGAGGTTACAGGGATTCCTGTTTCATGAGCATATGCTGCTACAATGTTGCCACGGTTTTCCATGGAGTTGAGTACGTCAACAGCACCTGCAGCTTTGAAAGCGTCAAATGCATGTGAGATACCAGCTTCAGAAGCACCGAATTGCTGCCAAAGAAGAGGCATACCATCAGTGAACTTCAAACCAATGCGGCTTGCAGTGTCGAGGAATGCTTGTTCGTCAACAGGCTTTGCAGCGTTAGTGTTCACAAATGCACGAAGTACTTCAGGCAAAGACATGGTCTCGCCGTCGATAACAACGTCAATGCTCATCTTAACAGGCTTGAAGATGCCAGTTACGATTTTGTAAGTTTCACCAGTATATGGGGACTTTTGTTCAATAACACTCATGCGAGAGAGAGTTGCCTCTTGCAAGGTAGCATACGCAGGTACTTCGATACCATTGATGGTGCCCTTGAAGGCAATCTTCCGACCAGCGTGAAGAGTGGTTGTGCGACCAGTTGTCTCAAAGACTTCTGGGGTGTCGGCTACAGCAGAGAACAGGTCACTGCCAAGTCCGAACTTGTCTAATAGATTACTCATTTTATGAATATTTCCTTTGTTTTTTTAGTTTGTTTTTATTTGTGGTCAGAAAAGGCTGCGAATGGGTCAATTGACTCATCCGATGTCTTCTCCATCTTTTTGGATGAACTATTAGTTGCGTTGAATCCAGCGATGAACTCTGACTTGATAGAACTAGTTGTTGCACTAGTCTTACCAGGGAGAGCTACAGCACTAGATACCAACTTGCCAGTCAGTTCACCAAGTACTTTAGAAGTAGGCTTCTTTAGTTTCATTTTGTTTTTTCCTTTTTTGTAAAGATTGTTTTAGTTATCGGTCGTAAAATGGACCGAGGATAGTGTCGAGTAGATCAAATAGCCAGTCAAACATAAGCTTGTGCCTCCTTTCATTCTTCCCTTTCTTTGGTTAGAATTATTCAGAGGCACAGCCCATGTATTAACGTTTGCTAACATACCAAAAGGTATATAGACCTATCAGTGTGTATATAATAAGTAGAGTCATGCAGAGCGTTTTAGCCCTTTAGAATCATCCCAGTCATATACATTTACGTTGAGTTTCCCGCGACGAACCACAACTTGCAACCATCCCTTTGCAAATGCCATATTGACAATGAGGGATTGAATGCAGATTGTAGTTACAACGCCAGTTAAGTACCAGTACCAAGCCATTAGACTAGGTCCAGTTCTACGAGTTGAGTATGCTTGGTATACCATTCCACCATAGTGGTAGAGTGTTCACGTAAACGCTTAGAGTGCACATAATTGTAGTCCTTGCATTCAATGAAGTATGCAGTACCATCCATGAGCTGAATGTTTACTCGGTTATTGTATGTGTGGTCGATGATCATAAGAACATTAAGATCCATAGACACGCGAATGTAGGCTTGACCACCGTTATGGTGATAGAGCCTGTTTTCTTGTGCCGCAAGATCAATGAGTTCTAATGATTGCATGTATGTAATTTCTTTCATGAAAGTACCTTTACTTTTGTGAGTTTGTTTCCGAATCTGTTGCCGGCCAGAAGACCAACAACGAAACAGATAGTTGTGAATACGATTCCAATTGCTTGGATATTTTTACGGATATAAGACATTGTGTCTCCTTATTTCTTGTTTTTATTGAACAATGGCGGATGATCTATGCCAGAATCAAATGGTTGTGGCCATTTGTCTACCATTTTTCTGATTTCTTCGTCTTTGTTGTGATTATGTTTGTAATCAGACCATTTCTTAGTTAGGTCTATCTTTTTGTCATCATCTTTAGAATATGTTTCTATAAAGCACATGATGAATGCTCCTAGATATACGCCAAGCGAAAGCCAGCGTAGACGGTTGATAATTGTGTTCATTTGTTCCCTCCTTCAAGAGATTGTGTTTGTGCCACCTTGGAATGAGGTGAGTGATCGATCAACTGACCACCCACCCCATTACTTGGTTAGGAGGTGACACAAGATTTCTTATTTTGTATAGATATATAGATGTTTGTATAGCTTTGCGATTTGGGCGCTATAACCCGTAGACCTAAGTTTGGGTCCTATAAGAAAATTTTTTATATGGTTAGCTAGGTTTATATAACCTGAACAACCACCCTTTACTTAGTCGTCGAGACTTCGAAGAAGTACGAGTGAAGAAGTGACCTCGAAGAGGTCGCTGATGAGCGAGTAAAAAAAACAAGTAAGTACAGAGCCAGATCTCTCGAGAAATCTGACCCTGTACGAACAAGGACATGTTTAGCTGGCCAGTGCAAGGTGTTGTCGACCTAAGTAAAGCCTAGAGCCCAAGAATGAGCCGATCAGCAGTAGCCTGAAGTGGCGTTACTGCATGAGCCTTCTTGAGCTGACGCTGAGCCTTTTCGAACTCAACGCTAGCCTTGTGGAGCGCCACCAAATTACGACGTGAATCGTCATCGATGAGGCTCCAAAGGGAGTGGGATGGGACTATGACTGACTTAGCCATGTGAATTACCTCCTAGGTAATGTTGTAGGGAGACTATCCCCTTTACTTGGTTAGCGGATTTACTAACCACGATGGGGAGCAGTTTACAGACTTGCTCAGGTCGCAGCCTAGAACGCTAGGATGTCGTCGTCAGTGGTCGAGCCACCAACAACAACACGCTCTACTGAAGGCAAAGCAGACAATTTAGCATTGAGTGCTTCAAGCTTAGCCATGACTTTACGGTCTACAGGCTTTGGCTCAGCTTTAACTGTCTCAATCTTGTTGCTGATGACAGTGTCAAGGTCAAGCTTGATTTTCATCGCTGTTGGCTTGGTTGTGTCAATGTTTTTCACATCGACAGCCAACTCATACGAGACGCCTTTGTCATAGGCCAACCGCAGATGGGCAACGAGGTCGTCACGAGCCTGTGTAGACTCGAGGTTCACAAAGACTGAGCCTTTGAGAAGACCAGACTTGTCGACGAGCCAGACGGTTGGCTTGGTTGGGCTGGTGTTTAGCCAGAAGTTGAGTATTGTGGACATTGTTTACCTCCTAAGGTAAGTTGTTGTGGGGACTTTCCCCTTTACTTTGTTAGCGGATTTACTAACAAAAGACTTTAGAATACGATCAGACTAGACCCCTTTACTTGTGACAGCGCTGGAGCCTAGCCTGATGTACTATTCAAAACTCACATCCCTTTTTAGAATGAGAGCTATTTATTACTTGGTACGGAACCAGTTCAAGGCCCGCACAAAGTAATCGGTCATGATGACGTCTGAGTCATTAGCTGCGGTATACAACCAACGGTCATAGTTTGCACCTGGATAACCCTGCTTGACAAGGTAGGAAGCACGAACCATCCGCAGGATATGCAGATTGGTTTGCTCACTACCTGCACGGAACTGATAGTCAGCCATACGCTCAAGCAGCGAACCAGCCACTTTCTGCATATGGTTAGCTACATCATGCTTAGTTGCAGGAAGTAGGTTGCCATGCTTGTCATGCAGCTTAGGTACTGTAAACATCTTGCTGATGTCAGTAACTAGCTTACGGTAGTGCATTTCTTGCTTCTTGTCCTTGAAGATGTTCTCCAGTTCAGGGATTTCCATGATGTTACGGTTCAAGAAGTTGATCATTTCTTGATGTGTTTCACGGACCATCTCTTCACGAGGGATCATCATGTCTTGGACAATAGGTGACTTCTCTGCTGATACAGGCTTATGGTACCAGGTAAGGCCAAGCTTCTTCAATGCGATGGTTGTACCATACATTTTACGGCTATACCACCAGTAAGAGTCCATTGGCTGAGACTGAAGCACTTGCATTGTGGCCTCTACAGACCATTCTGCTAATACTTGGAGATCAGCTGCTGTACCCTTACACTGCTGTAGTGCATCAATCATGTCCTCATTTGCACAAGGAAGATTGGTAAACGGAGCATTGTTGATACCGTATTGAAGCATCTTGGTCTTGACTTGTCCACCAACTCCACCACTCTTGAGTGATGATGCTGCGTGGTTGTACCTAGTGCAATCCCAATCCCATACTGGAGAACCAGGACGGTCTGAGCCAATTGTCTTGGATGGCAATTCACCAGCCACAGAAACCTGCTTGAACTTAGCAAGATCCTTAGCGTGGATAGTTGGCATGTCACCATCAGTCAAGAATGCTGGACCAGGCTGAGCCAAAGGCAAGAGAGCAAACTCTGCCCAATCATTCGGAGTACGAACAAGGAAGGCTACTAGTGGGTTGACTGTTCCATCTGGACGAACGTAACGACGCTCATGAACCATGATTTCATCATCCAAGTCTGCGCCACCAAGTTTACCCTGGATATTAGCCCAAGTTACTCCTGGTACACAGAATGTCTGAGTTTCTTCATGGTAGAAGGATTCCTTGTCATTCAAGTCAATGTCATAGCCGGCAAGCCACAATACTTCCTTGGTCATTACATATGCACGGTATGCGTATGGCATGAATACAAAGGACTTCTTCTCACGAGCATTTGCTTGCCAGTTAAAGCCATCCTTCTTGTTGTCCGAAAGGAACATCTTCTTGATACCCTGCGCACGCATGAACATGAGAGTCTGGCTGACCCCAATATCCAATCCGAGCTCATGCAAGCTAGCAATCATCTTGTTCATGTTACTGGTTACCTTACCTCCGGTGATGGAAGCAAACTTCTCAGTCTCATTGGTAATCCGCTCAGCTACGATGTTCTGCATCCACTGAATGTCTTTACCTTCAACAAGATTGTTGTAAGCATTATCAAGGACAGACTTAAACTCAGTCAACAGAGCCTTGGGTTCAAAGATACCTTCGATGTTCCAAAACTGTGCAAGAGTCTGATCATTAGTCTTTACCATACCTGGACCATGATGTGGCTCGAGAGTAATGATCTCCCAAGATCCATCTGTACCAAGTTCTGTCTTGAAGTTGTCTACCGATGTAACAATGTCAACTACCTGAGTAGATGAGATTATTCCACGCTCACGCAGGCGAGCAAGCAATGCATCCATTGGTACAGACAAGGCGTTACCCTTTACCATACCTGGTTGACCATTGATGCAAGTAACTACACGAATGGTATGGTTGGTGACCTTGCGATCTTCCATGCCCTTGAGTGTGTGATACTTTGCTTTACCTGGCAAATGCTTGTTGGCACGATATACCTTCTTGGCATAGTCATCTGTAATGAGACTAATACCGTCAAAAGCTTTACCTGCAACATCTTCTGTACCCAAATGGGCAAAGAAGTCCAAGATGTCATAATGACTGAGTACCAAGATACGAGCCATCTTATGTTGACGCTTGATGTTTACCATGCCACCACGTGCTGCACGAATGATTTCGGTGAGACGCTTTGTCATCTTAGCTGAGTTGCCTACAGACAATCCATACTCAGACAGATCTGAAAACAAAGTTGACTTGTGTCCTTTAACACGAATCATGTACTCCGCATCAAAGTCTGCCCATCCAAAGATGATGTCTTCAGGTTTGTTGTTACCACGGTCAAGAACACCAGATTGCGTATCTCCATATGGATTTACAAATGAGGTGATGTCAACTGCAAATGATTGTTTACCAAACATGTGCTCCAGCATGAACCAATGATATCCACCTGGCTTGGTCTCTTCAATGACAACAGATTTGTCATCACCGAATGCATACACTGGATCATTTGTAATGACACGGGTGTACACGTGGTTTAGTCGAACAAGGTATTCCTTGATCATATTTGTTCCCTCCTTAGGGTTGGTTGTTTTGTTCACCGGGTTGGTGTCCATTGCGATTACCTCCTGGTTATCGTTGATAGGTTTAATGGTTACGGACCGACCTTCCATAAGGAAAGCCTGTCCAGCAATAGAAGCAGATTCTGCCTCGATGTCAAAGATCTCTCCGGTAGAGTGATCGGTTACTTGGTACATCTTCATGATGCACTCCTTTCTGTGTTGTAGGACTGAAGCTTAGTGATAGCTGCAGATGCCCACTTGGTTGTTAATACAGCTGAGCCATTGATATGACCCGTCATCTTATTGATAAGAGATTCCTGCTCATCAATAGTCATGAATTGCTTCTTTGACTTAAACAAATCACGTATATACGCAATCTGCTTTTCTGTCATGGTGAACAAAGTTTCTTTTGTTTCCATTTTGTTTCCCTCCTCAGGGTTGGTTGGTTGTGGTTCTGATACAACTAGTTCAAGGACTTTTGCGTTTTGCATTGCGTGAAGTCGACAAATTGGAGTTGAATCCCAGTTAACTGTTACTGTGTATCCTCCCTTTTCTACTTTCTGGACATAGTCCCACTTGTGACTACCGCGCCTCTTTCTGTTGACCATTATTCCATTGGGTTCAAATTTAACCCACTTTACTGTGCCAAGATAATCATGCTTGATGCTCTTGACTCTGTCTCCCACCTTAAACGGTGCTTTCATTATTCCCTCCTCAGGGTTGGTTGTTGGATTGGTGTCCATTGTTATTACCTCCTCGGTAAATAGTTTTGGTTGCCTATTTGTATAGGCTGCCGTTGATACGGATTTGTTTTTGTTTTTCTGACGAGCAACTGCACATGTAGCACAGAATGTCCGCCATTCTCCTTCATGGGTTAAGCGAAAGCCATGACCCTCTTCAACAAATTTTGGGCACTGAACACAAAACTCATTTCTATAATTTGCAGCCATCTTAGTTACCTCCTTTGATAACGATGATTGTTGATGGGAGTAGTTGACGTAAGTCTTTTCCTTCTATGTTGTTGTCTTTCATGATGGACACAGCTGCATCTGTTATATGTCCCTCACAGTTGTTATCTGCAATGTTCCAAATCATTTGATGTCCTAGACGTACCTCTGCTGGCATACAGGTAAAGGTTGGTGTAGATAGGGCATTCCCTACAGCCTTAATTGCAAGGGAACTTGCTATTGAAATAAGGGTAATGATTAGTGCAACCATTATCCTTCTTTGTGTGTATGTGTTCATGACTCCTCCTAAAGTGTCACGTTGCATATATAATTGTTATATATGACTGTTGAGTTATGTACTAGAGACCCCCATACCCGGGTGGGCACGTTAAAAGATCTGAGAGCACACATATACTCACTATTAGTGGCTCATAATTTTTCCCTATTTTTTACTCTATAGGACTTTTATATAACTGTATATATACTTATACAGGTTCATATACAAACAAACCCCAGAGATCACCCTCATCT
>Ga0208232_1000244_pt1 | contig 12147 bp, 16 predicted proteins | sample LakMenEpi24Aug12_FD_150729 | JGI IMG/M metagenome (GOLD analysis project Ga0208232, IMG submission 150729) | Freshwater microbial communities from Lake Mendota, WI - 24AUG2012 deep hole epilimnion (SPAdes) | ecosystem: Environmental > Aquatic > Freshwater > Lake > Epilimnion/Euphotic zone ... | reverse complement strand
TACACCTTAGATATCAGTGCCCTACTTGCAGGATCTAAGTATCGTGGTGACTTTGAAGAACGAGTCAAAGCTGTATTGGCTGCGTTAGAAAAGAAAGGCAAGATCATCTTGTTCATTGATGAAGCACATATGATGAACGGTGCAGGTGCTGCTAATGGAAGTTCAAACGACATGGCTAACATGTTGAAACCTATACTTACCAAGGGTGTTCTCAAGCTGATAGCATCTACCACATGGGAAGAATATCGTAAGCACTTCGAAAGCGATCGTGCGTTGATGAGACGATTCCAGCGTGTGACCATTGAGGAACCGGCACCAGACATGGCAGTGAAGATCCTTAAAGGTCTAAAGAAATACTACGAATCTCATCATAATGTTAAAATCAGCGATGCAGCCATTGAGCAGGCAGTTAAACTCAGCGTTAAGTACATGGCAGATAAAAAACTGCCTGACAAGGCCATCGACATCATTGACTGCGCCTGCGCTAGATATAAACTAAAAGATGACGAGGGCATGGAAGGAGTAGCACAGATCGTTGACATAGAACAGGTCACCTATGAACTCAGCAAGATGATCAACATGCCTTTGGAAACAGTAGCTCAGAAAGAAAGTAAGAATCTTGCTGACCTTGACACACAAATGAAAGGTGTGGTTTACGGACAAGACGGTGCTGTAGATACATTGTTAGATAAAATCTTTGTAAGTCAAGCTGGCATGAAGGCACCTAACAAGCCCATTGGATCGTTTCTATTCCTTGGACCTACCGGTTGCGGCAAAACAGAAACTGCTAAACAATTGTCAGATAAGATGGGCATGCAACTAATACGTTTTGATATGGGCGAGTATCAGGAAAAGCACTCTGTGGCAAGATTGATCGGTGCTCCGCCGGGCTATGTAGGCTACGAAGATAATGCCGGTATGTTGATTACCAAGTTACAAGAAACACCTAATGCTATCTTACTGTTAGACGAAGTCGAAAAAGCTCATCCAGATGTCATGAATATTCTTCTAGCATTCATGGACAACGGTTTTATTACAGGATCCAATGGTAAAGTAGCTGATGGTCGCAACACCATACTGATTATGACCAGTAATCTTGGAGCAGCAGACAATGAACTCAACACTATCGGGTTTGGTGAGCTGGAACGAAATGGCGAAGATGACAAAGCTATTAAGAAACATTTCAGTCCAGAATTCCGTAATAGACTAGATGCTGTGATCAAGTTCTCAAAACTCAGCGGCGACACTGTTATCCAGATCGTTAAAAAGTTTGTAGCTGATCTCAATAGTCAATTAAAAGACAAAGGCATAGAGATTGTAGTCAATGCCAAAGCCACACGTTGGTTAGCTGATCGAGGCTACGACAAGAAGATGGGAGCAAGACCGTTGGCAAGGATCATCGACAACGAGATCAAGAGCCCACTGAGTCGTAGAGTGTTGTTTGGTGATCTAGTAAACGGTGGCAGAGTGACTGTTGATATAGTTGATGACAAACTAGATTTTACTGTTGTAGAAATTCCTAAACCGCTGACTAAGGAAGAAAGAAAAGCTCTTAGAGCGCAAAAACTTGCAGAAGCTGCTAAGGTAGAAGATAATGTTATCGCAGAAGACCAAACTAACGAATCGTAAGTTCTACGGTAAATGGTTGTACAAAGTCAGTCTGTCGTTGGACGGCTGTGTGATGTTACGAACATATGCTGTAGAAGACATTCCAGAAATGCTAAATCATTACAACGAAGATAAATCTGCATATTTTGTAAGTTACCGTAAAGCCGTGGCTAACAAAGAGGCTATTATTAATCTCTGTGAGTTTTTAGCAGCATACGACAAAGACACGTATTCTCTTAGAATTGAACGCAGCCGACTAGACATCTATACAAATGATGTAGATTTTTATGAAACATTATCTATACAGTGTCAACTAGAATTAGTACATCGATTTCAACCTAGTGCAGCGAATGTAGAAATTCTTAAAGATTCACAGAACTCTATTACTGTAGATAAGCTACCCAAAGGCAAATATCAGTATCGTGTGTATCTATTGCCTCACAAAATGTCTAAAGATCGTGAAGGCAAACAGAGGTACTTGAACTGGTTGAAATCTCAGTCCCCTAGAATAACCTGTACTCCTGCTATCGAACGTTGGTTTTTAGTCACAGATTGGAATTGGGACCGTAGATATGTATTGGTTGAAGACGAATCCACACTATTAATGATGAAACTGCGTGGTGCTGACGTTGTGGGTAGAGTATATAACTTTATAGTATGCGATAAATAGTTGATGAGCAGAGAAACCATAGTATTATTATCAAATATTACCGACGACAGTCAGCCCTCTACATGGCAGTACGGCGAAAAACACATAGGTGCAGGCTACTACAAAAACGGTAACGGTGTGCATACTATGACCTTTGAACTGAATAATTTCAAGGGCAGTATCAAAGTACAGGCCACTCTAGACCTAAATCCTGGCATTAACGACTGGTTTGATGTGGTTCTTGACAGCTCAGACACTGTGTTAACTGCTATAGACAGCACACCTGTCACTTCCAACGCTGCCTGCACATTTACTGGTAAATTTGTGTTTATACGTGTGGCTTATCAGTTGGAACAGGGCACAATCACCGAAATCCGATATAATCACTAAACTGTTTGAGACGATAAATATAGTATGACCTCCCGAGGAATACTATGAGAGACTTGTTATCTAAGTTAGACGCTATCGTAAGCGAAACAGAATTAAAAAATCCTGAAGACCTTCAGGCTAAACGCAAAGCCCTTCAGGATTTGCAAATGGATCCCGTTGCTTCTCAAGATCCAGAAATCAAACAAGCAATTATACAGCGCAAATCCGATCTTGAAAAAGAGGCCAAAGCCAAAGGATTTTCAGAATCTTTTGAAATTGGAGACGAGTTTGGCATTAGTTTTTCCGAAGATCACGAAATTTCTACCACAATCATAGACATTCTAGAAGATGGTATTGTGATTGAACTAGATGATGCTGCAATGGAAATGTTGACCAACGAAGGACTGACCTTTTTAGAAGGTGAAATAGTTACCGAAGAAAAACAAAAAGGTGTTGATGGCAAGGCCTGCTGGAAAGGTTACAAGCGCATGGGCACTAAACAGAAAGGTGGCAAGACCGTAGACAACTGTGTTAAAGTAGGTGAATCTTTAGACATATCCGAAAAAGCACCTCCAGGGGATAAAGCAGAACGCATGGTCAGGCACATCAAGAAAGGGTATGCCGACGATGGCCAACTGACCAAGAAAGAAAAAGGTATTGCTTATGCCACAGCATGGAAGCAACACAACAAAGAAAAGAATGAAGACCATGGTCCAGAAAATCCAGAAGCTCCCGTAAACTACGGTGAATATGACCGTGAAGGCGATATGGCCAAAGATCAATTACGTACTATCGATGATGCCGCTGAAGAACTATATTCGATACTTGATGCCAACGAAAATCTTCCAGAATGGGTTCAGAAAAAAATAACTCTAGCTGTAGACTATATCGACACTGCTCGCGACTATATGAAGTCCAATAAGTATGCCGAAGATATTCAAACTGACGAAGCAGAGTATCAAGGACGTAAAGTACAGCTAGGCAAAAAAATGGCCGGCGATGTTAAGAAGTCAAAAGTATATGTAAAGAATCCGCAAGGCCGTGTTGTCAAAGTAAATTTTGGCGACAAGAAGATGCGCATTAAAAAATCCAATCCAGCACGTAGAAAATCATTCCGTGCTAGACATAATTGTGCTAATCCGGGACCTCGTCATAAAGCCAGATACTGGTCTTGTAGGAGCTGGTAATGCTGTTAAGAGAAATGTTTTCGCCTATTGGCGCACCCAAAGACGACCAGCAAGAAATTGATTACTTAGACGATCTAAAATTTTTCATCGACAACGATTCAAAAATGTTAGATCAATATTTCTTTCCTGCTGTGAAACGCCATCGTGAACACCGCGGCAATCCCAATGTATTCAAAGTTTATATCCGCCCACTAGAACAATGCATGAGTCACTATTGTGATCAATTCGACATAGACGATGCAGATAAGAAATTCCCCAAAGATAAACTCATAGACTTAGCCAAACGCATTGCTGAAGAGCAAGAACGTCACATTGAAAAAGGCGACTACGACTGATGCTGTTAAAACAACTGTTCGAAGACGGAACCAAGCATGTGACATTCTGTTTTGGCAGAATGAATCCTCCTACGATTGGTCACAAGCAGGTATTAGATACTATGAAAAGCCAAGGTGGCGAAATGAAGATTTTTGTCAGTCAAAGTCAAGACAAAAAGAAAAATCCCCTGGACTATGTGACTAAGATCAAATTCATTAAGGAAATGTTTCCTCAGTACGCCAAGGATGTAGTAGAGAATGCAGCACTAAACACCATTGGTAAAGTAGCCAGCTATCTGCACGAACAGGGATACAACGCTGTGACATTTGTAGCAGGGTCGGATCGTTTAGAAGATATGAAAAGTCTTCTTACACAGTACAACGGTGTAGAAGGCAAAGCACACGGGTTCTATAAATTTGATGTTATTGATTTTGCCAGCAGTGGAGACCGTGAAGACGGAGCCGAAGGTGTAGCAGGTGTCAGTGCCAGCGGTGCAAGAGCAGCCGCTGCGAATAATGATTTCGAAGGATTTCAAGAAGCCACTGGCGCAGGAGAGTTGGCCAAACCGTTGTTCACTGCTGTGAGAAATGGTATGGGCATTAAGGAAGAAGTAGAAGAAGGGTGGAAAAGTAAAATTGCAGGTGCTGCATTAGCAGGTGCTGCTGCACTAGGTGGCGGTGGGGCTTACGCTCAAAGTTCAGGCGAAGACTTTCTTCCAGATATTGTTGCACACGTTACGTTTAAAGTTGACGGTAAAGAAATAACCAAAGATATTAATTTAGGAACAACATATAAGTCTCCAGGAGAAGCTTCAGAAGCTCTTGAAAAGTTTTTAAAATCTAAAGGTATAAAATATTACAATTTTAATCTTGAACGTGTAAAACCTAAAGACAATGACTATTTAGATAAAACTCCTGCTAAGAATTCACCAGACCTAAGTAATTTTAGTACATCGTATCTGCAAAAAGTTGCAGCAGGCGAGCATCCGAGACCTATGGTCGATAAAGACGATGCTAAAAAAGAATTAGCTAAAAGACGTAATGAAAGTGTTTCAGAAGCACCTATCGAGATGGATCCAGCAGATCCAATGGATCCAATGATTCACAGTCATGATAAAGCCAATCCTGCTAAATTAAAGTATCGCATGCTACGTGCGGCCGGACAACTAAAAGATCTAGCCAGTCGAGCTGAGAATGCCAGTCCGGGCGAGTGGCAACTAATGGCTCGTCAGTTTGACGAACTAAAAATGAATATGGAACAGATTCGCCACGCTCTAGAAGAACTAGGTAAAATAAAAAGCAAAGGTGGCATTAGGTCAAGAGGTATCACTGTATGAGAGCAAAAGATTTTGTACCGCCTAGTAAACCTCGTAATTTTGTAGCCAAGAATCAAAAGACTGCAGGTGCTGGCGCACACAAAGATAAAAAACGTGCAGAGAAACAAGGCAATGTCAAGCACAAGCAGAAACAGTTTGAAGAAGATGTAGAGCAAGATACTAATTCAAAATAAAAAATATCATGGACGAATTAGACGAAATTAAAAAACTTGCAGGTATTAACGAATTTCGAGGCTATCAGCCGTATGGTGGCAGCAACATAAGTATTACCGGAAATGAAAAAGGTGAACTTATGAAAAAACATAATATTAAACCAGGCACTGATGAATGGTTTCAACTGTGGTTTAGTAAACCATACTTAACTGGTGAAAAACCTGTAGGAAAGTAAAAATGGTCGAGATAACAGAATCAGCAAAATCTAAAATAATGGATCTATTGCTAGAAGAGAATAATCCCAAGCTGGCATTACGCACATTTGTACAAGGTGGCGGGTGCAGTGGTTTCAGCTATGGCTTTACCTTCGACGAAACAAAGAACGAAGACGATTTTGAATTTCCTATCAACGAACAATACAATGTGTTTGTCGATGCAATGAGTATGCAGTATCTACAAGGTGCTGTTATTGATTACAAAGAAGAAGCAATGGGCAGTCAGTTTGTTATTACTAATCCTAATGCACAATCAACCTGCGGCTGCGGCAGTAGCTTTTCAGTATGAACCCAAACAATTACCCAGTATATCCAGAGGACGACGGTTATGACACTCCAAAGAACCCTTACAGCCCTGTGTAATAAATTTATCACAGGTTTAGCAATTTATGGCATCAGCATGAGCCTAGCCTATGCTGGATATGTCGGACAAGACTATGATCCACAATATGATTGGTGCGATCCTAGGTTCTGTTGCCCTCCAGGAAATCTAGATGAGAGCAAGTGAATTTGTTGTAGAAAAACGCCGTAAGCGTAGGCCTCGATGGGCTGCCTACGGCCCGGGTCCTTACGGCGGCTACGGATACTATGCTGGATATAGTGGTGACGGCGGATCCGCAGGCGGAGACGGTGGTGGGGAAAGTATCGAGCATGAAAATTTTGCGGATGGTAAAAAGCCCGGACGCAAAGGACTGGCAAAGCGTAGTGGTGTTAATACCAAGGCCAGTGTTAGCAGCCTAAGAAAAACTGCTAAAAGCAGCACAGGCGAAAAAGCTCGCATGGCACATTGGTTAGCTAACATGAAAGCGGGCCGTGCTAAAAAGAATAAATAATAGTATGAGAATATCAGAAATTCTAGAATCGGCAACAGCAGGCGCTACCAGTGCTGGTAATGTCGCTATAGGTGCTGTATACAAAAATAAACCCGGAAAAACGGCAAAAAACAAAGACGGAACCGCAAAAAACGCATTAGATCTTAAAGGAACTAATCTGTTAACTGGCGGCTCTTTAGTAAAAAGATAAATACATAATACACTTTTAGGAATGTGACCATGGACTTCAAATCGTTAATCAGCAAGATAGAAAGTATCGACGGCAAGATCGATACTCCAAAAGCACCAGAACTACCAAAATCTGTGCAATTAAATGAAGATGCACAATTGCGTGTTCTAAGCGGCCGTACTACTTACGTTGCCGAAGCTAAAAAGAAAGCTGAGGAAGACGTTAAAGAAGCAGACGACATGAAAGTAGGCGATAAGAAAAACATTGCTACCGGGACTGTTGAAAAAACAAAAACAGGTATTGTTCATAAGAGCAGCAAGGCTTATGGCGGCAGTGAAGAAAAAGAAGCTGATGACGAAGATGACAAGCCAAAGAAAAAAGCCAAGAAAGAAAGTGTAGAACCTCAGTTTAAAAGCAAGTTCATGAAAATGGTCGAAGCCAAGAAAGAAGAAGCTGCTGATAAGAAAAAGAAAATGGCTAAGAAAGAAAAGATGGCAGAAGGATCTAAGCCAGACTTCTTGGACGTTGATAAAGACGGCGACAAGAAAGAGCCAATGAAAAAAGCTGCTGCTGACAAAGGCGATGACAAGCCAGCTGGCAAGAAAGGCATGAGCGACAAGCAGGCCAAGTACTTTGGTAAGAAAACAGAAAGCGCAATGATGCCTAAAGGCAAAAAGCGTCCTGTAAAAGAAAGTGTAGAAACAAAATTATCTTTCAAACAGATGGTACAGTTGGTACAAGAAAGCGGTGGCCAACAACAGATCGATCCTGTAGACAAAGCATTGTTTACATGGGCTGAACGTGTAGCTCAAAACAAACTAGGCGAAGGCATGAAAGCCGATTTATATGCAGGGTTAGTTTATGAGCGCAACGGTGGCGTATTTGAAATGTACGATGTACTAAGCGAAGCACAAAAGTAATTTAACCAAAAAGTGTTAAAAGGCCAGTCATAGGTTGACTGGCTTTTTTTATGGCTATATAATAGTCGTATAGGAGAGAACAAATGACAAAAATGTACGGGCCAGAAGAAAAAGCCAAATTAGAAAGATTGATTAACGAAGGATCAAATGTTCTGCGAGAAGTTGAAGATCTACAAGAAGGTCTCAAAGAAACTGTAAATGCTGTCGCAGAAGAATTACAGATCAAACCTAGTTGGATCAACAAGGCAATCCGCATTGCACACAAAGACAATTGGAAAGATCACGAAGCAGAGTGGAACGAGATCGAAATGATCCTCGGTGTAACAAAAAAACTGCCTGAATGAATGAATTATTAAAACCAACTTTTGATTGGATTCGAGATGATTGGCGCAGTAACAAGTTCCGTTTTATTATTGAGCTGCTTGCTTGGGCTATCAGTATTGGGTGTAGCCTGGTCATGGCTCTTACAGTTCCCACTCCACCTTTACTTATTTTATATCCTATCTGGATTCTCGGTTGTGCTTTGTATGGTTGGGCTGCTTATACTAGGAAATCATTTGGGATGTTGGCTAACTACATCCTGTTGACCACTATAGATACAGTTGGCCTGATAAACATGATAAGTAAGTTATAATATAGATGGCAGGCGTGGCCATAAACCGCACATTGGTATTTGCAAGCCGTAAATTGCATAGGAGAACAAATGAGTTTCGTGGACGCATACTACGATCGCGACAATGACATTATACGTGTCGTTGAGCGTGACGACAAAGGGCAGAGGCATTTCAAAGATTATCCTGCCAGACATATATTCTATTACAACGACCCCAAAGGCAAGTTCCAATCCATCAAGGGCGAACCCTTAAGTAGAGTTAGTTCTAAGAATGTCAAAGAGCATCGCAAAGAACTTGCCATACATTCAAACAAACGGCTCTACGAGTCAGATATTAATCCTATCTATCGATGTCTAGAAGATCACTATCTTAATCAAGATGCTCCTAAACTGAATGTAGCATTTTTCGACATCGAGGTAGACTTTGATCCGGAACGTGGATATGCATCACCTGATGATCCATTTATGCCCATCACTGCAATTGCTGTTTACCTACAATGGATGCAGACCATGGTGTGTTTGGCGATTCCTCCCAAGACACTGAGCATGGAAGAAGCAACTAAAGCAGTCGCAGAATTTCCTAACACTATGCTGTTTGACAACGAAGCAGACATGTTGAATACTTTCTTGGATCTAATACAAGAGTCGGATGTATTAAGTGGTTGGAATTCAGAGGGCTTTGATATTCCATATACTGTTAATCGAGTTACTAAAGTTCTCAGCAAAGAAGATACCAAACGATTTTGTCTATGGAACTGTTTACCTAAGAAACGTGAATACGAAAAGTTTGGTAAAACTGCTACCACCTATGACTTCATTGGTCGTGTTCATATCGATAGTCTAGAATTATATCGCAAGTACACATACGAAGAACGTCACACTTATCGATTAGATGCTATTGCTGAATATGAATTAGGCGAGCGCAAAACACAGTATGAAGGCACGTTGGATCAATTGTACAACAATGATTTTAAAACATTCATCGAATACAACATCAATGACTGCATGCTTCTTGAAAAACTTGATAGAAAATTAAAATTTATCGACTTAGCTAATACCATTGCACACGAAAACACAGTGTTAGTGGCAACCACTATGGGAGCAGTGGCAGTAACTGAACAAGCTATTATTAACGAAGCTCACCGCAGAGGTATGATAGTTCCTAATCGCAAAAAGATGGAAGAGCACGGAGACACACAAGCTGCTGGTGCTTACGTTGCATATCCAAAGAAAGGTATACATGAGTGGATTGGCTCTCTTGACATTAATAGTCTCTATCCTAGTGCTATTCGAGCGTTGAATATGGGCCCTGAAACCATCGTCGGTCAGTTGCGACAGGATGGAACCAAGGACTATATTGCAGCTGAAATGTCTAAAGGAAAATCATTTGCGTCTGCCTGGGAAGGTATATTCGGTAGTCTTGAATATTCTGCTGTGATGAACAAAGAAGTGGGACGTGAAATCAATATCGATTGGGAAGGTGGCGGGTCGGATACGCTGAGTGCGGCTCAGGCCTACGATCTTATATTTGACAGCAACCAACCTTGGATGATATCAGCTAATGGTACTATATTCACATATGAAACCGAAGGCGTGATTTCAGGACTGCTGGCTCGTTGGTACAAAGAACGTAAGGAAATGCAGGCTAAGCTGAGAGAATGTATCCAAGCTGGCAACAAGATTGAAGAAGAATACTGGGACAAGCGACAGTTGGTCAAGAAGATTCTGTTAAACAGTCTATATGGTGCGATTTTAAATCCGGGCTGTAGATTCTTTGATAACAGAATTGGTCAGTCAACTACACTAACTGGTCGACAAATTGCCAAACACATGGCATCAAAAGTTAACGAAATTATCACCGGAGAGTATGACCACGTAGGCAAAGCGGTCATATACGGTGACACAGACTCTTGTTATTTTTCAGCGTATGCTACACTGAAAAAAGACATTGAGAAAGGCCTGATTCCTTGGAACAGAGAATCAGTTGTTGAACTTTATGATACCATAGGAGATACAGTCAATGGCACATTTGTCAAATTCATGCAAGATGCATTCCACGTCCCCCGAGCTAGAGCCGAGGTCATCAAAGCAGGTCGCGAAATTGTTGCAAGCAAAGGACTGTTCATTACCAAAAAGCGATACGCAGTGCTCTACTACGACAAAGAAGGTAAACGAGCAGACACAGAAGGCAAACCAGGAAAAATTAAAGCGATGGGGCTTGATCTCAAGCGTTCAGATACCCCGGTTGTTATACAAGACTTCTTGAGTGAAGTGTTGACTAAGACACTAACTGGCGTGACCAAAGAAGAGATCCTACAATATATCACCGATTTCCGCACAGAGTTTAAAACTCGACCGGGTTGGGAGAAAGGTAGTCCCAAACGTGCTAACAATATTACAGAATACGCTGCCAAAGAAAAGAAGGCAGGCAAGACTAACATGCCCGGACATGTCAGAGCTTCATTAAATTGGAACACTTTGAAGCGAATGATGGACGACAAGTACTCAATGCAGGTAGTAGATGGCATGAAAGTGATTGTGTGCAAGATCAAAGACAATCCTATGGGGTATACTTCTGTGGCCTATCCTGTGGACGAACTGAGATTACCGCAGTGGTTCAAGGATCTGCCTTTCAACGATGCCGAAATGGAAACCACTGTGATCGATGAAAAGTTAGGAAACCTTATTGGTGTATTGGAATGGGACATCAGTTCAACAAGGTCGGATAATACATTTAACAAATTGTTTGATTTTGAGTAATTTAGCGGTTGCTTTTTACTCAAGATCTAAATATAATCTTAATATACAGGAGAATTCTCAATGAAAGATATTTTACAAGACATCGTTAGCCATACGCAGAATCTAGGCTTCTTGACCACAGTCAAGGTAACAGGCACAGATAAAGGCACAACTGTTAACTCAATGGCCGATGACCGTTCAGTTATCATGGAGGCAGAAACTGCTAATCCATACCCAGATATGATCGGTGTGTTTGGTATGCCGCAACTGAACAAGTTGAAATATCTCTTGGAAGGTGCAGAGTACAAAGAAGGGGCAAAGATCAGTATTACCACAGCAGAACGCAACGGTGAAACTATGCCAGTGGGTCTACACTTTGAAAACAAAGACGGCGACTTTAAAAACGACTATCGCTTTATGAATCAAGAAATCATCAATGAAAAGATGAAGACTGTGAAGTTTCGTGGTGTTAAGTGGGATGTTGAAATTGAGCCATCAGTGACTTCTGTGCTCCGATTTAACTTCCAAGCAGGTGCTAACTCAGAGCATCCAACATTTCTTGCCAAGACAGAAGGCGGCAATCTTAAATTTACATTCGGTGATGCATCGACACACGGCGGTGAGTTTGTGTTTGCACAGAATGTTGCAGGCAAACTAGATCGCGGTTGGACTTGGCCTGTGTTGCCAATCTTGAGCATACTTAAGATTGCAGATACCAACACCACTAAGATGTCGTTGAGCAATGAAGGTGCTATTCAGATCACTCTAGATAGCGGACTTGCTACTTACAAATATATCATCCCAGCACAAGCTGCCTAAATATGATCAAAGGTTTACAAGGCGTAACAGGCATTACGGTTGGTGGCGGAAATACCGCCCTACCATATGTCGGTCCAAACTCAAGCAACCCAATGACTGGGATGATGCGTATCCACAACACCGAACTAGAAGTGTTTAACGGATCAAATTGGCAAATGCTAT
>Ga0208232_1000235_pt1 | contig 12580 bp, 8 predicted proteins | sample LakMenEpi24Aug12_FD_150729 | JGI IMG/M metagenome (GOLD analysis project Ga0208232, IMG submission 150729) | Freshwater microbial communities from Lake Mendota, WI - 24AUG2012 deep hole epilimnion (SPAdes) | ecosystem: Environmental > Aquatic > Freshwater > Lake > Epilimnion/Euphotic zone ... | reverse complement strand
TAAGATTATTTGGTAGATTTGCAACTTCCACATTAAGTAGTGAACCTGTGAGTGGGGATGTGGCATTTGTGAAAGTATATAATGGAGCATTGACATTAGCAGATATACAAACACTACATGCCGCATACAAATCAAGAGTTGGATACTAAACACTATTCTTTTCATTCTTAATATTTATAGGTAACGATTAAAAAAAGTGCTTAAGTAGAGGTATGTATAATAGCGATTTCAACACAAGTAGATATAATGACCCAAACGTAACGGTAACTAAAATTACTGAAAATATAAATCGTGTCACAATATCACAAGCAGGAGTTCCTGGTCCAAAAGGTGATAAGGGTGACCCGTATGGTTCATCTGGAACGGCAGGGTCATCGGGAACATCTGGGACAAGTGGTACATCGGGCTCTGCTGGAAGTAGTGGTACAAGCGGTACAACTGGTTCACATGGCACATCTGGATTTAGAGGCCCTGCTGGTAGTAGTGGTTCATCTGGTAAAGATGGTACATATTTTGGAAGTAGTGGTACACGTGGAACAACTGGTTCAGCTGGTACAAGCGGTACATCTGGAAGTAGTGGTTCGTCTGGTACATCTGGTACATCGGGTACATCTGGAACAAGCGGTACATCTGGAAGTAGTGGAACTGATGGTAGTGCTGGAACTGATGGTAGTGCTGGTACAACTGGTTCGCAAGGTACATCGGGAACATCTGGAAGTAGTGGTTCATCAGGAACATCGGGAACATCTGGAACAAGCGGTTCATCTGGAAGTAGTGGTTCAACGGGAACAGCAGGTACATCCGGAACAACTGGTTCAGCTGGCACAAGCGGTTCATCTGGAAGTAGTGGAAGTGATGGTTCGTCTGGAACATCTGGTACATCGGGAACTTCAGGTACAAGTGGAAGTAGTGGAAGTAGTGGAACGGATGGTACTGATGGTAGTGCTGGTTCATCTGGTACAAGTGGAAGTAGTGGAACGGATGGCAGTGCTGGAACTGATGGTACTGCTGGTACTGATGGTACTGCTGGGACAAGTGGAAGTAGTGGTTTAGCTGGTAAAGCTGGTTCATCGGGAACATCTGGAACAAGAGGAACATCTGGTAGTAGTGGAGCAAGAGGACCTAGTGGTTCAAATGGTACATCTGGTTCATCTGGTACAAGAGGAACATCTGGTTCATCTGGATTAGGTGGAGTAGCTGGGACAAGTGGTACTAGCGGTAGTGATGGTTCATCCGGAACAAGCGGTACATCTGGTTTAAATGGAGCAGATGGTCCTGTTTGGATATTTGATGCATCAATTTCGGCATTTAACGAACCTGCATCTGGATATTTTATAGCAAATGATAATTTCTTTAGTTCAATTCTCAATGTTAGTATTTGTGAAGCAAACGCATCTAATGGTGATATGTATGGATGGCTTAATACAATTAGTGTATATGCAGCAAATGGTCATGATACATATGTAAGAATTAGTCAAATTGGTAACACTGGTAATTTTGGTATTTATAAACTTAATACTTGTAATCGTAACCTATCGGGAGTAAATCCATATTGGGATATTACATTCTATCAAGTTATAGCATCATCTGGACTTTTAGATAATGGAATTTCGTTTTCATTTTCTTGGTTTACAAATGGTATAAATGGTACATCGGGAACATCTGGTACAAGTGGTTCGTCTGGCACTGATGGTAGTGATGGCTCAGCTGGTACATCTGGAACAAGTGGAACATCTGGAAGTGGAGGCTCAACTGGTTCAGCTGGTACATCGGGAACATCTGGAACATCTGGTACATCTGGAAGTAGTGGTAGTGATGGTTCATCGGGAACATCTGGTACAAGCGGTACATCCGGAACTGATGGTAGTGATGGCTCAGCTGGAACGTCTGGAACATCTGGCACAAGAGGAACATCTGGAACAAGTGGTAGAACGCCAATTCAAGGTATAGATTATATTAGTACATCAGGTACAACTGGTTCTGCTGGTACATCTGGTGTTGACGGTACATTTAATGGTAGTAGTGGTACATCTGGTAAAGATGGTTCATCTGGAAGTTCTGGGTTTAATGGAACGGCAGGTTCATCCGGAACATCTGGCTCATCGGGTTCATCTGGTATTTCAATAGCAGGTACATCCGGCTCATCTGGTATTTCGGGAACAGATGGTACGGCCGGTAGTGGTGGGCAGACTGGTACATCGGGAACATCTGGAAGTGATGGATATGATGGTACATCGGGTTCATCTGGAGAAGCGGGTTCATCAGGAACGTCTGGTTCATCTGGCTCATCTGGAACATCTGGATTTGATGGAGGACCCGGTTTAAATGGTACGGCTGGAAGTAGTGGTACATCGGGAACGGAAGGTGCACAAGGAGATCCTGGTACATCGGGCACATCAGGAACATCTGGTAGTAGTGGACTTGCTGGATTTTCCGGAACATCTGGTTCATCTGGAGAAGCTGGTACAATGGGAACATCTGGAAGTAGTGGTACATCTGGTACAGCTGGTTCAACAGGACAAAATGGTTCATCGGGAACAAGTGGTACTGGTGGTACATCATCTACGGCTGGTACTGGTGGTTCATCCGGTTCATCTGGTACAAATGGTTCAGCTGGAACTAATGGAATAGCTGGTTCGTCTGGAACATCCGGACAAAGTGGTACTGATGGTGCTGGTGGTAAAGATGGTTCGTCAGGAACATCAGGACAAACAGGATATAATGGTACGGACGGTTCAGCTGGTACATCGGGATTAACGGGAACATCTGGTTCATCTGGATTTACGGGTACAAGCGGAACATCTGGAGTTGGTGGCGGAAGTGGTACATCTGGAACATCTGGAGTAAATGGTGCTGGATTTACTTCTATATCACCTACAACATCTGGGGCAGTATTAACAGCAAATGGTACAGCAAATAGCGCAGCTGCAAATACGGGTGTAACTATTACTGGTAATACACTTTATGCAGATGCATATTATCAAAATTCATCTCGAACTTTAAAAACTAATATTCTACCATTTAATAAATCAGCATTAGAAATTATTGGAAATGTTAATGTTGTAGAATTTAATTATTTAACTGATTTAAAAAATAGACACATTGGTTTTATCGCAGAAGATACTCCAATTGAATTGACAACTAGACATCAAAATACAATGGATGTACCATCTACGGTGGGAGTATTAGTAAAAGCAGTTCAAGAATTAGAAAAAAGAGTTAAGGATTTAGAAAATAAGTAATGAGTAAAGTTAATAATTATCTAGTAACATTTACGGAAGTTAGTACTATGGGATTTACCGCCAAAGCAACTTGGCCGGTTGGGTCTGGTAGTTACGCAATGAACAGAGGTGAGGTTGATACTTATTGGTATGTACGACAAGATGGAGCAACTTATTCAGCATATACAAATAAAAGATACCCTCGTTATCAAGATTTAGAAGCAACTACAACTACCTCAACTACCTCAACTACAACTACAACTACAACAACCACAACCGCAGCACCCGTTTTTAAATATAGTGCTGCTAGTGCTAATGATGCTTGTACTGGTGGATTGACTATGACAAGTGTAGTTTTAGATAATACGGGATTATGTAATTCAACAACTATTACGTGTAATGAGTTTGTATCTGAAATCGCAGGAGTAACTATTTGGATTTCATACGCTGGTGATGTTAGAGAGGCCACAATAAATGACCCAAATACATCAGGTGTAGCAACGTTTAGTGCAGCTTGTGTATTGTGTTCATCTGTAACAACAACTACAACTACAACAACAGCAGCACCATTAAATTCAATAACTTATGGATATGATGCATCTGACCCAGACCAAGCATGTACAAATTATGAAACAAATGTACATGTGACGAAATATAATGCAGGAAACGCAGCTTCTGCAAATGGAGTAACTATTTGGAATAACTCTGATGGAAGTGGTACACCTACCAATGGATACTATGCTAGAGGTGGTAATGTTTGGTATTCAACTGGCGGTGTGTTGGGAAGTGAAGCTGCATGTTATGCTGGAACAACAACTACAACAACCACAGCAACACCAACTTATTTATATTTGGGTAAAGCCACACCTAATTCGGCAGACAGTGCAACTGCATGTTCTACATATAGTACTATTAGAAGTTATTATTCATTAAAATCAACTTTAGCATCAATAGCTGTAAATGATATCATATACGATTCATACCCATCCACTCCTACAAATGGTGGTGGTAATTGGGTTGCACTTACAGTAGGTGGAACTGGTGATAAGTATTCTTTCCAAATTGATGCATATGGAGTTGTAACGGCAATTGGAGGAAACTGTTCGGGAGGAACTACAACTACAACAACTACAACAACTGCAGCACCAACTACAACTACAACAACTGCAGCACCAACTACAACTACAACAACATCTGCATTTACTAATTTAGCATTTACATATAGTGCTGTATCTGAAGCTGATGCATGTGAGCAATGGGATAATCCTGCAAATAGAATTGGATATTATGGAGGGCCTGGCGCAACTTACTCAAATAGTACGATTATTTATAATGAATCATCGTTATCAACTGTTGCTGCTAATGGATATTATTCAAATGGTACTAATTCTTGGTTAATCGCAGCTTCGGCTGGTACACTAAATAATCAAACAGCATGTCCATCACCAACAACCACAACAACCACAACAACTACAACAACTACAACAGCAGCACCATTAAATTCAATAACCTATGGGTATCACTTATCTGACCCAGACCAAGCATGTACAAATTATGAAACAGCTGTACATGTGACAAAATATAACGCAGGAAATGCAGCTTCTGCGAATGGTATTACAATATACAATAACTCTAATGGAACTGGAACTCCTACGGATGGATACTATGCTAGAGGTGGTAATGTTTGGTATTCTACTAGTGGTGTATTAGGAAGTGAAGCTGTATGTTATGCTGGAACAACTACAACAACTACAACTACAACAACTACAACAACTACAACAACTACAACTACAGCACCTGGTCCTATACAAAATTTATTCTTTGATGCATCATCAGTTGGTGTTGGTGGATATACCGTTACGGCTATAGATGTAAACGGAGTAACTCCAACTTTAACTAGCGGAGCTGATGTTCCCTTTAGTACTGATGGACATGGTTATTCTACCAGTCAGACAGGCTCTAGTAAAACTTTAAATATAGTTATAGGAAGCTTTAGCTTAAACGGATGTATTGAAATAACCGACAGCGGCGCAAACTATTATTCACAACCCGTAAGTGGAAATGGAACTATTTCCTTTACAGGCCTTGTAATTGATAACACAACAGAAGTTCAAATAGTCCTTGGGGATGGTACATGTCCATAGTAAAAATATAAAAAATTAATAATTATATTAAATAAAGGTTATAAAAATGGAAGAATTATTTAAATCTTGGGGAATTCAATATGACCCAAATAATCAAACAAACGAATTAGCATCCAAACGAATTGAGGTTTGTAATTCCTGTGAAAATAAAATACAAAACGAATTATCTAATAATGTTTGTAATTTATGCGGATGTGGATTAAAATCAAAAGTATTCTCATCAAATAAGGGTGAATGTCCGGCTGGTAAATGGAATGAGGTTGATAATATTCTGTTAAAAAAGAAAATACCACAAAATATAAGATACATATGTTGCCAACCCGCAATTACTTATTATACTTGGCAAGTTGAAGTTTTAATTAATAACTTCAAAAAGATGGGAATTAATCCCAATTATATTGATATTGTATGTGCTATTGATAATAATATAATTCCACCAGAATGGATTAAATTAATGACTCATTATAATAGTGTTAGATTTTTCTTTTATAATGATACTAGAGTAGATAAAAATTACCAACCAGCTGTTTATTTTAATTTAATGAAGCAGCATATTGTTGCAAGACCCGAAATTCAAGATGATGTTTTATTTTTACATGATTCCGATATTCTATTTACCAAACCAGTAAATTTTAATTCAATGATGTATGGTGATTCTTGGTATCTTAGTAATACGAATTCTTACATAAATTATAGCTACATACAACAAAAAGGAAATGATATATATGAAAAAATGTGTGAAATTGTTGGTATAGACCCAAAAATTCCAAAACTATTAAATAATAATTCTGGAGGCGCTCAGTATATTGTTAAAAATACTACTTATGAATTTTGGAATAAGGTGGAAAATGATAGTATTGAATTATATAAATATTTTTGTGAAATAGAACCACTTCATATAAAAAACAATGAATATGATTATCCAATACAAAAATGGACTGCTGGTATGTGGTCATTACTTTGGAATGCTTGGTTAGATGGACATGAAACAATTGTTGATACAAGAATGGATTTTGGATGGGTAACAAATTCATATGATGATGTAAACAAATATGCAATATTACATAATTCAGGAGCTACGCCAGCTTTTAAAAATTTGTTTTTAAAAAGTAATTATATAAATAAATTACCATATTTTGAAAATATTGAAGTAGATACAAATAAAGCATCTTATTATTATTGGAAAGAGGTTTGTGAAACTGCAAATAAATCTATATTAATAGAGCAAACTCCTGAAATAAAAATTAAAAAGGATTTTGAAAAATATAAAATAACTCAATTACAATTAGACCCATATGGGGTATGTAATGCAAAGTGTTGGTATTGTCCTGTAAAATATAAAGGAAATCCGATAGAGGGTAGAGAAGTGATGAGTATTGAATTGATGGAAAAGATAATTAAAAATCTAATAGACGAAAGAGAAAGACCGGATGGACTGGTAGGAAAAGCATTTAATGGATTATATACAGCTCATTATAACGAAATTTTATTATATCCTCATTTTGAAGAATTTTTAAAATTATGTAGAAAATATAAATTAGTGACAATGGTACTTTCAAACGGAGTTCCACTAACACCGGAGAGAGTTGATATATTAAAAGAATACCAAGATGTATTAAGTGGGATATGCCTAAATACACCTGCATTTGATGCGGAAACTTGGAGTAAACGAAGTGGTATTAATATAAAGCAGTTTGATACTTTAATATCAAATATAAAATACGCAGTTGAGCAATTACCAAATATGGTTAAAAACAAAGCATTTTCAATTCAAGTAAATGGAGTGCATGATTTATCATTTGGAGATAAAGGTGGTTGGTTAGAAAAGGGAGAACATTTTCCACATGATATAGATTTGAATGTTGAAACCGGAGAATTGGTACAACAGGAGAAAAAAGCAAAAGAATTATTTCCTGGCGTAAATGTATTCACTGTTCCATATCTAATTGATAGAGCAGGATTGCTGGATGAAGTAATAACCAATAAACCTGCAATTGAGAGAAATTTAATGAGAAATAACGAAAGTAAGAAAGTTATTGGATGTGGTAATGGTAGAGAGGTTGGTGGTAGGCCTATTGGTTGGTTACATGTAAATGCCGCTGGGGATGCTTTCCTATGTTGTAACGATTATGATTTTGATTTTAAATTTGGTAATTTTAAAACGCAAGAATTAAGAGATTTTTGGGGAAACGAAGAACATATCCAAAAAATTAAAACCTCTTATGAAACTATATGTACGAATTGCGCATCTGCAGTTTTTGAGTAAAATAGTATTCTTTTGATTTCTAATATTTATAGGTAACGTTAAAATAAGTACTTATAAATGGAACAACAATATCAACCGGGCCAAGTAACAGAAATACTAATATATCCGGGTTCATCTTCGTTTTTTCCTGGTCAAACACCATTTGGAATATATGATGAGGATTACCGATTTAGTGAAGATGCTCCTAAAATGGCACTTTGGTGTGCTAGAAGATTGGGATACCCTATTCAAAATATCGAATTAATAGATGAAAACTTCTATGCATGTTTTGAGGAATCGGTATCTGAATACTCCGCACAAGTAAATCAATTTAATATCAGAAATGACCTTTATTCACTTAAAGGTAGACCTTCTGGTACAAACTATTCACAAAAATTAGTAGAAGGTACTATATTACCACACTTAGTACAAATTTCAGACGCATATGGTACTTTAGTGGGAGCTGGGGGAAATACTGAAATTAAAAAAACAAAAATAACTTTAACCGCTGGTCAGCAAGTGTATGATTTAGATACATTGATATCTGTGGTAAGTGAGAGTGGTAATCGTATCGATGTTAGTAGAGTTTATTTTGAAGCAACGCCAGCAATTAATAGATTCTTTGACCCTTATTCCGTTTCTGGACAAGGTACATTGAATTTGATTGATGAATTTGGATTTGGTTCATATTCTCCCGCAGCACAATTTGTATTGATGCCTGTATTTGAGGATTTGTTAAGAATACAACATATTGAATTTAATGACCAAATAAGAAAATCTGCACATACATTTAATATTGTAGATAATAAACTTACTATATTCCCAAGACCAACAACTACAACAATTTCAACAAAACCAAATCTTTACATAGATTATTTTGTAAGAAACGATTTTATAACAAATTCTACATCTGTTAAAAGTGATGTAGTAGCTGATTATTCTAATGTAGGATACGATTTTATTACATATGATTCAATAAACGATGTTGGTAAGCAATGGATTAGAAAATATACATTAGCGTTAGTAAAAGAAATGTTAGGTGCTATTAGAGAGAAATATTCTAATATTCCTATTCCTGGTGCAGAAATATCATTAGATGGAGCTGCATTGAGAAGTGAAGCACAAACCGAAAAAGATAACCTGATGACTCAATTGAGAGAAACTTTAGAAGAATTAAGTAGAAAAGTTCAGTTTGAAAATAGAGCTAATGAAGCTAAACAACAACAAGAAATGTTACAAAAAGTACCGTTGGCAATATACATTGGATAATTATGGCAAGATTTGCGTTAAGTAGAGATATAAAATTCTTTGAAGGAATATCAAGAGAATTAGTAGAAGCAGTAGTTGAAAACATTGTAGTTTTTTACAAGCTTATTATTAATGACTCTAAAATAAACCTATATGGTGAATCTCTTTCTAAAAGTTATTACGATGGAGTACACTGCGCAGCTATGCTGGATAGACAAGATACATCTGTAAATTATGAAGGATTTGGAGCTGACCAAGGGCAAACTGTTGAATTCCGATTTAATAGATTTACTTTAGAAGATAAGAATTTTTATCCTGAAATTGGAGATTTGATTTTTCATAATAACGCATATTACGAAATTGATAATGTTAGAGAAGACCAGTTTATAGCTGGACAAGAATCTCATAAATTTTCAATAATATGTTCTACATTTATGAGTAGAAAATCAACAATTCAAACCGAACCAAGAACTATATAATGGAAAGAAAAGATACAAATAGGGCAAATCAATTATCAATAGATAAGCAATTCCAAAAAGGAGTTTCTCTTATTGATGTGGATGGCGCTATTGCAGAGTATATGGTTAATCATATTATTCCGGATTTAACGGAAAATGGTAACACAGTAAAAGTTCCAATGATATATGGTAATGCGGAGAGATGGGAAGGTGCACGAAAAAATGGATATTTAAGAGACCAAAGAGGTAGAATACAAATACCTTTAGTAATGTTTAAGAGAAACTCTATACAAAGAGATGATTCACATCCAATATTAAAGGATGTGTATAAAATGCCTGCATATAAAAAATATTCTACAACAAATAGATATGATAGATTCACCACAATAAATGGAGCAACTCCTACATACGAAACATATGAGGTATCTGTTCCATCCTATGTAACTGTAACTTATGAAGTAATGATTTGGACATCATTTACTGAACATATGAATAAAATAGTAGAAGCATTTCAATATGCAACCGATAGATATTGGGGAAATGAGGACGGATATAAATTCAGAACTAAAATAGATTCATTTGAAAATCAGCAAGAAGTTGGTGAGGGAACTGAAAGAGTTATCCGTACAACGTTTACAATGGCTGTAAATGCATATCTTTTACCTGAAGTATTTGATAAGAAGCCCGTTGTTAAAAAAAGATTTACTCCAAAAAGAGTAATATTTGGAATTGAAACGGACTTAACTGGAAATTCATTTTCAAATGGTAGTGTTTATAATGAATATTCAAATGTGATTAATTTTATTGCCGTTAGAGGTTCTCAATTAGCAGAATTTGTAAATTCAACTACTATAAAATTAACAAATGTATCAATACCTATATTACCTAAAGAATTGATAGGTTCATTTGATACAACTAATTGGTTTAGAGTTTATTTAAATGGTAAATTTATATCACCATCTCTTTATACATACAACTATAATTCTTTTACAAACGAAATAGTATTTTCATTTGTTGAACCTTGTGAATGGACAAATGATTGTAGCGGATTTGAAGATATTGATGAGATTGCAATAACTGGTAAATTTGAGCAAATATGAATTTAGTAGGATTAAAAGAAATATTAAAAGAAATAAATGAGCCAAACGAATTTGTATTGGAGCCATTAAATTTGGAACATCCTTTATATTGGATATATTCAGTACCAAATGTAAGATTAAAAAAATTAAATCCAAATCTTAATGACTTAAGAAAATTTGAAGCTCAGTTTGATGTTTTTATAAATGGTTTATTTATAATACATGATGATTTTTTAATTGATAATAAAGCAAATCAGTTTGTTATAAATTTCATAAAAAGTAGATTTCCGGTATTAGACCGTTTTGGCAATCCGTATATACTTGATGAAACCGATGTTGTAACAATTAAAGGTGATTTAGAAAATTTTTAATATGCCAAGACAAAAACCAAATATCAACATAAATAATTCAAATCTGCCTGGAGATAGAAATCAATTAAAGGATTTAATTTTACAAGCAATTACTGATACTTTTATATATTCATATTATCCGAATGACATAGCGTTGGATGGAACAGGTAACCTGTTTACTTTATATTTATATAACAAATACCTGGTAATAGATGCTTTACAAGTAGACAACTATTCGGATTATGTAGATGTTTATTTATATGGTATTAAACAACCAAATGAAAGATATACTATAACAACAGATGGAACTGATATAACAATTGAATTTAATGTTAGTATCACTCTAGTACCAAATGAAGTTATAAAAACAGATTTTGAAATTAAAGGAAAAATAGTAGAAATAGTATAATGGCAAGATTAATACCTCGTAAACAGATTGAAGAACAACAAAATATTAGCAGTTCGCTTAATATTGGACAAGATGTAAATATTGGAAATAATGCCATTATAAGTGGTTCTTTATTTGTTTCTCAAAGTTTTTTCTTTGGAAACGATACTGGTTCTATAAATGAAATAACTGGTTCTGTATTTTTAACAGGTTCATTGGTAATTGATGGATTATTTCAAACAACAAACCCATCTGCAATATTTTCAGTAACAGCATCTAATGCATTGGAATCATTTGATACTACCCGCTATGGTGGAGTTTTAGCTAGAGATTTTGGTGCTAACGTTCCTACTCTTTATGTATCATCTACTGATGGTGATGATACAAATGATGGTAGAACAATTCAATTCCCACTTCGTACAGTTAAAAGAGCAGCTCAATTAGCAACTCCGGGATACGATGGTAGATATGGGTTGAGTAGTTCTTCATTATTTTCTGGATATGTAATAAGAGTTCAGGCAGGAACTTATTTAGAGGATAATCCTGTGATATTACCAAAGAACGCTAGTATATGGGGTTCTGGACTTCGTATTACCAAAATTAACGCTAAGAATCCTTCTGAAGACCTTTTCTGGGTTAATAGTGGATGTTATGTAGCTGAGGTAACGATGGGAGGATTGAGATTATATCCAGACCAAATAAATCCTGAAAAGGGATTTGCAATTGCTTTCCAACCGGGTGCATTTATTACAACTTCACCATACGTTCAGAACTGCTCGCAAATTTCAAACCAAGAGAATTCATTCACCGAACTTTACGAAGATATTCCGCCAGGTGGTGGCGGTCTTTATGTTAATGGTGATGTGATAGACCCAGACTCTCCGTTAGCATCAATGGTATTGGATGCTTACACTCAAATTTCTCCAAACGGCGTAGGTTGTTTAGTAAATGGTAGAGGTTTCATTCAGTTGGTATCTTTCTTTAATAACTTCTCATATTACGCAATTAGAGTAAACAATGGTGGACAAGCTACCTTAAACAACTCAAACATTTCGTTTGGTTTGTATGGTATGTACGCTAGTGGTTCTCGTTTTATTTCTGGTAGTGGTGGTAATATCGCAGCTAGAGATTCCGTAAGAGGAACTTGGAGTTGTGTTGTTGATGTTTTAAATAAAGGATTAGAAAATGGATTACCTACAATAACAAAATTAAATACAGCAGAAGGTATTCGTATAACAGCTCCATCATTATATACACAAAGTAGAGTATCTGCTACAACAACATTATCAACTACTGCAGCAGATGAGATATTTTCTGATTATACATTAATAAGTGAAATAGTTGATAAAGGTGTAACTAATTTTCCAACTTTATTAGCAAAAAGTTCTATAAAGGGATATGGATTTGATTCTCCTTATAATATTTTGGGAGCAGAACAAATTACATC
>Ga0208232_1000233_pt1 | contig 12586 bp, 30 predicted proteins | sample LakMenEpi24Aug12_FD_150729 | JGI IMG/M metagenome (GOLD analysis project Ga0208232, IMG submission 150729) | Freshwater microbial communities from Lake Mendota, WI - 24AUG2012 deep hole epilimnion (SPAdes) | ecosystem: Environmental > Aquatic > Freshwater > Lake > Epilimnion/Euphotic zone ... | reverse complement strand
GTAGGGACCATAAACCCAAAACCAAATTGTTCAAAGATAGGTTTAACTACATCATATCTAAAGTCATCCTTACCGATTATATTAACTAATACATCGTTATCAAATTCACTTCTAAATTGTTTAGCTTTCATATTACCAAATTTTAAATCCACCACAACTGCGGAGAAATGTTATCCATTGTTTTATTCTACCCAGTGAAGTACCATGTGAGGATTCTACCATTGTACCATTTTCAGCTACAATAGGCCCATATAGGATATCCCCATATTCATATTCTTGATTCAATACATGCTCTCTTTCAGAGCCAATGAATTTACCAGTACCGGCTTCACACCAGCTACCCATAACAATATAAATCCTATCGTCATCTTCGGTTAGGTATTCATTCCAGTTATTGGATATCAGTAACTCAATAGCATCTGCTAATTTATCACATTGCTTTTGTGTCCTCAATCCCTTACCATCGTTTGAACCCCAATACGAAGTATCGTAATCTAATTTACTACTTATCATAGCTGCTTCCGATATGGCGAGGATAGGTCTCCATCCCCACCAATTAGAACTAAAATAATCACCGGCTTCCGTCTTAGGCTTTCTGCCTGATATATCAACTCCCATAACTTATAATTTTATTTTACCAACTTGATGAATAATAAATTTCTCCGCCTTTACTTTGTAAGGCATCTTCTAATATCTTAATTGTGTTTGTGATATCGTTATAATACCATTCATCGTAATCAGTTGCTCCAAAAAAGAAACCACTTGCTGATGGTAATAATGATTCTGCCAACGAATGGTCAGCCTCTACTTGCTTACACACATCCAATAACTCCTGTAATTGATTATCACCTACATAATAATCACCACAATCATCTTTACCTTCCTGAACATTCTCAACAAACCATCTATGAATTTGGTTAGCCTTACGCCAATAACCAACTTCTTCTTCAATATACTTTACTCTACTAGCTTTAATACCATCAACAGGCTTTCCACCTTTGGTAACTACTACTTCGTACTTTTCTTCTGGTGACTGATGGTCCCATTGTTTAACATACGTCTTTTTGTTTAAATACATGTCTAATCCCATAACTTAATTTTTATTTGTTTTTAATTTATTTATCTATTTTTTGTTGGCGTTCTAATACTAACCGCCTGATTTACTTTTACTAAATTTTTATGATTGAGTAACTTTGAACAATCGTTACATTTAACTTTTGTTTTTTCCAATTCGTTATCCCAAACATATTCTTTTGTTATTGCCCCACATTTACATTCGTAGGTGCGTTGCTTAAATACATTTCCCATAACTTCAATTTTAAAGTTCCTCAATAATTCCTAATATCTCAGCCACTATAAAGAAAGCGCCGGATGGTATTAGTAAACCATTCACTAAAGCGATACCTGCTATAATCCTTAGAATTGATTTAGCTACACTTATTCTAAAGTGCCAATTTGTTTTACTTTCTTTTACTTGCATCTTTTATATTTTTTATATGTTTACAATCTTTACCTCGTCCGAAACCATGCGCCGGACAACTACAAGTCCAAATACCTTCATCGTTTACAATAGTGTACTTACTACCTTTACTACCATCTACTTTGTAGGTTTTCTTTTCTGAACTCTTTACAATTGGTTTAGCTCCGTATGTAATTTTATCCCACATACTTTCTAGCTCTACCCAACTATAACTTCTATCTACCTTAATCCAGCCATCACCATTTCCCGTAGTAACAATATACCATTGTTTGCTTGTAGGTCCCTGAAATGATATTGGTGGTAAGAATGATTTTATTCTCATTGTATTATCTATATAAGGTTACAAAATCTCCAAAGTGCTTATCAAACACATTTACTAAATTCTCATAATCACCTTTCATCATTTCCTCTCTAATAGCTTTAGCATCCAATCCTAATTGTTTAGCCAAATTACCAGCCGTACCAATCAATACAAATGCGTTACCATCAGGTCCCGTCAAATCAATTTCAATTCCTAACTTTTGTTTTTTACTTTTTATCATAACTTAATTTTTATTTTTATTAAAGATATTCAGGTCCATAAACTCCGTAACGAGCAGTACCATCAATAATGTTTCCTCTACTATGTTTAGCCGGAGCTTTCCAAGTTGCTGCTTTTAACAAGTCACCTTTCTTAATTGGTGCACCTTTTAAATCTCCATCAACTCTACTAATGAATCCCCAACACGAAGTACCTTGCCATAATCGGATGAATTTGTTTCCTACCTCAACGATTAAATCAGGTTCTTTACTTGATAAGTTAATTTTATCATAATACTCTTTACGCTCTTTATTTACTTTCTCAATAAAGTTAGCTACAATAGGGTTACTCTTTAAGTAATCCAAAGCTTTTTGTTCAGTTTGTCTCATATCTTATTTATTATTTTTATTGTAATTGTAAACAAATTGAAATACCTCAGCCCAACCCGTACAACTATCCCAATCGTACTTATAAAAGGTTTTTGTACCAAAGGAAACTGAGCCGATACATTCGCCTCTACCACCTAATTTACTTTCATTCATATCCTTTAACTTAAGGAACTTTTTGTAGGCGGACATCATATCCTTACCTTTAGATTGTACCATTAAATGAGTAACCATTGGATACTTTTTAAGGAACTTAACACAATTCGATTCATTCACCGAAAACACTAATTTATTCATACTTCTTAATTTATATACCTAAAATTACGAATAAGTTTTGAGACTACCAAATTTTGGTAAAAAGTTGTTCACTGTAAATCAATGAGTTATACATATTTGTTTTTAATATACATAAGTCATTGATAATCAATGGGTAAAATAATGAATTTTAAGGGGCAATACGTCCCTTTTAAGCCGGTCTGCCCTATTTTGGGGTACTTACCTTATTTCAGGTAAAAGCACTCTAAAAACTACCATAAACTACTTTCAGGAGTTACTTTAAGGACATCAGGTCCCATAGAAAAATGAACATCTTTTTTGTTTGTAGTGTATATGTTTGAAAATCCAACAAATACATTTTTACTATATGTAACCCATACATGTTGTGGTGCGATATTATCACCTAAAATCTCATCAACCGAAACATGCCATTTTGGTAGTGGTGTATTAACATTAGCTTTAAAATACAATTCAGTCCAAGTTATTCCATTACCTTTCATACCAGCTGCCTTTGAGCTTGTTTCAAATCGTATAGAGCCACAATATGTGTTTTTGTTATCTGAATTCTTTTTTATCCATAGTCCATACCAATCCCCTTTACTATCCGTACTATCCTTTCTCAATTCAATTGTATATGTACCAACCACCCATTCATATTCAATACGAACTCCAATGAAATCACCTTCATAACCAGCACTCTGTCCCCATCCACCATTAGCTATTTTATAGTTTGTTATATCTCTTGTTTTCCACCTAGAAAAAATAATTCCCTTTTTATTACCAGTGTTTGTTTGAATACCATAATAAAATCCAATCGTATCATTCATAATGCCCTGATAAAATTGATAATATATTCCATCCTTATTTAAGGAGCTATCCATATTCATAGGTTCATTGTGTATAGTGAATGTATGTACCATCTTAGTAATAGATGCACTACTAAATGTCCAATATGCATAATTTATTCCACCAATTTCTCCATTTTTAGGAATATTTGTATTTTTTGCTGGCGGAGATACTACAATTGGGTTTGGCTGTGGTGTATTATTAATTGGTAAGTCATTCTTTTTAGAACAACTAAAGAATAATAGACATACTATGTATATAAAATATTTTTTCATAAATTGTTTAATAAATTAGAATTTACCTTTTTTGATATCTTTGATAATATCGGATACTGATTTTTCGGGATTTTCCTTAGCGTGTCTTATAGCTCTTATCATAAAAACACTAACTTCATTTTTCTTCTCAAGCTTTTTAATAAGCTGATTTAATGTATCTAAATCTTCGTAGAACTTTCCCATAATTAATTTTTTAATATGTTTTTTTAATCGAACCATTGTGAACGATTTGTTTTGAAATGTTTTATACCCAAATCTCTATACTTTGGGTCACCACCCAATTCTTTGGATGCCTTAGCTTCTCTTTCCATTCTCTTTTTAAAATTGTCCTTACCTATCTTTTTAGCAGTAGTTATTTCACTATTAGTTATAGTTCTACCTTGAGAAGCGGCAGTAACTCCAGCGAATCGTTTTGTATGATAAGTTTCTAATGGACGGGCAAATTGCTTTAAGTAAGCTGCTTTACTATCTATGTACTCAAAGAACTGGTCTTCCGATAATGCGGTTACTTGTTCTTCGGTTAATTCATTTTCAGGGCTGTATTTCATATCCTCAAATGTTTATATAAGTATTAATCATTTACTATTTCGGCTTCCGGTACTTCGTTCACTAAGTAGTAATTATTGTTTCCATCTTTCAACAACTTTTCCACATGATAACGTTCACAAATTTCCTCAGCAGTTGCTATGTTATTATTTAGCAGGTCAGCGAACCAACCATCAGCCTTAAATTTACGTTTAACTATCCATACACTTCCATTAGCTTGTAAAAATTCTATTTGCATATTTTGTACCAATTTAATTCTTCTATTTTAAATGCTTCTCTTTCATATGGATGCGTTTTATAACTGTGTCCTAATGTATAATAACGAGTCATCCATTTTGGGTCCTGTAAATAATGTGCATATTCGTGTACTATTGTTTTAGCCAAGTCACTTTTTGATGTTATATTTTTTGAGTAAATTATAATTTCGTTTTCCTCTGCATCATACTCACCATGCCACTCATCATCAATACCTTCCGATTGAGGGCTGAACTCTACAACTAAATATGGCGTATGTGAGTGATATTTACTTTCGCCTAATAAACTAATGGTATTATTAAAATACAATTCAGCCAATCTCTCCACTTCTTTCTTATTCATTATATTTTATTTTACCCAGTCCTCATAAGCATATTGATAAGCATCAACTACTTTGTGACCTTCATTAATAAATTGTTGAGCACTTTGTTCAACTTCAATTCTCAATCCCCAAGCCGATGCTTCAGTAAGTATCAACTCAATATCCATTTGTTCTTCTATTGTCATAACTAATCTTTTTTAATGTTTACATTTGATTTAAACAATATACCACTTAAGATATTAATACCCACAGCTTCATACAAACTTATATGTGGCGTACCAAATAAATGTGGTAATAACGCATTCCACAATAACATTGTTGGGATTGCTAAAAGGATTGCCGATAATACCAACAACCCTACTACTATTAATAATGCTTCTATTCCTTTCATATTTATATTTTAAAATTAATTAACAAAACAATTTGCTTTACACATTGTTAATAAGAAAATGTTGTTTCTACAATCGGTATCTGCTCTACTAAGTGCAAGATATAAGTTATTAGCAACTACGGCTTCAACGAAACCACCACCTGCGTAAGAACTCTTATCACGTGTACACATAATAGAAACCATAATATCCAAAATATGTTCACTTACATTTGTGAATCCATACTCAATAGCGAATTTAGTAGCTCGCTCTCTACATTGTTCTCTAACATCCATAACTTCAATTATCTTTTGTTCACCGGTGTCCGGGTCAGTAATTACTCTTTTTTCCATATACTTTATTTTTTGTTTTTATTTATAATTTCCTTTAATACCTTTTGAAACTCCATAACCTTGCCTTTGTGATAACAAATATAATCTTTGTGCATCTTCCATTGGCATAATCTGAATTTCATTTCCTGTTTTGTGGTTAGCTATAGCTACTCCACCTACTTTAGATACCGTACTACAACTTACACAATTTGTATAACCATACTTTGTGTATCTTAATTCGGGCATATCACCTCCACACTTTTTACAACCTATCATTTTTAACTTCATATAATTTGTTTTACTATTAAAAAAAGAAACTATTCCATGCAATCCAATTAGGTACTTTGTACTTAACTCCAACAAACTCCGGCTTAGGGAACTTATCGTATGGCGATGGAACTGATTCAAATATACAATTTGATTTTCCTACACTTACCAATCTTGCTCTACAAGTTGGCGATTGATTTTGAGAAACTTCTTTCCCAATAACTGATTTTAATTCTAATATCTGATTCATATTCTTAATTTTAAAGTTTGTGATAAATTGTTTCACCATTTGAGAACACAGCCGTTACTCCGTATCTATCTGAATAATTATTATAAAGAGCTTCTAACTTTTCTACAATATCATTCTTAAGTTTCTCAGCTTTTTTCTCAGCTAATGAACTATAAACTTTTATTTTAGAAATAGGTAACGCTGTATTATATCCAATACCATTTTCCAATTCATCAATATCGTATATATCTCCATTGATAGCATAATCAACATTCCAATCTAAGTTTACACCTGAATAATAACCACTACGAATAACAGGTGTTACACATACCTCTACATAGAAATCTTTGTATTGGTGGTACTTTCTAATTGAACCTAATGTACGAGATGGAAAACTTCTTAACTCATTTTTATCCGTTTTACCATAATCTACATAGTCTGGGTTATTGCCCAATTCTGATTCTAAGTTACATACTAAATCTTCATAATCATATTCATTCTCTAATGGAACTGCGAATATTGCCGAAGCGTTTACATTGTGGAAATTACTTGTTGCCATAATCTTAATTTTTATTTTTATTGTTTAATTGTTATTATTATATTGTACCGATTCTAGTCCACTCACCATTCCATTCGTTACCATTAAGATACCATTGGAATTTCTTTTGATTGATACGAACATTGGGTAATCCATTCAATCTTTCTTTTGTGGTATTACTTTCCCAACCTGCGTTACTAATAGATAGCATATTCATTTCATCAATAGTAGCAATAGTGTTACCATGCAACTTTAACTTCCATATACCATAATCTAAATGTACTTTCATATTAGATTTTTTAAAAGGCTTTCTATCTAAGAATGCCGATACTGCTTCATCTGTAATTTTTCTCATATACTTTATTTTTTATTATTTTTTACGAGCCCATTCTTTCTGAGCTTTTTTCTTTTTGTTAGGTACTATCTTAACTTTAAATCTACCATCGTATGCGCCAGCTTTAACCTGGTCTTCACGTTTTATTGAATGTTCGTATTTCATATTATTTCGTTTCATAGTTAGTACCTTTAATATACGGACCACCCCATCTTTGATTCTCAAATAATTCATTCCATAACCAATCACAATATTCATCGGTTACACCTTTTGTTAAATCTTCATTAAAGAAAGTTAAAGCCTTAACAAACTTCATTCTTTGTTTAGCCAATTTGGGGTTAATACTAATTTCAATCATAGCATCGTTTAAGTGTGAACCAACGATGATACCTAAATGTGTTTCAAAACTACTCATATTTTCAATTTTTATTATACCCAAAGATACGAATATTTTTTATATTATAGTGCTTTTTATAAACTATTTTTAAAAGTTTTTCACTGTAAATCAATGAGTTACGTCACAGGGGTTTGGGCAAAAAATAACCCGTTGAAAATCAACGAGTTATGAATGTGTTGGTAATCAATGAGTTACGTCATATTAGTAATTTTCATAATAGAACTGCCTAATTTTGGCACCCAATTCCATATCATTAGGATATTGTTTAACCCAATTTTTAGGAATAGTTATATGTTCTCTGCTTGAGCTATCCCCTTTCATATAACATTCTCTACATAATTGTCCAGCTCCTTCAATATAGCCAGTTCTGAAATCAACGTGAGTAGTTTTTAGTGTAGTGGTTTTTTCACCACAAAGAATACAATCCTCATAGATATCATTAGGAAACAATTCTAATTGAGTTCCTACTTTTGTTACATTTCCGTTTTCGTCAATTGTAAGTGGTACGTGATGTTCTCCCATAGTTTTAAATTTTAGTGTTTATATATACATATTTTAATTTATATTTTTTGTGTACCATTCCAATATCTCCTCACCTGCTTTTATATCTCTTAACGCAATACCAGTTATATCAATATTAGTATCTTCTTTATTAGGCCATGCGGAATTACAAAATGATGTTCCGTGAAATAAAAAATTCATTCCCTTAAATAATCTTATTATTTTAAATCCAAAATCATCGTTTATAAAATACATATCTAATAGTTCCAATACTTCAGTTGGTATATCAGATAATCTTTCATTTGGTATTGCATACATAAAACTATCACCTTCCCAAATTGGAAATACTTGCTCATCTTTTTTTATATCTTTTATTGCAAATACACCAATACCATCGATAGAAGAAACTCCGATTTTAGTTTTAATATTTTTACTTAAGTGATATATAACATCTTCGGTGATATGCATTACTCAGGCATTTTATTTCCAACCATTTGATATGCATCCCACAATTGCCCTACTGCATATTCCAATTGAAATTTAAGGTTACTATCAGTTTCGCATAATGGATGCTCTATACAATGTTCATTTAAAGTAGACATTACAATGTGTAATCTATCCATTAATTCTAAATAGTGACCATCGTTTATTTCTACTTTGTTTTCCATACTATTGCCATCTATAATTTACATCTCTTGCAAAACAAATATTTATTTCATTATCGAATCTATCATTTGAAGATACTTCAGTAATTACAAATCCATTATCATTTAAAAAAGAAATACATTCATCTTTTGTATTCTGGCCATAATATAAGATATCTTCTTTATTAGCCGCTTCCATTACACCACCCATAACAATATCAATTTTGTCACCCAATCCTTTTAATACATTAAGGTCAGAACCTTGCGTATCAATATGTATCCAATCTATTTTTTCAATATTGTTTTCAATAATGAAGTCTTTTAATGTTATCACATCTACTTCAACTTCTTCAGTAACTTTAAAATCAGTTCTACCAATCCATTCGGTTTGTGATTTATCCGAAAATTCTAATAAAGAACTACATCCCCAATCGGCATTTCCAGCTATATTGAATTTAGCTTTACCAGTAAAATCAGATACAGCTTTATCAATAAGAATATAATTTCTTAAATGAGATGTTTTTGCTGTAACTTCATTTACCAATCTTGGTGTTGGTTCAAATGCAAATACTACCGTATTTACATCATTTTGTGCAATTGAAACAGATGTACTTCCATCATTAGAACCTACATCAAAAAATACTCTTTCATATAAAGATGCATCTTTTACTTTTTGTGTGTTAAACATATTTTTTTATTTTGTGTTTTATATAAATATATATTTTTTATAATTTTGTTACCCAACTCGTATCTTTAAATGATTGATGAACAATTAGATTCTCATCCACAGCTTGCTTAACACCTTCCCATCCATAATCATGTCCTGCTAAAAATCCACCGGGTATCAATAATCCTCTATAATTTTGTATATCATTCTTTACACCTTCGTATGTGTGTAACGCATCTATGTAAATAAAATCCCATCTATATTTGTTTACAACATTCAATGCTTCATCGGATGTCATTCTGATTGATTTTATATTTGAGTGATTCATAGTATTTTCTAAAAATCTATTATATGCCCAACTTAATGGCCAAGCATTACAAGCTAAATCATTATCATCATAGTTTTCCATATATGGGTCAATAGATACAACTTGCTTAAAGTGTTTTGCAAATTGTAAAGTACTTTCACCAACATAACTTCCAATTTCCAACATTCTCATTTCAGATGTTGGTCTATGTGTATTAATCCATGCAATTAAATCTTCAAGTCCATCTGCATAATATGGAGTTCTCATAACAATAAATCCTTCGGCTCTTGGTCCTTTCATATATTATATTTTTACTAAATGGTCAGCCGCATAAGTTGCGATTGGACCTAATGTTTTATATCTTACTTCATACCCCATTCCCTCTACCAAACCAACTGCTTGTCTAAACACTTCATTTGATTTGAACTTTGGGTCTGGGTTTAAATCTATATCAATCCATTTTGGTTTTGGAATACCAGCTTCTTTTAATAATTCGGCAGTTTCAATTGCGTACCAAACTTCATTAATTAATCTTACATTCCTAACATGCTCTCTTTGCGTTTTCCATCTTTTATATAGTACATGCGCTCCCTTACCACTACGATACAAAGCTACCACTACCGCATAGGTTGTATATTCTCCTTGATTCTGAGAGTCACATCCAATTAGGATTTCAACATTGTGGTTTTCATTTAGATAATCCTTTACATAAGGTATTAAATCTAATTCCTCTTTACCATACAATCTTTTATATTTCATAGTTTTTGTTTTTATAAATCATGTGGATTATGAAACCATTTATTTAAATTTTCTATATCATCGTTTGGTTCTAATGCCAATTGCCTATGAACCATATTATGATTTTTATTTTGTTCATGCATATTGTTTGGATTAAAAAAAACTTTCATACCATATTTGTAAACTAATATATTAAATATACTTTGGTCTACTGTATGATGAAATCTGGCTAATGGTATATCTCTTAGTTTATAAGAAAACCAATAAGCCCATTCGTTAATAAATTGAATACTTTTTTCATTTTTTTGAAAACAATACCAAGATGCTAATGTGTGGTATTTATTTAACATATATTCAAAATCTATCTTAGTAGGTTTATGAATTTCATTCCAAACATCTACATTGTCACAACACATAAAACTATTATGTTTGCAATCAGTAGCTATTGCGCCGCATACATGCCCATTATATTCTACATATTTAATAAATCTATCGATATCTTCGGTAAATGGCTCTTTATGATATGCGGATGAATCTGCATAATAGATTATATCACCATCATCAATAATGTCCATCAATTGTTTGGCAAAGAATACTTTATATGCACACAAATAACCATCTCTCCTCCACCATTCATTTGTAAATAAATTTGGATAATCTTTTACTTTAAAAAACCAAGGTTGATTCATCATACTTTCCATATTATGAGAATGAAAAACAACATCATATTTTGTTTTTGATTGAATAGATTCGTTTAATAATTTTTGTGTTTCTCTAAATGGATATCTACTATTTCTATGAACACCATCTGCAAATGTAATGAAATGTATTTTAGGTTTTTTATTATTTTTTCTTTCATTATGCCAAAATTCATCTGGACTTATTAAATTTAAAACACTACTTCTATTAAAATATAAAAAATCATAATCAATTTCATTTGGGGTTTCTAATTGAATTGGATTTCCAACCGAATCTGGTATAATAACACCCAATCCCTCATCACTATCTATAACAAATACATTATAGTGCAAATGAGTATTTTGTTTTCTAAATTTATAAATAGATTTCCAAACATCTCCATTCCAACCATGCTCCCATATATCAAAATCAGCAGGTACTCTTTGTCTCATTTCACTTTGAGGATTACAATCATGTAAAATTATAACCCCTCCTTTATTTAGGAATTGTAAAGAATTTGCAATATCTCTATCAACTTGGTCTGTATGATGTAATCCATCTATAAAAATAACATCGTACTTATATCCCAACGTAGATGCAAATGCTCCAAAAAATTCATCAGATGCCATCCCAAATTTTGGATTCTTAGATAAATCAGGATCAACTGAATCTTTTGTATTGGCATTAATGTCCCTAAATGTATTTCCAAGCCATACTCCAATTTCTAAATAATTTTTACTTTCTGATTTTGAAAGATAATAGTTAATTAATTCTGTTCTATACATAATATTTTATATTTTATTGTACCCCATAAGAGACTCGAACTCTTAACCCTTTCGGACTGGTGCCTAAAACCAGCGTGTCTACCAATTCCACCAACGGGGCTATTTTCTAAACCAATAAGTTGATTTAATATTAATATCTCTTAATGTTAAATCAATTTCAGGTCTTTCCACATCTATACTACAATCCTCTAAATATTTTTTCAATATTCTTTCTGGATTAATTCTATCCATATCCGCAATTACTTCTTTAAAATCATAAAACAAAGTACAATACTCATGCATCATATATTGTTCTCCATAGGCCATCAAATCACCAACACCATCACTCCAATCCCATCCCTTTGGAATATAGATTGTATTACTTTTTGGTTTTATAAATTCTATTGGTTCTTCAATTCGGATATCAGGTCTTGTTTTAATTACAATATCATATTCACCAAACCATCTAATATGATTATTTACAAGTTGATTAACTCTCATTGTTTTATACCACATAGCACACATTGAAACTAAATTAGCATTTGTTTCTAATTTATGTTCATCATCTTTAACTATATCTTTAAATTTTTCGGTAAACTGAATTGTATAATCCTCAATATCAACTGCAATAGGATTGAATAGTTTAACCAAATCATATACATTAGGAGAATCCCATGTACTTATAAATGTATCCACATCATATCGGTCCAATAAATTAGATTTAAATAATGGAAACACTTCATCAGCGTTTCTCATTTGTCCCGATAATAATAAACATACTTTCATATAAACAATTGCTGTAAGAGTAGGATTCGAACCATACAAACGGAGATTTGAAAAGTAGCAGATGTGCTTGCAAGCTGGTGGTCAACCCCTTACTACTTTTCTATTTCTATATCCGTGCCCACGAGACGAG
>Ga0208232_1000228_pt1 | contig 12718 bp, 12 predicted proteins | sample LakMenEpi24Aug12_FD_150729 | JGI IMG/M metagenome (GOLD analysis project Ga0208232, IMG submission 150729) | Freshwater microbial communities from Lake Mendota, WI - 24AUG2012 deep hole epilimnion (SPAdes) | ecosystem: Environmental > Aquatic > Freshwater > Lake > Epilimnion/Euphotic zone ... | reverse complement strand
CCTTCAGCTTCGTGGATCCAACGCATTGCTGTTGCACGATCCCTAGCACCTGACAAGATCAAGTCACTTACCCTTTTCTCAAAAGAGAAAATTGCATGTTGTTCTGCCTGAACACGGACCTTTTCTTCGGCCTCAATAGCTACACCAAGTCCTTCAAACTCAGCTTCAAAATCCTCAAGGGTCCAGTGTGAAGTGTCAACCCCGCGAGGGCGAACACCGTAAGCGTCCTTGTACATATCCCAATATATAGATTGGGCTTGTTCCAATTGCGTCAACTCTTCCCAAGATTTGAATTCTGTAGTCATTTCGTAGTCCTCTTCTTTACTGTCTAAGATTCTATTATAGCAGAATACCCATTTATTGTCAAATTTTGGCTATCAAACTAGCATGAATTTCATTCATTTCCGACTGCTCTACATAAAAATCTGACTTAGGATCGTAGTACTGGCCTTCTTTGTTGTCATAATACAACACTCTTCCGGAGAAATTGAACGGGCTTTCTAGACCGTTTCTAGGACCATACTTTGTACGCATTTCGTCCATCTGATATTTGTCAGCAACAACTTTGTAACTCATAAGACCCTTTTAACTGAATAAGACTCTATTATAGACCCAAATTGATTTATTGTCAAATTTGGGTCTGTTGTTTTTATACAACTTCGTTTACAGTATAGTTATAGCGCACATAACTTACGTCACGGGAACCACCATAACCACAAAATACACGACTGTTTTCTACCAAAGTAGCACGGCCGGCACGTGACATATCACGGGCTAATATGTACCAGTTAGAGCCTTCTACTCGGCGAGAATAACCATTTGCATTCATCATTTCTAGTACATCAAAAGTAAAACTACGCATTTTTTTCTCCTTTTATTTAATATACCCATAGTATAGCAGGAGATCCATTTATTGTCAAATTTAGATTGCCGACCAATTTAATAATTGATAGTATTGTAATTCATCATACTTTTTAGGATAGCATGTGCCTTCTATACGTATTTGACCATTGGTAAAAATCTTATCCCAAATATGTTTCAATGGGTTCTTTGGTTCAATTGTAATCAAATGAGCATTGTCATTACTATCCTTTAACCAATATTCAAAATGTTTTACACGTTTGTTAGTTTTGTAAAAACTTGTTATAGGAGTTAGTGTAGTAATTTTTTTAACACTATCTATGTTACTGAAATTAGTTATTTCTAAATTAATTTTTCTTTTGAGCTGGTCAAATTGAATATCGTATTCATAGAATTCAGGCAATCTGTAAATGAGTGGCAATAATTCTTCTGTGACTTTTTTACCATCACCATGAATAAATTTATTCAGGTCTTGTCTATAGGCAGACAACTTAACACTTTTAAGAGTCCATAACATAATTTTTTTGCTGAAATAATCTCTTATCTCATTAGCACGAATCCTATCAGGTTCTTCTATTTTTCTGAATAGGTGATCATCTAATAATGTAGTAACCGATGCATTTAAGCTACCGCCCTCATTTTTGATATCACGCAATCGTTTCCATGTAACGCTCAATGCTAGTATATCTTCAGTGGCTTCAATTACTTCATAACGTTTTACATAATCACTTCTATTAATGTTTTTAAACAAGTTTTGAAGATAACCATCATCCAACGATATTGGGTTGATAGATAACGGACTAATATTGTTCATTCCACTACCACCAGATCCAGTTATTGTTATTGTGTTACTGCTATATGTATTGTTAACCAATTGTAATATCCTCCATACCGGCTGCTCTCAATCTGACAATATGACCCAACATAAAGTTTTTTGATTCTAATGCCTTCATTATACCTAACCAACGATTTCGTAGTAATGCTACTTCATTAATAAGTGTTTCAAAATCTACTACTTCATCTTCACCATCTACATACTTTTCAGCATCACGGCTTGTCAATGCTCTGTTATACGCTTCTAAATATTTTTGAAAATGCTTTCGGCGAATTTTTCGTAATTGGATATTGAGATAGTTCAATACTGCTTCTATCTCTTGTAGTTGATTAAAACGATGTTCGGTCATCCCGGGTAATGCGGCAATGTTCTTTTCAACATTGCCGTATACCTTCACCTCTTGTTTTGCAGATAATAGTTCATTCTCACAATGAGATATGAAATCGGGTATCACAGCTAGATTAGATGTGATCCTGGTGTACCAATTTGACATTTAATCCCATTCTTCTTGGTCTTCATCTTCGTCATATTCTTCGTACTCTTCGCCATCTTGTTGGTCAGTATAACCTTTTAATGCTTTAAGTACCTCTTTGTCATTCTTAAAAGAATCTTTAATGTCACTTGCTTCGTAATTATTATCAATTAACAAATTAATCAATGTGTCAGCCGCATCACTACGGTCATTGAAATCAATATGGGTACGTAATGCATCCCATATTTCTGCTGTAAATGCTAAACTCATTCTGTACTCTCCTCCTCAGGTGTTACAGTACTTATCTTTGATGTTGATTTTTGACCATACTCACTCATTACTATATCTAAGCAACCGTCAGTATTTGCTTCCCAGCCTTTACGAAACTTCTTAATGATTTCTCCATCAAGTGTTGTGTAGACCAGTGAGTTACCTTCTTTCTTAACAAGTTCAGCCTTCTCAATCATATCTAATAATCCTGAGTAAGGGCTCATACCTGACTCATAAGGAATCTTAACTTGAACTGATTCAAATGGTTTCGCATAACGAGTTTTCATAATCTTACATGCCGCACGAATACCTCGCACTTCACTAATCTTATTACCATCTTCATCTTCTTTAAGTTTCAGTTTCTTCATAGCAACAACGATACTTGATGCGTAAACGAAACCTTGACCACCACTGATTTTATCATCTGGATCAAACATATCTTGACTAGCATATGTGTGATTAGTAGCAACTAGACCAATGCCTAGTGAACCAAACATGTTAACACAGTTACGGACAAGTGCTGTTAGTGCTTTAGGCTTACGACCCATATCACCTTTCATATCACCTGCTTCAAACTGATTAACGTCTGTGGGAGTTAACAACATACCCAATGAATCAATTACAAACAATACCTTAGGACGATCTGTTTCTGGTAGTGTTTTGTAATCTTTAACGAACATAGAAATAGTTTTTCCTACTTCGTCAATCATTGCCATGTTTAGTTTAAGCAACTTGTTGTCATCAGTTGATACACCAAGTGCGTGTAACCATGCTTCGTCAAGGGCATTTTCTGAGTCAACTAAGACTACAAAAATTCCTTGTTCTTGTGCATGTCGGACGAGGTTTCCTGAGCAGATGAACGATTTCCCGGCGCCCGATTCTCCGGCAAAGACAGTAACTTTACCAAGAGGTACGCCTTTATTAAAATCACCGCTAATGAGGTAGTTGAGAGCATAATTTCCTGTCGAGATCCAGTCAGTAGGATCGTTAAATCCTATTGATAGACCTTCAATACTTTTTGTAATGTCCTTACGGAACTTACTAATGTCAAAAGGTTTTGCCATTTCAACTTTCCATTTCCATTGCCAATGCTTCTTTGATTACAGCAAACAATTCATCGTCTGTTGTACAAAGAATCTTACAATTTTTCCATTCATTATCTGTGTCTCTCCCACTCACTTCAATCATAAACCCGTTATCGTAACGGTTGACAGTAAATGATTCATTTACTTTGTTTAGTTTTTCTAGGTATTTCATATTATTTCCTTTATTTTGCGTGTACACCATTAGTATACATATTGATCGTTTGTTTGTCTAGCATATCTGGACATTTTTCTGCGATAGATTCTAATTCCCAATCATTTGGGTAATGACGTAATGCACCTCTAGCCCTATCTCTAATGATACTAGGAACACGTGGTGTTTTACCTGGATCGCATAATTCTTCCAATAGTTTTTTACCTTGCTTAATGGCGCGGTATCTTTCGTCACTTGTTGTCATGGAGTTCTCCTTAGGTAGGGAGCAAATGCTCCCTATTACCTTTTAAGACTTGTTTTGTCTAGCACGAATCATTGCTAGAATGTCTTGTGCTTTGTCACTTGATGGTTGTGCTGTAGGAACCTTAATAGATTCGGCTGCTGCCATTGCATCTTCTTCCCATGGTGCTGAAGTTTCTGCTACGGGTGCTGTTGCGGGTGCTCTAGTTTCAGTAGTAGCTGTTTGTTTTTCCGCGGTCGCTCCTGCAGGTGCTTCTAGTCCCCAAGGACGATAGTAACTACCCCAACGTTCTAAGTCATATGGTTGACCGTCTACACTTGCGTCAAACATTTCTTTGATTACACGCAATTCTGCTTCGCCGGGACGCTTTGGCAAGAACTCTGCCAAGTTATATAAACCATGTGCTTCAACTGCGGCTTGTTCTGCCTCTGTCAATGCTGACTCTTTACGTGCCCAATTACTTGTTGAGTAATCGGCATATCCACCTTTACTTGTTTTCTTAATATTCAAATCAAGACCACGCATAAAATCTGTTGGCAATTCTTCCATCTCAGGATCCATCAAACTTGCTTTAATGATTGTAAAGATTTGTGGACTGATAATGAATCTACGAATTGGGTTAGCTGGTGTTTTGTCATCACCAATTGGATTTTGACGAACAAAACCTTGAAACAAATAACTGCGTTTCTTCCAGTATTTGTTTGCTAACTCTTTCAATGTTTCATCTTTATACCAAGGACGAACCTCAGTTAAGATTGGGCATTGTGCTTTTGGATCATACATTTCAACGCAAGGTACTTGCACTTCAATACGTTTAACATTAGGATCACCCTTAACTCCATTGAATGGAAGTTTAATAATTTGTCGTTCTACCCAGAAGTATGGGTTAGTGCTATCTGCGTCGGGCAATAGACGCATTGTGGCTGTTGTGCCTTCGTCCATATTCCAGTGAGGGTAGATAGAGTTATCTGATTGTTTTTGTGTTGAACCAGAAGTTGATTTGTTTTCTTGTGCCGCAATACGGGCACGAATCTCTGCTAATGATGCCATGATAAATTTCCTTATAAATTGAGATGGTCTCGTTTTTAATATTCGCCGCTTCCCTATGAAGCGACTAACATAAGAGTTAGTATAGCATAGCTAACTCTCAATGTCAATAGTATTTATCCCTGTTGTGGGTAAACACATTTTTTTCTATGGATTTTTAACCCTTTTTGATATAAGCTAAGTTAATGATATCATCCAGCATACGGGCATATGTTTTGTCTAGACTTTCAGTAAACAATTCATTTGGTTGCATATACAGTGTTGGGTTCGACGGTTGACTAAACAATGTTCGTTTAACTAAAATTAAATAACTATCCATTTTTTCTCTAGTTAATATAGAATCTTCTTTATTTTTATTTTCAAATATTTCTTTGAGATACCAAGCTTCTTCTTGTATAGTATATGATATTTGTCCATCACTGTACTTAGTATCTTTTCTTGATAATTCTTCTCTAAATTTATTTTTAAACAGGGTAATTAACATAGGTAAATTATCCTTCATCCATTTATTAAATTGAGGATCTCCCCAGTTTTTGTATATTTTTAGTAGTTGATTTTCATATTCCACTAAACTTTCATTTGTACCTGTTTTTATAGGTTTACCTTGAGAATCATAACCAGGCCCTAATTCTTCACCGTCATCATCTTTAACTTTATAATTAACAACACCACCTTTACCATCTCTATCAGCGTATAAACTTGCTAATTCGGATTGAGTTGGAAATTTTCTAACATTATTTTTTGGTTCTTCTGCCGGGGTTACTGGTTCTGGAACTAGTTGTTCCTGATCAGGAGGTGTTATATTTTTCTCTGTATCATCTACATCTTTAATATTTTTAGTATATAGGTATTTAATTGCCCTTATCAGTTTTTCCGCCTCTTGTGCCTCAGTGTTAATTCTATCAGCACTTTGTTGAATGGTTTCAGCACTTTGTTGAACCTCACCTCTTAAATCTACTATAATTCGTTTTTCATTATCGATAAATTCTCTATCTTTGTTTAGCTGTTGTACCTGTGTGTTAAATTTTTCAATATCTTTTTGATAACCTTTAACTATATCGGAATACTTTTTTATTTCTCCGGCATGTTGTTGTTGAATATTACCTATCTCGCCTTTTTTCTTTTCAATATATTTTGAAAATCTGCCTTCTTTTTTATCTAATTCTTGTTGTGTGGTAGCTAATTGGTCTTCAAGTCTTTTATATAATTCATCACCAACATTTTTTTGATTGTTTAATGTTATTACTAAAGAATTTACTTTTGCTAAATCTTTGTCATCAACCGAAGGATTGTTGGCAATTTGTTTAATTTGTAATTCTATATTCTGAAACTTTTTTGGATCCATGCCAGGTTTAGTTTTTAATGTTTCTAAATCTTGTTGAAGTTTTTCCAAATCATCTGCACTTACTTTTGCCTTACGTTTAGTATCTGTTCCACCAGTAGTTAGTGTGCTACTTAATTGTTTTAATCTTTCAACTTCGCGGTCTGTTTCTTGTGATTGTTGTTCAAAATCTTGTAGTTCTTGACCCAATGAATCTACTGCACCTCTTAAGCGTTCATTTTCACGTTTTTGTGTGTCAATTAATTTGTTTTGAACCGAATCAGTTTTTTCCTGATTTTTCATTTCATCCGAAATTAATAATATCATTGCCTGTTCTGAAGAATAGCCAGGATATTTATTCTTAGCTCTATATATTAAATCCTTATCAACAGGCAACTGGGTAACAGTGCCTTGATTAGGGGTTTCAGCTTCACGTAATAATGACGAAATTTTCATGTAATTATATCCAAATCTTATTTAGTAAGGCCAGCGATATGAAGAATTCTTGCCAAATCCTCTGATCCTTCAGCTACTGCTTCATTAGCTAAAGGTGTATCTAATTTCTTAACAGGGGGTTTAGGAGTAGGATAATATCCAGTCTTAGCTGTGTTTGGTGTACCTTTAATAGGAGGGTTACTTACTCTGCCTACTTCTTCACCTTTTTTGTATTTCTTGTCCATAAATTTTGAAAATCTATCTTCTTTATTATTAGCGGTAGTTTCTTCACTCTCACCAACTAGATCCCCAATCGTTGCCGGTTTGTTTGCTTTAGGACCTTTGTTGCGCCATTGACCTGCTACACCTGTAGCATAGTGTCCCGCAAATTCACCTTCTGCTACTTTGGTAGTTGGAGTTGTTGCAGTATTTTTTGGCATTTGTATAATATTATTAGCCGCTGCCTGCTTAATAGCAAGGTTATCTGCGGCTGTTCGTTGAAATCCCGGTTTAGCTAATGCGGCAGCCGCGGCAGCTTTAATAGCTGAATATTGTTGAGATACCGGAGAATTTGCTTGCTTTGTAGCAGCCATTTGTTTTAGTGCTTGTTGTTGAGCGGCTTGACCTTTAGCTAATCTATTTGCAGCGGCCTTACTAGGATCGTAGGTAGATCCTTGTGGAGCGGGCGTTGTTGGCGTTGGTGTTGTTGGTGTTGTTGGTGTTGTTGGTGTTGTTGCCGCATTGGCTGCATCTAAGGCTGCTTGTCGTTGCTGAGACTGCATAGTTGGTTGAACTGGTCTCTTCCTACCCCAAAAATCAGTCGGAGACTTATTGCCGGCACCATAATATCTCAAAGGCAAATTATCTTGTGTAGGTTCTTGAGTTTGACCTTGCGGGGCAGGTGCGGGAGTCTGACCTTGAGGAGTGGGTGTTTGACCTTGAGGAGTGGGTGTTTGACCTGAAGCGTTAGGTGTAGCGGCAAATGATTGTCCCTGTTGTTTTCTTTGAATAGCGGGTATGCTTCTATCTGCGCCTTGCCAAACATTTGTATTTGTTCCAGCTGAAGGACCTTGTACAAAGTTCTTCATTAGATTAGTAACAGTCTCTTGTGGCACACCGGCACCAATCATAACTTTAGCAACTGCATCACTATCTGTAGGACTATCAGCTTTTTTCCATGCTTGTAATAACTTATCAGCAGTAATTTTAGTTGTTAGATTTTGACCCTTTGTTCTAGCCCAATCTGCTGTTTTACCTGCCGCACCTTTGAGTGTATCCATAATACCTTCATCAATACGTCTTTGTCTTTCAACAATTTTACCTATTAATAAAAAGATTTGTGATTCGGATAATTGTATACTTTCATTTACTGGTGCATTAGCAAGTGCCGCCAGCGCCTTTTTGCCTGCCGCTATCGCTTCTTGACGTACTCCACGTTGAATTGGTTGATCAGCGTACTGTTGTATTACTTTTTGATATGCTTCTTGGAATGCAGGATTTGCCCTTTGTTCAGGTGTTAAACCTGATACCGTGTTAGAAGCCGGAGTAGTTGTTTGGTTTAACAATTCCTGTGCTTTTTCAGGACTAATCATGTATCTACCAGTGCGGTTAGGATCTGCCGCTTTTTCTAGGTATTCTTTACTAAATCCCCCAGGACCATCACCGTTCATTACACTAGGTGTGTTAGTATTAACTTGTCCACCATTCTGAGCTTGCCAATCTAATGCGGCTTTTGCTTGTTCTGCACTAATCTTAGGACGAGTAATCTCACCGTTGATTACTTTATTTAAATAATCAGGATTATAACTTACTCCTTGGGGTTTTGCTGACCCGGGCATTCCGGTGCCCACTGCATCATTGTTACGTGGATTTATTCCAACATCGTCAGGTTTATCTGCATAGTAAGCGGCATCAGCCTGATCTTGCATTTTAAATAGATTCTGATTACGCATCTGGTTAATGTCAGCTTGGCTTAGACCTGCCGCATTAGATGCCATCTTACCTCCGGCTTTACTAGCATCACCTAATCCACCGGTATCAATCCCATATTTAGCAGCCTGATTAGCTGATATCTGGTCGTACGGATATTTACCTGCACCAATCTTGTTCCATGTGTCACCCGCAGTTCCTACACCACCTTGATATGGACTTGAACCAGTTGCACCTGGTATATTTAATTTTTGACCAACATTTATTCTATCTGGATTAGAAACTTTGGGTGCTGTCTTTACATCATAATCTTGTTGTACCCCAGTACCGGAAGGTGTTGCATCACCCATTGCATTAACATTAGATAATGCATTAGGATCGTCCCATGTCATAGATTGACCAGTAGGAGTTACAGTTGTTGCACCATTATTAGCTTTCATTAATTCTTCAACACTAACCCCGTACTTTTCAGCAATTTGACTTAATGTATCACCTTGTTTAACTATATAATCAGTACCACTGGGTAATTTAATACTGTCAATATTGTCAGGTAGAGGAACATTGGGTTTTTGAAAATATTGAACAAGTTGACTTGCACCATATGCCAATGCACCAGTCTTAACACCACTATAAGCGGCACTAGTGAATTTCTCACCTTGCAATAACTTATCTGTCATTTTAAATAAGCCTAATGCTGCCGCACCCCCTAAGCCTGCACCACTTAAACCGATAGCGGCAATAAGTGCGGCATAAACTACACCTTGTGCTATAGGATGTTTCTTAGCAAAGTCACGGTATTTCTGTACATACTTCATTGCACCTTGATCACCGCCGGTTGCTTGTTTTAATCGTTGTGCTACAGCATCATATTTTTTCTCAAATCCATCGATGGGTTTAGAAGTTTGTGCTTTAGTTTTTAAGTTTTCCCAAGCTTGACCTACGGCAGATGCGGCATCTTTGCCTTTACCAATCATTGTACGATTAGTACCCCCGGCCGTTTCAATGTTTTGTGCATATTGAAAGATTTGTTGTATTTGATCTGGAGTTAATTGTGCTTCAACTATTTTACGACCAGCACTTTCCCACAACTTATATGTGCGGGTTTCAGTAATCATTACTTTAGGTTTAGTATAATTTTCTTTAAACATATTATTTTTCTATTAATTATTTGCGTACTAAACGTTTAATAAAATCAAGTTCTTCTTGGCCTTCTGTTACAGGTTTTTCTTTACTGCTGTGTTTAGCACGAATGTTTTGCATTTCTTTTTCGCTAGCATCTCTGCGACCAGCGTCTTGTAATTCTTTCATGCCGGGACCATACTTATCGTACCCAAAAGATGCTAGTAGTGCGCTTTCGTCAATTTCTTCGCCGGCTCTAAATCTCTTAACCATTGCTCTAAGTGCTTCAAGTTTGTCATCAGGTACATCCATAAAATGGTTGTGTCCCATTTTCTTTGATGCTTTATCTAACGCAGTAAAGTGATCCATTTTGTCATTGTTTTGTTTTGGATTATTTCTCAATGAACTGTCAGCTTGACCCATGTCAACTTCATCAGTACGCTTCTCAACATCGCTGTATGCCATGCTTGGTTTACCATTTTCTGGATTACGAACATCTGCCTTCTTTTTTAAGTCTTTTAGTAAATCTTCTTTGTCTCCACCGGTAACAAATCTGTCAAGTGCTTTGGCACCTGTTTTAACAGCATCTTTAACTTTGTCAACCATTCCTTCATCTATACTCATTAAATCTGATTCTTGCAAACCGTTTCGTTGTAATATTTTAGTAATTTTAAAATATATATCTCTTACTTGGCTTCGTATCTCTGGGCTCATGTCATCTGGAGTAGCATACCTCATTACTTTATCCAACACACCTAATTGATTTTTAAGTTCTTGTGCATCATCATACGATACTTTTAAATCAGGTACTCGCTTGATATCATAACCAAATACTCTAGCTTCATCTAATTCTTCTTTGAAAATACCCAAATCTTTTCCACCCTTCATAAAGTTGCCGGCTGGATCACTAGGATTATCACGTGATAATTCTTTTGCTTTAACATCAAATTCAGGTTTTTTACCAGTAACTTTTACACCGGCTGATTTTTGTAATTTTTTAATTAGGTCTTTTTCACTGCCGCCACCTAATTTGTCAAATACTTTACTTCCAACTTTTTTAACAGTATCTAATATACCTTCATCAACCTCTTTGTCTAATTTGTCAGCAAAGTGTGCAAGGGCCGGGCTCTTGCCTGCCATATATGCATCGACGGCTGCACCTTCATCAATTAAGTTGTCAGCCCACTCACTTAACTCATTAACTTCTTTCATCTCTGCTACTTTCTTATGTAGCTTGTTTAGTATTGGCATTACACTTTCAATACGTGGGTCTAATGTTTCTTGTACAAACAACTCATTCAAATTGTTTTCTTCACTTTCATCTTCCATTAATGGTGGAGTATATGATTCAAAGTACGCATTGTAGCCACGAGCACCTCGCATCTTGCTTAATGATTCTTTTAAACTTTGATAGTGGTTGATACCTTCATTAACTAATTGTTGTGCTGATTCATTGAACTGGTTGTTACGTGTAGCACGAACAAAAGCACCCATCTTATTGTATTCTTCACATAGACCAATAATATGATTCCAACGATCATCGTGTGGCATACCACCTTCAGCTAAATGACGGGCATATATCTGAGCAACACCTGGCTTAGTTGTAGGAGCAAGAATTCTTTCACCTTGTGTATTCTCTAAGAAGATACGGTTTACATTACGATAACGTTGTTCTCCTTCTTCAATTGTACGACTATGTTCAATAACAATCTTAACAGTTGGAATATTGTCATTATAACTAGCCTTTTTACCCATTGGATAATAGCCTTCTGAAATTTTTTCTTGCTTTTTCATATGTTCCCTTTTTGCCATATCATATTTTAAATGGTCTCTATTTTTAACTTCAAAACTCAATTGGTGTTGCTGTGAAAAACGCTTTAGATGATTCAATAGTTTGTACCATGAATCATCACCACCGTTATCTTCTTTTTCACTATTAGCAACATCATCACCAAAGTAGATTATTAACTTATGTAGTCCATCAATTGATGCTGTTACAGTACCGTATTCTTCTCCGTCTTTACTAAACTTAAATTGAAAAACTTCTGCTTCTTCAGGTACTGGAATTTCCTTACCCGAAGTATCTAATAGAGTAGGAGCATAGCCTCTGCTACGTAATAGTTCAAATAATGAGCGGTTGATTGATTCTTGATTTTTAGCCATATTGTATTTATCTTTTATGTCTTAGCTTATAACCGCAAAGAAGGGCAAAGGAGCGATGTATTCATCGTGATCACGTATCTGTGTTTCTAAATTAATGTGATAATCACTTAAATGCTGTAACATTCGTGTTACCAATAAGCTAGCCATTATCAAATCATCTGTATCACCGATTTTAGCGGCATAACTTCCACCGTGTGCTACAAATGCTTTTAATTCGCTAATAAGACTACGACTATTTACAGTCATTCTTTTACTTTCAACCAATGTTTTGAATTTAGCACAACTTGCTAGTTTGCTTTTATTAGTAGTATTGAATCCTCTACGTCCTTTACCTGCTTCGCTAATAAAGATACCCGGGATATTACTTTCCCCATATTCGTTTAATGATATGATAGCGGCTTCCCCAATGCCATTACATTCAATACTGTAATAAATGTTATTGGGTTCGTTAGTACATTCTGCTATATGTTTGGCAATTTGTGCTAATAGTTTGATCTGACTAGGGATATCTGTTTTATTGTGTTTCCACTCACCAACTTGGGTAGTAGTGTTTGCTTCAAAGATTTGAATAGCTGAAGGATCTCCACCTGTACCAAGACTTGGATCTAGTCCTATACAATAAATATTACCCTTCTTTGGCTTCTCATACCAACGTACTTGTCCTATACGACTTACAGGTTCTATACCTTCCATAGCTATCAATGTATTTGGATTAATCAAGGTCTCGTCAGCAATAATGAACTCACAACCAATCTCTCGGTTAAAACG
>Ga0208232_1000224_pt1 | contig 12871 bp, 17 predicted proteins | sample LakMenEpi24Aug12_FD_150729 | JGI IMG/M metagenome (GOLD analysis project Ga0208232, IMG submission 150729) | Freshwater microbial communities from Lake Mendota, WI - 24AUG2012 deep hole epilimnion (SPAdes) | ecosystem: Environmental > Aquatic > Freshwater > Lake > Epilimnion/Euphotic zone ... | reverse complement strand
GCTAATCGCGTTGAATGCTGAAGCAATAGTTAGTTTTGCCGCACCTTCTGACAATCCGTTATTTGCATCACTGCCAGACTTGCTAACGTAGTAATCGCCTGCCGCTGGTGCCCACGCCGCTGGCGTAACTAACGTCGGCCCTAGATACTCCCCCACGCCTTCGACAATATAAGCCTGCGCCCAATCGTACTCTGTCAGTGCCTCCCAAGCGGCCTCCGTCAAGCGTATAGGTCCACCGGCTGCGGGGCGATAATCACCCAGCAACCTGGCAGCACGCCTAGCTATTGGTCTGGCTATGGGTCTGGCTAGATTCATTACGCCGTTACCGCCTCGACAAAAATGCTGGTGCCTTCGCCTGCCTGGTCAACTCGTGCGCGTAGGCTGTACGGGCCAACCGCATCAATCACCACCTGGCCGGGTCCGCTGAACGCTGGCACGCCGGAAATAGGGTAAGGCCCAACGTCCTCGCTGCCAATTTCCAAATAGACTTTGGCCCCTTTGAACGTCCCGCCTACGTGTACTGTGCATGGCTCGGTCATTGCCTCAGTATCACCCGCTCCGTTAGCCGTTGCCCCATCCAGTAATAGTGCCATTTTTCCCGCTGCCTTTTTTGCTATTCTTTAGCTGGCCCAAACAGTGCCAAGCCAACTTCAATTGCCGCCGCTTTCATCCGGTTACGCTGGCCATCGGCTACCGCCAGCAATTCCCCAAACGTGTACCACTCTGGGGACACACTGCAAAACCCGCACAGCTCGCAGTAATCCCGCCAAAATTCCTCTACCGTGTTCCAACCTAATCCGCCGCTTCGATCGTCGCCAGCGCCACCTGCTCCATTGCCTGGCTGGTCGCCCGCGTTTTCGCCCAGAGTCCCCGAACAATCGCGGCCTGGGCAGGGGGTAAAAAATCGCTGCCCGCCTGCATTAGTGCATCCGTTGCCCGTTCTATGGCCGCACCGATTAAACCCAGCTCAAAATCATCCTGCGTTAAACCCTTAGCCTGCCACTGCGGCTTGGTTAGTTCGGCCAGCACATCGACCAGCTGCAAAACGTCTGATAGCAAATTTGCCAAACGCTCTGGCGTAAACATCTTGGCCAAATCGTGGCCGGTCGCGCTTCGCACTTTGCGAATGTTTGGCACCGTCACCTCTAACAGCCATTCCCGGCCCTGTTCGTCAGTCCACTTCGCTGGCATCGTCGCCCCCGGTTTCTTCCACTTCCCCAGCCTGATCTGCAACCGCCGCCAGCTCCGCCGCGCCGTTGTCCCAGTCGATATACTTTAGCGATCCGCGCTGGGCACTACTGGCCAGCACAAAATCTACCTTAACTAATTCCTTCAACTGCTGATCGCTTGGGAAACTCAATACGTTAAAGTACCCCCAAACGCCGCGTGAGTTAGTGTTGCCGATGCTGCCGGTTAAAGCCCTAGTAAGTACCGGCGATCGACTATGGAAAGCGTCACGTAAAAATTCTGTAACTGTATCGTCGTTCTGCCATAATAGCTGGCCGGTTATTCGCGCCTGCAATAGTCCTGGCTCGGTGATCTCAATACCACCCGCCCCACGGTGGCTGGCGTCTACTTCTAACTGCTGTAACTCTAGCTTGGCATCAATGACTGTTAGAACCTCTTGAAAATCGGGTTCCTCAAAATCATCTGCCGCGTCGATATACAACTTGCACTGCCAGCCGCGTATTGTCATGGTTTCCGGTCCCTTACTCCTACCGCCTGGAAAATGCTACGCGCTGCCGCTGGCCGCCTGTACATAGTTCGTTGGTGATCGCGTGCTAACGCATGGCCGGAATGTTAGCTCGATCTTTACCAAATCCTTTAGCGGCTGATCGATCGGAAAACCGAATACCTTGAAGTCCCCTTTGTAGCCGCGTGCGTTGGCATCGTTGCTGGCCCCGGTCAAAAACATCATGTTAATGGCCGCGCGGTTTTGAAACGCGGTTAGCAGTGCCAAGCAGTTTGCGTTATTAGCCCTCCATTGCAGCGTTGCCGTAACGGTCACTTGAAGCATACTTGGCTCTGTCAACTCGATTCCGCCCGCTTCCCTAACGCTGGCGTCGGCTTCACTTTGCGAAGCGTCAATTTTAACGTCCGACAATTCGCCCAGCTCGGTCCAGGTCGGGCTGGCCGGATTGCCTGCCCCACTGCTTGCGCTGTCGCGGTAACCTTTACTCTGCCAACCATGCACTACCGACATATTAAAACTCCCGTTTACTTAATCGCATTCTTCCACATTGCCGGTAGGCCCGGCGATATATCTTGTAAGGCCGGTACCATGGCTGGCCGCTTTTCGTAGGCCACCGATTGCCGCCGCCTGTTTTTTCCCCGTCCCACCATTCGGCCCGTTGTCTTGCCGTGTTCTAGCGCTTCTGGCGTGTCGCCCGATCCTTGCAACTTCTTGGGGCCAAATACTGCGGTATGCTTGTCGGCCTCATAGGCAAACAACAGAAACCGCTTCAACTGGCCCTGCCTGACCGATGGAGCTTCCCCCGGCCTAGCTGCTCTGTTTCGTTTCCTCATAGCCCGCCTGGCGATCGTTCGCCCTCGGGCCGCTGCTTTCGTTAATACTTGCCGCTCTGCTTTCAGATAGGCATTGGTCATCTTTGCGGGCTGCCAATCCAGCACGCGCAGTGCTAGTTGAATCTGCATCACTTCATCGAATTGATAAGCGAAATAATTTCCATAATAGTTTTGAACAGCTTTACCCAGTCGATCGACTTTAGAAACTCACCGTTAGCCGTTTCCTGCTGTTGCTGCCGTAGAAAATCAATGAGTGCCTTTTCCTTGGGTGTGAGCTTCACACAATCGCCGCCTTCGGTGCCTTCATCGCCGCCGCCGCCATTGTCGCCACCACCACCGCCGCCACCGCCCGGCACAAACCAAATAGGCATTTCGTCCATAGCCGCGTTGACGTTGGACGCAATGACGTTTTCCGTTAGTGGTCGCATCTTGGGACCTACAATGCTAAATCCGTCATCGTCGGCAGCTTCCACCTGGAACAATGCACACGTTCCAAAAACGCCTTCCTGCGTTTCCGGTCGCTGGCCCGATAGGTCGCTGATTTCCGATAGGCCCGTTGGTCTTAGGTCCGCGTCTGACACATCCCGAGACTGGGCAACCTGCCATAGCTTGCTGGTTTTCTGGCCAGCGCACCGGCCATTGATCGACCAAGTAAGCAGGGCGATCTGCTGGCCTGTGCTGTTGTAGATTGCCGATCCCGATTGCCCACCGATAGCGTTTGGCGTTCCGGTAATCAAACCCTGGCCGTAGTTTCTAGGGTCGTTAAATTCCTTGGTAACCAATGGCCAAACACATCGTGGGCTACCAGTGGTGCCAAATGGCGGATTATTAGGCTCCTCTTTGAGCATTGGCATATAGCGCTTACTGCTTAGCCCCTGAACGTAGGCAATGGCGAAATCCACCATACGGCTACTACTGTAACCAGCAAACACCAACCGGCCTACAACTCGTTTTGTTTGGCCATCGCTAACCAAGTCCACATTGACCGACTTCCCGATCTGCGTACCCCAAACGTGCGCGTTACTCAGCACATAGGCCCCGTCTGCATCGGCTCCGCAAATCGTGCCGCTTCCGCAGCTCCCAGACACAATGCAACGGCAATGCGGGCCGTCGGCCACCACTTGGCCGGTTAGCACCAATTCCACACCCTCTGGGGTAGATAACGCTTTAATCGTGGTCGTTGGCTGCTGCACAAGGACACACTGGCCAGCCACGCATTGATAACCGTGCAGCCCTAGCGGTACCGAATACTGATTGGCTGGCGGGCAAATCGGGCACGCCTGGCCCAGTGCTAGACCAGCCAAACAAATCGCTACCCACAATCCCATTACGTTGGTCTTAATCATTGACTGATACCTCTAACTTCAAATAGCTCACCCACAAATTGAATTGCCGGGCCATGTCGGCCACAATCACCGGCTCCAAGCCAGCTTCGACAATTGCAACACTTCCACCGCCCGCCAGCGCTAGCGTCGTATGCACCAGCGCCCGCCCTATCTCTTCCGCCAACTCTACAACCGCGTCCCCTTCATCCAGGCCGCCCGCTTCAATCGGGGCCACAATGGCGATATGGATGTTAGGTTGTTGCTGCTGTATGCTTCTCGCTGCCGGGTCTATTGGGCTATTCACCGGCAACACTATGGCACTAAGCCCGTTGGTCCTCAATTTGGTTTGCTCCAAGTTTGGGAACCATTCCGCCGTCGGCTCGGTATCCCAAACCCAATCGTCAGTCAACTTTTCTTGGATCGCTTCTAGAACCTCTTTGATTTTGCTCACAGCCGCACCGTATGCACGCGAATAGCGTTATCGTATTCGTCGCTAAATCGCCAAGCCTGCTCCCCACCGATTCCCGCCACTTGGAAAATCACACCGCTTGCGGTAATGGTGTCGCGTGGCTCAGGAAATGGCCCTAGCGCACTTTCAAAATCTTCGGTCCTAAAAATCCAATCCATCGTTTGACCGCTAACCAAAATCTGATCTTCGGCCACTTGATCCGTTACCGTTCTACAGCGTGTCGCCAGCAAGGCCGTAGGCTCGGTAGCCCCTACCCGCTGGTATAACACCGTTTCCGATAGCTTGCCGTGCCGCCGGGCGTGTAGCCAAGCGGCACCGCGTTGTAGCATGCTCAATGCGTCACCTGTTAGGTATTGGTCAAATAGGCACTAGTCACCACCCTGAACCGGCCCGCCCAAATGTTTACGTTAGGGTTCTTGCTGGACGACACGCCCGTTAGCATGGTGCCCTTATTGATTTCTTCAGCCGTAGCCGCGTTGCTGGTGCTAACCAACATGATGGCGGGCCGCAGCGCAAGCGGCTTGTTGTCGCGGTCCTTCTGATCCAGTAGCAACTGGTTGGCCGCCGTTACCGCGTCGATCGTTAGCGCCGCTGGCGACTTAACCGCCGCGCGTGGCTCCTGCTTCTTAACGCCAAAATCGAAGTAGCCACGCATTTGGATTCCCAACTGCTTGAAATCTGCGTCGGCAGTTTCGATTGTTGGCACCTGGCGTCCATTCAAAAATACCGTTTGGATCATGGCTAGCTCCATGGGGTCCACCAACAGATACCAAGCAGAACTAGAACCGCTGGCGATCAAGTTCTTATTGTTGGAATGGAAAAAATTACCCGCGTTTTCCTGAAACTCGGTCCAAAAAACATCGTTCAAGCCACGCGCCGCACCCAAGCCCAGCCGCTGCGGTGCCGATCGCAAGGCCCCCAGGTCGTCGTTAATAATGTCCTCACGTTCCAAAGCGAACATGCGCCCGTAGGTATTGGCCTTATTGGTGTAGCTCGCTTCGCCTAACATGGCATGCTTCAGCTCACCGCCTGGGGCCACACGCTGGAAAGTCGCATCGCCGGTCAAGCTATAGCTGGTGATCGTCTTAAAATCGCGTACTGGTACGATTTCCGTTACTTGCCGCCACGCTGACTCTATAGCCTCAAACGAAGCCTTCAATTGCTTGTTGGCAATGTTTGACAAAATGCCGCTAACGCTGATCGTCGAAAGCCCGCTAGCTCGCACATCGGCAAACGCGCCCCGCATCATGCCATCGATGTTATGGCGGCTAACACGCTGGCCGTTACGCTCCGCAGCAAAACACAGCAAGTCTTTGATCGTGAAACCATGGCGCAAATCTTCGTGCCGATCCATCGCGTATAAAACTTGCTCGTTGTAGGCCGCTTCGATCGACCCGCCCAGCAAGCCTAGACCTCGAACCACTGACGCCTCAACCGCTTGCTCTAGCGATTGCCCGCTTAGGTCCTCTCGGCCTCCGCTGCGGATTGCCCGGCTTGGTCGTTGGTTTCGCAACAATTGCAGCTCAAATTGCATTGTGTTAGTTCCGGCTTTGATCGCTTCATCCATAGCCGCTTCGATGGCTTCAATGTCTCCGCCTTGTTTAATCATGCGCACCGCTGTTGCTTCGATCGCATCGCGCCTGGCCCGCTCGGCCTTGATTGCCAATAAACTGCTGGCCGGTTGTGGGTCGTCGCCGTCGCTGTCGCCATCGCCTGGATCGGTCGCCGCAATTCCGACAAACGTGTCAGCGTCGGCACCAATGGTAACGATGCTCGTTTCAATCAACCGGCTCTTGCGCGCAATGTAGGCCGGGCCGTCCACGGTCACACCGTTTACCACAGCCTTAACGCCAGCCTTGATCCGTTCGACCAAGCTAGGCCGCACACCAACGCTAGCCTGCCAAGCGAACCCGTCGGCAGCCAGTTCTTCGACTTGTTGTCGATCTGCACTGGCACCCACCAAGCGGCCTTCGGCTTGTACTGTTTGGCCCACTCGCTGCGGTGTAGCCGATGCAACGATACGGCTTTTGTCATGCTCGCGTAGGATCGGCATGGGTCGGTTAAGCCCAGTCAGACCATCCAGGTCAACGTAGATCGGGGCATCATAGCCGCCAACAATTAACGGGCCGCCGTTGTAGGCCACCAAATTGATTTTGGTTTCCCGCTTGCCTTCGGTGCTTTCACCGGCAGCCGTAATCGTAGCTTCGCCATGGCAGTGAATCACCGCAGCCGCACCCGCCGCACCCTTGGCCAAAATCATTGGGTAATTGCTATTCAACTTCTTCAAGCTCTTCATCATTTGATCCCTCTTCCACCCGCTGCCGAGTGTCTCCTATTGGTTGTTGTGGTGCGATCTGCACCAAGCCCGCTTCCCGCAGCTCGGCCAGTTCCCGCGCCCGCTGCCTGATAACTTCCCGATAATCCAAGCCCATACGGGCACACTCATCGGCCAGCGTGGTCGTATTGTTTGCCAAATCCGCCGCCGCCCCGTCCGCTTCTTTCTTCCGGTCAACATGGCCCAACTGCTGCCACAGCCAGCGTGGACGAACCGCCATGCCCGCTTCCACGCTCGCTGGCAAGTAGCCGGTGATCCTCACCGCCTCCGCAAACCATGCCCCCCAGATTTTGCGCAGTATCTGCAAATCACACTGGTAACGCTCAACGTCTATCGCCCGGTCTGTTGTTTGCTTGTCCAGCCTGCCGCTGCTGTAGTTGTAGTTACTGGCGTCTAGCAGCGTTACCATCTTGGGTAGTTGCAGCGTCCGGCCTATCTCGCATAAGATTTCCCGCTTAAACATTTCGTAAGTGGTCGTTGGATGCTCGGCTTTCATCTGGGCTAAATCGTAGCCCTCGGGCAGCGTGGTCATAGTGCCGCGCTCAATGGGTATTTGCTCCCAACTGGCTGGCAAATCTTCGTCGTCGCTTGGCAGTGTAGACTTTAGCAGCGCCGCAATGTCCGCCGCCGTTTCTGCGGCTGTCAGCGTGGCCAACGTGAACCGCCGCAACTGAGCGAATAGCGGTAGGGCTGGTGTAATTTCTGGAATACCCCGCACCTGGCCGGGCCGATCGCATCGGAACCAATGCAACATTTGGCTAGCCGGAATCTTGATCGGCTCTTGGCTGATTGCCAAATCGCCTGGGTGATCCATCAGCACTTTGAAAATTAGCGGATTGCCAAAATCATCCAGCTCTAGGCCGTCCACCTTGCGCGGGTCTAGCCATTCGGTGCCCATTAGGCCATCGGTCACCTGTTCGGCTTCCACCAACTGCAAATCTAACTGAACCGCACCTTGTAAACGCGGATTCGTCCGCATAATCGCAAACGCTTCGCCGTCTTGGGCCTTGCTGACTCGCATGGTCCACAACTTGCCCCAAAGATTGATTTCGTCGGCCCAATCGGTAAACAACCGGGCAACCTCTGACAAATCTTCGTAACTGCTCGACTGGTCGGCCTGCTGGCTGGCCTGCTGTACTACCAGCGTCGGCCCGTAACCGATCGTGATGTCCGCCAGCGTGTTGACGATTCCCCGCGCGTAGCAATTATTAGCCACTTCATACCGTGCGTGCCGGCGCAGCCGGTCCCGCACATCGGGGCTATTGGCCTGGCGTGCCGATAGGTTATCCGCATTGGCCCAGTGCCGTCTGTTGTCGTCGTCGATCGTGGCCGCGTCGTAGCGTGCCCGCACCGATGGCAGCAACCTGGCTTGCAGCTTTGCCGCTGGCTTGGTCGCTTCAAGAGTCCAATCGGATAGCAGAACAGTACCCATAGCTAGCCGTTGCCTCCGATCGTGCCCGGTGGCACCAACTTGGCAAACCTTAGCCCGCTGTGCTTTTTAGACGCCGCTGCTTTAGCGGCTAGATACTTTTCTGCCTGGATCAAATCCGGTAGCGAATGCTGCTGTACGCTCACACCGTCAGCCGTAGCCTGCTTAGGCTCATTGATCGCATCAGCAACCGCTGTTTCGTCCATGCACCGCCCCACTGGTAAGATTGCAGCGGGGGGCTGGTTCTACCCCCCGCTGCCGTCGCGTTCCAGGTCCGTTTACCTTAGAGAGTGCATTCTGTCGCGATCCGGCAGCCGTTACAATAATGCTAACGAGTCGGTATTCCATAGATGGAATCTAGCGGGAAAATATCTGTTATAGCCCGCTGGGTGGGAAGAATGGTTGTTATGCTTCCGAGTTAATAGGAAAAACAAACGGCAACACATTAAAGCCAGCTTCCGCCCGTGGTGCCCCTGAAAACTCCCAAACACATTTTGTAAAACACCAAACGTATTCGTGGTTATAGTTAACCCAAATTTTATAGCCTGGTTTTGCTGGGTCTATTACGACTTCCGGCCCTTGAATGTATAGTCCATCCAATGGCCCGCCATTTACATTACTAACACCAAACCCATCTAAAATAGCACCAATTGCACATTCTCCGCTCATGGCCGCAAATTCCCCCCCAGCTCTCTTAGTTCGTTGACCATCCTTCTTATTGTCATCCTGTAATTCTCTCCGTCGTTTCAATCCGTTTCCCGCAGTGCCTGCATTTCCTTACCCGCGTAATCACTCGTCCAGCCTTGGGCCTAGTGTACCAAACCGGCAAATGCTCACAGCCACACTTTGGGCAGCGCAGCCGGCGCGGTTGTTCGGCTTGCTCGCTGGCCTGTTCTACATGCTCGCTATCCATTGCGCCGCCGATCTGCCTGGATTTCCTCCCAGGTCTTACGCTTGCGCGTGGCCTTCGCCTGCCCGGCGATCGTGCCGCCAACCATACTGGCACCCACAGCACACCCTACCAAACAATCCCAATAGTGATTGTCCCGGCCCGGCCTTAGCTTCCACTCGGTCACCCGTCGCCCTCGGCCCTCCACCTGTACGCCATACTCTGCGCTCAACTGGTCAACTAGCAACTCATGCACTCGGGGCCGATCCCCGAAAAACTCTATTGAACCCATCTTGCCCACTTCGGCCCGCAGCCGCTTGGCGACAATGGTTTTCCAACTGTTAATATCGGTCTGGACCTTGCGGCCTGGCAGTAGCCGCCAGAAATGCCCTTGCCTGACGCCCGGCTCACGTTTCCAACCCTCCATCGGCAAGCTAGCAGCACCCACAAACCGCCCGTGGTGCGCGTAGACTCGCTGCCGTGCCCTGGCCACTTGGTAAACCATTTCTGTAGACAACTGCCAATTGCCATCGATACCAAGCCAGTCCACCTTGCACTGCTTGCCGCTGTCCTCTTGGGTCCATGTTGTGGCTAGCAACTGGTCGGCTAATTGCCCAAGCCCCATTTCTAACGCCTGCTCCACCGTGGCCGCCTGCGTCACATCGCGAAGCGTCTTTGTCAAATCCCGCAGCGTCCAATATCGTTTCGACTGCTCGGGGTAGGCTCCGTAATCTATAACCGCGCCGGTCAAATCGTCGGCCCAAGCCACCACCAGCCACGGCAAAACGTCTTGCTGCACATCGAAAAACGCGGTTAGCTTTGTTGCCCACGCTGGCACCGTTCGCCGTGGTCGCTGATTGCATCGCTCAAGCAGCTCCGCAGCTCGCAGCGTTTCAATCCCGGTTTCTTCCTCCTGTAATGGCTGGTTTTGGTACTCGGCCCAGAACGCGCTTTCGTCCTTGGCCCAGATGTCCATTGCGTACTGCACAGCCGACAACTGGTGAGGCTCAAACCGCTGCGCCCAGCTCGGCACACATCCCGCGTCCATGGCCAGCCTGTTCTGTGCGTAGTAGTCGGTGGCTAGTCTTATGTCCTCATGCTCGCGTAAACTGTCCCCGCGTAGCTCGCGGTACTTATTCCAATGCGTTAAGTCTGTCGGCAGTGATCGCAGTAGCGCCGTTTTATGCCCGCGCCACTCTGGATTGGCCGTTCTGTCCAACAACTGATCGGCCAAGTCCCCTTGCTGTATCACCGTGCAAGGGCACATTGCCGAAATCTTCTTAGTTGGCCCCGCTAGCCCTAGCACCGATCGCGTTACTACGCGCAACCGTGTAGCCGTCTGCGCTGGCCGCCGGGCCGATTCGTCGGTTTGCGGGTCGTCCAAAATGCAATAGTCGGGCCTATGCGTCACACCGTCGGCAGTGGTGTACTGCATGCCGCGCATGGCCCCCAGTAGTCCAGCGGTCTGAATAATCACGCCACTGCTTGCTAATGCTTGCTGGCGGTTTTCCCGATCCATCACCGTAGGCAAAACGATTCGCTTTTCCGTCCACTTGATCCGAGTCCTAACACCCGATAGCACCTGGCCAGCCGCCCGATTATTGATCCCCTCTAGCTTTCGCACCGGGTAACATATTTCAGGAAAGTCCGCCAACAATTCCTCTCGCGTTTCAAAATCCGTCTTGATCGTTTCCAGCATCGCCGCCGCGTGTGGTGCCGTGGCTCCGATTGGAACAACGTAGCGTCTATGGCCATAACAGGCCGCCCACTCCGCAGCCGCCACAACCAGCGTGGTTTTCCCGTTTCCGCGTGGCATCGCATACGCATACAATCCCCCTTGCAAAATGGTTTCCTGTATCAACCGTATCGCCTCTAGGTGATCTTCAGACCACTCTAGCGGAAACTTGTCTGCCTGGTACGTTTCCAGCCAGTAACGCAAATCTACCCGGCCAGCCTCCCGCCGCTCTGGATTGACCACAGCGGGCAAGGGGCCAATGTCGCGGCCCTTTCGTGACTGCTCGGCCTGTTGCTGCCTACTGCGTTCCTTACGTCGCTCGTAATCGTCGCCATCATCAAACAGCCACGCCATTTATAACCAATCCATCTCAATTACCTGGCCTTCCAATTGGCCGCTTTGTACTAGCGAATTATGCCGTACAATTTCCCGCCGCCGTCGATACTCAATCGGGTCTTTCTGCAGCTCATGTATCTCATCACTTGCCCCACCCGCCTCTGATCGCATCTTGTTTGCACACTTTAGGGAACAGGTTTTCCGGCCAAACCTACTGGGTGTCTGAAATGGAAAAAATAAATCGCCACACACAACACATTTTCGCATAACTTCACTTCCATGGCGGGGCTATTCGGGCCGCTGTGATTACCACGCCAGCCACGTAACCCAACATGAAACAAACCGCAAAACCTAACCACACGCCCCACACGCCACGCCCTCCAATCGTGCCCCTAGTTTTGTTTGTTCAAACCTTTCAACCGCTGCCTGTAACCGCTCATGCGGCCACCGCTGCTTTCTACCGTACTGGATCAAGCTAGCTCGCTCGATTTCGTCGGCACTCGTCGGCAGCTTGGCCAGTCGCAACTGCGGTAGTTCCGCCACTTTTGCTGTCTGGTAACTGCCCCTAATCGTCAGCCAGTTGTACAAAACCCCAGGCCGCTGACTTTCCTGGGGTAACGCCTTCCATGCTGCAATCCGTTCCTGTATGTCGCAGTTCGACATGCCCAGGCTGATCGCTTTTGCTACAGCCTCTTCGGCTCTAGCAACTCCACACAAAGAAACAACAACAACCGGCTGTTGCTGCGTTGTTGTCGTTTCCTGTATACGTTTCTTGTCGGTTTGGGTGACATGGTGGCACTTCGGTTGTGCCATGGTGGCACTTCGTTCGACCCGCGTGGCACTTCGTTCGGTCGCCGTGGCACTTCGTTCGGCACTTAAAAGCGCTAATTCTGACCAGACTATCCGATAGTGATTCAGCGTGGCCGATCCGCGCCGCTCCACGCACAAAAGCGAACGCCTGACCAGTTCCTTAACCGCTCGCTTAGCAGTCCTCGCAGACACGCCGGCGCTAGTGGCAATCGATTCATAACTAGGCCACGCTTCACGCCCTCGGCCATAGCCGTCGATTGCCTTTAGTACCGACTTCAACGCAACCGCAGACACACCGGCAGCCCCAGCGATCTTAGCCGCCTCCAAGCATCCCAACTGATCCGCCCGCGTAAAATCAAACTGTTGTTGCGTCACGGCTCACCAGCTCCCCCGCATCGTTGCGGACCATTTCTAACGCCACGCCGTATAGCCAATGCGATCTAGCTGTCAAATGGAAAACCTCAATTCGTTTGGTTGTTTCCAATAATTCTAAGACTGAACCGTCTAGCCTAACCATAAACCTAGATAAACCAGCAACCTCAAAAACTACATCCGGCGTCATTTCTAAAAACGTAATCCGGTTGGCCCCCAAACACTGCACCAACTTAGTTAGCGTTTGCGCCTGAACGCTTTGACTAATCCGGCTGGTGGCCTGCGTTATGTTAGTCTTGCTCACTGGTCCGCCTCCTATTCGCTTCTAACTTTTGCGCGTACATATCGACCAGCCACAGACTGCATAAATGCTCAACACTAATCCCCGCCTGCATCGCCACTATTTCTAGTTTCCTGTGCAGCTCCACCGGCAAGGCAACTTCCATTTCAACCATTTCCATTTTTACAAATCCTCGATTGTGGTAGGCATCAACACATCAGCACTACTTACAAGCTCGGCAGTCTCAATGCTGCCAGACTTAAACCAACGCTGCTCCTGTCGGCCAGTGCATAAAGCCAAAAACGAAAACCGCCCCGATGCACCCCAGCGCGTAGGCGAAACTATACGCCGAGTCCTCCGCCCTA
>Ga0208232_1000222_pt1 | contig 12971 bp, 6 predicted proteins | sample LakMenEpi24Aug12_FD_150729 | JGI IMG/M metagenome (GOLD analysis project Ga0208232, IMG submission 150729) | Freshwater microbial communities from Lake Mendota, WI - 24AUG2012 deep hole epilimnion (SPAdes) | ecosystem: Environmental > Aquatic > Freshwater > Lake > Epilimnion/Euphotic zone ... | reverse complement strand
TGTATATATAGGGCTGAAAAAGGGGGGTCTGAGAGACGCTTTTACATAAGTGACTGAAAATCAGTCAGATAAAAACGTATTATATTTTATAGAGGGGGTCTCCTCGGCGGGGTGGCCGGGAGGGGCCAGTAGTGGCCCGGGGCTCATTATACCCAGGCTCGGGGTTTCGTCAAAGGGGGTGGCGACGGTTTCTTGGCATACCCTTTAAACGACGAAGATTGGCGGATTTTTTGGGTGGGAACGGGGCTTGGTTTGGGGAGTCTATAGGAGATGCCCCGCCTCTTACCCCTCTGCGTCGCTGTGCTCGCCTGTCTCGGCCTGTCGCTGTCGGCGGCCGACCGCCCCAACATCCTCATGATCGTCTCGGACGACCATGCTTGGTTTGATTACGGCTTCATGGGTTCGAAAGCGGTCAGCACGCCGCACCTCGACAAGCTCGCGGCGGAGTCGCGCGTCTTCCCGCGTGGCTATGTCACGAATTCCCTCTGCGGACCGAGCCTCGCCTCGATGCTGACCGGCCGGCACGTGCACCGTCACGGACTGACGGGCAACGACCCGCTCGTCCCCGTGAGCATCCCCGCCGGCGCCAAAGGCGCGGCCAAAGCCGCCGCTGCGAAACAGAAGAACGCCGCTTTCCTCGATGGTCGCGCCCAGATGATCAAGCGCTTCCAGGAATCGCCGATCCTGCCCCGCCTCCTCGGCGAGCAGGGTTACGTCAGCCTGCAGACGGGCAAGTGGTGGATGGGTCCTTATCAGACCGGCGGTTTCACCGAAGGCATGACCAAGGGGGGGCGCCACGGCGACGAAGGCCTCGACATCGGCCGCAAGACCTTGGCGCCGCTCACCGATTTCATCAGCCGCGCGAAGAAGGACGGTAAGCCGTTCTTCGCCTGGTATGCGCCGATGATGCCGCATGACCCGCACACGCCGCCGGAACGCCTGCTCGCGAAGTATCGGGACAAGTCCCCGACGCTCCACGCCGCGAAATACCATGCGATGGTGGAATGGTTCGACGAGACCATCGGCGAGATCCGCGCGCATCTCGAGAAGGAGGGCCTCGCCCGCGACACGATCATCGTCTACATCGCCGACAACGGCTGGATCCCGCGCACGGACAAGCCTTCGGTCGATTTCGAGCGCTCCAAGCAGTCGCCCTTCGACGGTGGCGTGCGCTCGCCGATCTTCGTGAGCTGGCCCGGACGCATCAAGCCGGCCGTCATGGCCGAAGCCGCCAGCGCGGTGGATATCATGCCGACGCTCCTTAAACTCGTCGGCGCCCCCGTACCCGCCGACGGCGACGGCCTCGACCTGCTCGACGACGCGGCCCTGAAGGCGCGTCCGTTCGTCGCGGGACAGAACTCGACCCACGACATCCTCGATCTCGCCCGCCCCGCGGCCAGCCTGCGCTACCGCTGGCTCGTCGCCGGCGACCTCAAGCTCATCGTCTCCAGCGGACTCAAGACCGGCGGGAAGCAGCAGGGTTCGGGCGATGCCATCGAGCCGCCGCGCCTTTTCGACCTCAAGGCCGATCCCTACGAACTTCGCGACCTCGCCGCCGAACGTCCTGATGATGTGAAGCGCCTGACGACCCAGCTCGACGGCTGGTGGACCGGACGCTGATGCCCTTCCTGATTTCCAACACCATGAACACCACCCGCCTCCTCCTCGCCGCGCTCGTCGCCGCGCTCGTCGGCTGTCAGTCGGCCGACACCACTGCTCCCGCTCCGAAGGTCGCCACCAAGACCGCCCCGAAGCCGGCGCCCGCCCAGTATGTCTTCTACGTCGGCACCTCCGGCGCCAAGGCTCAGGGCGTGCTCCGCTGCGTGCTCGACGGCAAGACCGGTAAGATCTCGACGCCGACCGTCGCCGCCGAAGCCAAGTCCGCTTCCTATGTCGCGCTCAGCATGGACGCCAAGTTCCTCTACGCCACCGCCGAAGCCGCCGAAGGCGCCGTCGCCGCCTACGCGGTCGAAGGCGACAAGCTCCGCCTGCTCAACACCGAAGCCTCCAAGGGCAAAGGCCCGACGCACCTCGCCGTCGATACCGTCCGTCGTAACCTGGTCGTCGTGAACTACGGCTCCGGTTCGACCACCGCGCTGCCGATCAAGGCCGACGGTTCCCTTGCCGCCGCTTCGTCCTCGATCCAGCACGTCGGCACCGGTCCGAACACCGGCCGTCAGACCGGCCCGCACGCCCACGGCGTCTACTTCCATCCGAAGAGCGGCCGCGCCTACGTCGCCGACCTCGGTACCGACGACATCTTCATCTACAAGTTCGACACCGAGAAAGGCCTGCTCACCGCGAACAAGCCGAAGTCCGGCCGCGTCACCGCCGGCGAAGGCCCGCGCCACCTCGCCTTCCATCCCAACGGCAAGTTCGCCTACGTGAACACCGAGATGGGCCTCAACGTCGTCGCCTTCTCCGTCGAGCGTAACGGCGGCCTGAAGCAGTTCCAGAGCCTCCCGACGCTGCCGGCCGGCGCGGAGACCAAGGGTGCTTCCACCGCCGAGATCTTCGTCCGCCCCGACGGCAAGACCCTCTACGTGTCGAACCGCGGCCATGACTCCATCGCCGTCTACTCGATCGCCCAGGACGGCAAGCTGGCTCTCCTCCAGCACGTGCTCGGCACGCCCGCCACGCCGCGCGGCTTCGGTCTCAGCGCCGACGGCCGCTGGCTCGTGTGCGCCGGCCAGAAGTCCGGCACGCTCAACGCCTACAAGATCAGCCGCGACGGCAAGCTCGTCGACACCAAGCAGGCCGTCGAAGCCCCGGCCGCCGCCGCGGTCGTCTTCGTCCCTTGAGCCGCGGGTAACCTCCGCATGTTCCGAGATCCCCTTCTTGCAGGTCTTTTCCTGACGGCCTCCCTTGGGGCGGCGCCGGTCGACTTCGCCCATGAGGTGGTGCCGATCCTGCGTAAGCACTGCGGAGAGTGCCACACGGGCGACAAGAAGAAGGGAAGTTTCTCGATGAACACGCGCGCCACGCTGCTCGAAGGCGGCGAGAGCGGCGCGGTGCTTTTCCCTGGTCAGGCGTCGAAGGGACGCCTGCTCGAGTCGATCGTCAGCGAAGACCCCGACGAGCGCATGCCGCCGAAAGGCGCGCGTGTGAGTCCGGCCGAGGTCGCCATCCTGCGCAAGTGGGTGGAGCAGGGCGCCGTCTGGACCGAAGGCTTCGCCTTCAGGCAGCCGGCTTACGAGCCGCCGCTGCGTCCGCGCAAGCCGGTGCTGCCCGAAGCGAAGTCCGGCCGCATGCATCCGCTCGACCGCGTGCTCGACGGCTGGCTCACGGCCAAGGGCGCCCCGATTCCGGCGCCGGCGGATGACGCCACCTTCCAGCGTCGCGTCATGCTGGATCTCGTCGGCCTGCTGCCGTCCGCCGAAGAGGCCCGCGCTTTCGCGGCCGACCCGCGGCCCGACAAACGCGAAGCGCTCGTGCGCACGCTCCTCGCCCGCGATGTCGACTACGCCGACCACTGGATGGTCTTCTGGAACGACCTGCTGCGTAACGATTACGCCGGCACCGGCTACATCGACGGCGGCCGCAAGCAGATCACCAACTGGCTCTACCTCTCGCTGCTCACCAACAAGCCTTACGACCGCTTCACGCGGGAGCTCGTGGCGCCTTCCGCCGACAGCGAAGGCTTCGCCAAGGGCATCATCTGGCGTGGCGCGGTGAGCGCGGGCCAGGTGCCCGAACTCCAGTTCTCGCAGAGCGTCTCCCAGACGTTCCTCGGCATCAACATGAAGTGCGCCTCGTGCCACGACAGCTTCACCGACCGCTGGAAGCTGCGCGACGCCTACGGCCTCGCCGCCATCTACGCGAACCGGCCGATGGAACTCGTGCGCTGCGACATCCCGACCGGCAAGCCGGCCGTCGCTGCCTGGCCCTTCCCTGAACTCGGCCAGGTCGACGCCGCCAAGCCGCGCGAGGAACGACTCGCCCAGCTCGCCGCGCTCATCACCCATCCGGAGAACGGCCGTTACCAGCGCACCATCGTCAACCGCCTCTGGCACCGCCTGATGGGCCGCGGCATCGTGCATCCCGTCGACGCGATGCAGACCGAGCCGTGGAACCAGGACCTACTCGACGTGCTCGCCAACCGCCTCGTCGAGTCCGGCTACGACCTCAAGGCCGTGCTCGCCTTCATCGCCACCTCGCAGGCTTATCAGTCCCGCGCCGAGACCCTCGCGCGCGACGCCGACGACAAAGGTTACGCCTACCGCGGTCCGCGCGCCAAGCGGCTGACCGCCGAGCAGTTCGTCGACGCCGTCTGGCGGCTGACCGGCACCACGCCTTCCAAGATCGAACCCAAGGTGCCGCGGACTGCGCCGGTCGTCGCCGCCGTCAAGAAGCCCGTCGTCGAGCCGCTCGTCGCCGTGCCGATCTGGTCGGGCGACATCGCCGCCGGCCGCGTGCCTGCCGCGGGTGAGACCCGTACTTTCCGCCGTCAGCTCGTGCTCGACACCGACGTGGATGCCGCGAACTGCGTGGTGACCTGCGACAACGGTTTCGAGCTGTTCGTGAACGGCAAGAAGATCGGCGCCGGCGACAACTGGGCCGACCCGCAGAACTACGACCTCTCCGTCGCGCTCCTCAAAGGCGCGAACCAGATCGTCGTCGTCGGCCGCAACGCCGGCTCCGGGCCGAACATCGCCGCGCTCTTCTTCCAGGTGAACGTCACGCTCAAGGGCGGCGCCCGCGTGAAGCTGGCCACCGATGCCGCTTGGGAGTGGACGCCCAGCGTGCCCAACGCCCGCGGCGCCTTCGCCGCCGGCAAGGGCAAGGCGAAGGCCGCGGAGCCCCTCTGGCAGCCCGTCGCGCTCGTCAAGAGCGAGGCCTGGCGCAAGGCGCAGACCCGCATGGCCGAGATGCTCGCCGGCGTCGAAGGCACCAGCAGCCTGCCCGCACGCGCCGGCCTCGTGAAGTCCGACCTCCTCCAGCGCGCGCTCGGCCGCCCGAACCGCGAGCAGATCGTCTCGATGCGTCCCAATGAACTCAGCACGCTCGAGGCCATCGACCTTTCCAACGGCCAGGCGTTGACGAACCTCCTCGCCGCCGGCGCCGCCAAGCTGAAGCGCCGCGCGTGGGCTTCGCCGGAAGCGCTCGCCCGCTGGCTCTACCTCTCCGCGCTGAGCCGTGAGCCCGCGCCCGCGGAGCTCAAGGTCGCCGCCGGCATCGTCGGCGCCGAGCTTTCCGAACAAGGCATCGCGGACCTCCTCTGGGCCGTGTGCATGCTTCCCGAATTCCAGACCATCCGCTGACCGCCATGTCCTCCCCGCTGCCGCTTGACCCGTCCTTACCCGAGCCGCTGGCCCGTCGCGAATTCCTCCGCATGCTGGCCGCCGCCGGCGCCGCCACGCTCTCGATGGGCGCCCCGCGCCTCCTCGCCGAAAGCGAGAAGATCGTGCAGCCGACCGCGACCGCCGACGCGGTCATCCTCATCTGGCTCGCGGGCGGCATGGCCGCGCCCGAGACGTTCGACCCGAAGCGTTACGCGCCTTACGAGAAGGGGCTCACCTACGACCGCGTCCTCAGCACCTTCCCGGCGATCCCGACTTCGGTCGACGGCGTCCGCATCTGCGAAGGCCTGGAGAACATCGCGCAGGTCATGGACCGCGGCACGATCATCCGTTCGGCGGTGCAACCCGACCTCGGCAGCATCCTGCACTCGCGTCACCAGTTCCATTGGCACACCGGCTACGTGCCCCCGCAGACGGTCGCCTGCCCGCACATCGGCGCCTGGATGGCCCGCGTGCTCGGTCCGCGTAATCCGGTCATGCCGGCCTTCATCAACATCGGCCAGCGCCTCGAAGGCGTCGGCGAAAGCGAAGAACTCAAGGCCTTCACCACCGCCGGTTTCTTCGGCGGCGAATATGGCCCGATGAACCTGCCGTTCCCCGAGGAGGCCGCCGCCGCCGTGCGTCCGCCCAAGGGCATGGACGCCGGTCGCTTCGTGAACCGTGACCGCGAGTTCCGTCGCCTCGTCGACGCGACGCCGGACCGCGACCTGCTCAGCGACCACCAGCATCAGTCGATGCTGCGTTCGATGGACAACGCCTATCGTCTGCTCAGCGCCAAGGAGCGCGCCTCGTTCGACATCTCGCTCGAGACGCCCGAGGTCCAGAAGGATTACGACACCGGTCGTTTCGGCCGCGGTTGCCTGCTGGCCCGCCGCCTCGTCGAGAACGGCGCGCGCTTCGTCGAGGTCACCACGGAATACGTCCCGTTCTTCCAGTGGGATACGCACGGCAAGGGTCACGAGACCGTCGCCAAGATGCATGCCGAGATCGACCGTCCGATCGCGCGCCTCGTCCGCGACCTCGAGCAGCGCGGGTTGCTCGACCGCACCTTGGTCATCATCGCCAGCGAGTTCAGCCGCGACGCCATGATCGAAGGACGGCCCGGTTCGCAGGCCAAGGACCAGGCGTTCAACAAGTCCGGCGTCATCACCAGCCCCGACCATTACGGCCTGCACCGTCACTTCACCGGCGGCACGAGCGTCGTCATGTTCGGCGGCGGCGTGAAGAAAGGCCACGTCTACGGCGCCACCGCGGACGAGCGTCCGCTGGTCGCGATCAAGGACCCCGTCTCGATCAGCGACATGCACGCCACGATCTTCCGCGCGATGGGCATCAGCCCCAAGACCGCGTACGACGTCGAGGGCCGGCCCTTCTACGCGACCGTCGACGGCAAGGGCGTGCCGATCCCGATCTTCAGGAGCTGAGCGCGCGCAGCGGCGCGGCGTGGGCGCGCACGGCGGACTCGAGGAGTTCACCGGTGCGACGCATCGCTTCGTCGAGCGGCATCGCCGCGGGCTTGATGCCGATGAGCAGGTCGAACTGCGCGCGCAGCGCGTCCGAGTCTTCGACCGAACCGGCGACGCCGACGATCTTCTTGCCGAGCTGACGCGCGAGGCGGGCGACGCCGACCGGGCCCTTGCCTTGTAGGCTCTGCGCGTCGAGGCGGCCTTCGCCCGTGATGACGAGATCGGCGGAGGCGACGCGCGCCTCGAGATCGATTTGCGAGGCGACCATGTCGAAGCCGCTCACCAGACGCCCGCCGAGGAAGGCCATCAGCCCGAAGCCGAGGCCGCCCGCGGCGCCGGCGCCGGGGATGTCGCGCGGGTCGACGCCGAGGTCGCGGCGGGCCAGGTCGGCCAGGTGTTCGAGGCGCTGTTCGAACCAAGCGAAGTCACGGACGCCTTTCTGGGGGCCGTAGACCCGGGTGGCTCCGCGGGGGCCGAGGAGGGGGTTGTCGACGTCGCAGGCTGCGATCAGCTCAAAGGGAGGGAGGGAGGTCGGCCGCTCGACCTGGTCCGCTTCGAGGATCGTCTCGAGGGTGGGGGAGAAGTCCTGACCCCGTCGCTTGAACCGGTATCCCAGGGCCAGGGCGACCCCGAGGCCCGCGTCGTTCGTGGCGCTGCCTCCGATGCCAATCAGCAGCCGTCGGGCGCCTCTCCGGAGGGCGGATTGGATGAGGATTCCCGTTCCTAAGGTATTGGCTTTAAATGGGTTAAGTTCGATATCATGGACGATAGCCAAGCCGCTGGCCGCGCTCATCTCCATGATGGCCGTGGCGGAGCCGGGGACCCAGCCGAAGGGGGCCTCGATCGGCCGTCCGTGGGCGTCCTGGGTCTGGGCATGCACCCATTCCCCCGCCAGGGCGGTCGTCATGGCTAAGGCCGTCCCTTCGCCGCCATCGGCGATCGGGCAGATGTCGATGAGCGCCCCCGGAAACAACGTTTCGAGGCTATTTTTGAGATGTAACCCCGCTTTTTCGGCCGGCAGCGAGCCCTTGAATTTATCGTTGGCGATCAGGATGCGCATCGTCTGACGGCGGCATCTTCGGCTTGGGGTCTTCTCTTTACAACCCGAATGGGGAAGCGCTCTTGATTTCCGAGGGGTCTGACCTACATTCATTAGCAAGGTACTTTCCCCTATTCCGCTTCGTCGCGGTCCATTCATACCCTTTCAATAAAAAACCCCCATGCTGTCGCTCCGTCATTCCACCCTCGCGCTCGCGCTGTTCGTCTCCGCCTTCGCGGTCGCCGCCGACGAAGCGCAGCCTTCCAAGGAAGGTCTCGAGTTCTTCGAGAAGAACATCCGCCCGATCCTCATCGACCGTTGCTACGAGTGCCACTCCGCCGAGAAGAATTCCTCGAAGGGCGGCCTCATCCTCGACTCCCGCGACGGCGCCTACAAGGGCGGCGACGAAGGTCCCGCCGTCGTCCCCGGCGACCTCGAGAAGTCCCTCCTCGTCAAGGCCGTCCAGTATACGGATCCCGAGTTCGCGATGCCGCCCAAGAAGACCGGCGGTAAGCTGCCGGACGAGAAGATCGCTCTCCTCGAGCAGTGGGTCAAGATGGGTGCGCCGATGCCCGGTGGCGGCGCCGCCAAGCTGACCGGTCTCACCAGCAAGGCCCGTGAACATTGGTCTTATCAGCCCGTCAAGAAGTTCCCCGTGCCCGAAGTGAAGAACAAGGCCTGGGTCAAGAATCCCATCGACGCCTTCGTCCTCGCCAAGCTCGAAGAGAAGGGCCTCCAGCCCAATCCGGCCGCGGGTCCCGAAGCCTTCCTGCGTCGCGTCTACTACGATCTGATCGGCCTCCCGCCCACCTCCGAACAGGTCGACGCTTTCGTCAAGGCCTGCGATAACGCCGTCCTCGCCGACTCGCTCGCCGCCCGCACCGGTCGCCCCGCCGGCAACCTCGAAGCCGTCTACACCAAGCAGGTCGACTTCCTCCTCGCCTCGCCGCACTACGGCGAACGCTGGGCCCGTCACTGGCTCGACACCGCCCGTTACTCCGACACGCGTGGCCTGCAGGTCGACCAGGGCGACAGCCTCTTCCGCGACTACCGCTACGCCTACGCCTGGACCTATCGTGACTACGTGATCAACGCGATGAACGAGGACAAACCGTACGACAAGTTCGTGGTCGAGCAGCTCGCCGCGGACCGCATCCCGGACATCTCTCCCGACGATCCTCGCCTCGCCGCCCTCGGCTTCATCACCATCGGCAAGCGCTTCGACGATATCCATGACACCATCGACGAGCGCATCGACACGACGACCAAGGCCTTCCTCGGCCTGACCGTCGCCTGCTCGCGCTGTCACGATCACAAGTTCGATCCGATCCCGATCAAGGACTACTACTCGCTGCACGGCATCTTCGCCTCGATCGTCGAACCGCTGCACCAGACCCCGATCGCGGCCACCGGCAACACCGCCGCCGCCCGTTCCGACTTCCTCAAGCGCCTCAACCAGCTCCAGGACGAGCAGGTCGCCGGCTTCTTCCGCTACATGCGCGAGACCCGCGCCCGCTATGACCGCGAGATGGCCGGCCGTCTCATGATCGCCACCGTCCGCGGCGGTTCCGCCGAAGCCGGCGAGTTCTCCGAACGCTACAAGATCGACCTGCAGTCCGACACGGACTTCGCCGCCATGCGCATCCAGAAGGATTCGCCCATCACCGGGCCCTTCGCCGCGCTGGCCTCCGTGCCGTATGTCTACTTCGCCGAACGCGCCCCGATCGTCCTGAAGGAATACCTCGACGATCCGGAGAACCGCGTGAATCCGATCATCGCCGCCGGCCTGCGCAATATCAAGCCGAAGACGATGCATGACGTCGCCGCCGCCTATCAGCGCATCTACGTCGAGAACAAGGCCGCGATCCTCGCCCACCTCGCCCTCCTGGCCAAGCCGGGTGAAGAATGGAAGAAGACCTCGCCGGGCATCGCCGAGATGACGGGCTACCCTTGGTCCATCCCGTCTTACGACGAGATCTTCGATAACGAAGAGATGATCTCCCTCTTCAGCACGCGTAAGTTCTGTCAGGACTGGCAGAACCGCCCGATCTACGGCGGCATCGGCAACCGCGAGCCGGTCGCCTATTTCCGTCACGCGCAGATCAACGAGCTCCGACTTTCCCACCCCGGCGTCCCCGGACACGCGATGGTCGTCCAGGACTCCGAAGGCGCGAAGGACAGCTACGTTTTCAAGCGTGGCGACAAGAACCTCAAGGGTGAGATCGTCCCCCGCCAATTCCTCGACATCCTGACGGTCGGCGAGCGCCGCCCGTATGTCGACGGCAGCGGACGCTACGAGTTCGCCCAGTCCATCATCGCCAAGGACAATCCGATCACCGCCCGCGTGGCCGTGAACCGCACCTGGACCAAGCACTTCGGCGAAGGCTTCGTGAACACGCCCGACGACCTCGGCAACATGTCCGAGAAGCCCTCGCACCCCGAGCTGCTTGACTACCTCGCCACGGACTTCGTGGAGAACGGCTGGACGATGAAGCGCCTCCACCGCATGATCGTGCTCAGCAACACGTATCGTCAGGACTCCGATCCCACCGCCAACCCGCTGGTGGCCAAGAAGGGGCCGGTCGATCCGCTGAAGGTCGACGCCGGCAACCGCCTCCTCTGGCGCGGCAACCTGCGTCGCCTCGACTTCGAGTCCATCCGTGACTCGATGATCCTGCTCACCGGCAAGATGACCACCACCGTCGGCGGCCAGCCGGCGAACATCACCGACGAGCCGTTCAGCTATCGCCGCAGCCTTTATGGTTACGTCGACCGCCGCCGCCTCAGCGACACCCTCTCGCAGTTCGACTACGGTGACCCCGATACCTCGAACACGAAGCGCAACTCGACGATCGTGCCCCAGCAGGCCCTGTTCTTCATGAACAACGCCCTGTCGGTCGACGTCGCCCGTGCCGTCGCCGCCCGCAAGGACGTCGTCAACGCCATGTCCGAGGACCAGCGCATCGTCGCGATGTTCCGCTGCATGTTCCAGCGTCGTCCGTCGACCAATGAGATCCGCGTGGCCCAGGAGTTCCTGACCAAGCAGAAGATGGGCGCCGCCACCGCCAAGCTCCGCCCCGCCGCCAAGGCCGGTGAGCGCGGCAAGGCCGTGGCGCCCGTGGCCCGCACCGCCGCCCCCCCGACCAAGGGCGCGCCGGTGATGGCTCCGGACGGTGAAGAGAGCATGATGATGGCCGTGACCGGTGGTGGCGCCGAAGGCGTCCTGCGTAACGTGGGAGAGATGATCTCCCGCGAGCCGCTGACCCCGACCGAGCTCCTCGTCCACGCGCTGCTCCTCTCGAACGAGTTCATCTACGTCAACTGACGTTTTTGACAGGTTTTTAACGAGGCCGGCCTTCGTCAAGGGGGTCGGCCTCTTCATTTATTGGCTTAATCCCGCGTGAATTGGTTGAAACATTTTAGCCGTAGGGGAGTATTTAATACTAGCGGTATTCCCCCTGTCGCCCACCCCCTTAAAACCACCATGTCGTCCTTGTCCGTCAGTCTTCGCCTGCTCGCTCTCGTCTCCGTCGCCAGCCTCGGCGCCGCCGACGCCCCTGAGCCGAAGATGGATCCGGCCGGCCTCGAGTTCTTCGAGAAGAACATCCGCCCGATCCTGACCGAGCGTTGCTACGAATGTCACTCGAAAGAGAAGGGTGTCTCGAAGGGCGGGCTCATCATGGACTCCCGCCAAGGCATGCTCGCCGGCGGCGACCTCGGTCCGGCCGTCGTCCCGGGCGACCTCAAGAAATCGCTGATGGTCGTCGCGGTCCATCAGGCCGACCCCGACATCTCGATGCCGCCGCGCAAGGCCGGCGCGAAACTTTCCGCCACGCAGATCGGTCTGATCGAACAGTGGATCAAGATGGGTGCGCCCGCTCCGGCCGGCGCCGGCGGCGCCAAGCTCACCGGTCTCTCCGACAAAGCTCGCGCGCACTGGGCTTTCCAGCCCGTCCAGACTTTCGCGGTGCCGACCAAGCTCAGCAACCCCGCCTGGTGCCAGAACGAGGTCGACGCCTTCATCATGGCCAAGCTCGACGAGAAGGGTCTCAAGCCCAGCCCGGCCGCCGACGGCGAAGCCCTCCTGCGCCGCCTGTCTTATGATCTGATCGGCCTGCCGCCCACCAGCGTCGAGGTCGACGCCTTCTCGCGCGATTACGACGCGGCGCTCGCTTACGACGCGATGGCCGTGCGCAAGGGACAGCCGGTGCGCGCCGTGGCCAGCGTCGTCGAACGTACCATCGACCGACTGCTCGCTTCGCCGCACTACGGCGAACGCTGGGCCCGCCACTGGCTCGACACCGCCCGCTACTCCGACACCAAGGGCCTGAAGCGCAACGGCACCATCGAGACGTTCGACAGCTCCTGGACCTACCGCGACTACGTCATCGACGCCTTCAACACCGACAAGCCTTACGACCAGTTCATCATCGAGCAGCTCGCGGCGGACCGCCTGCCCGACCTCGCCAAGGACGACCCGCGCCTCGCCGCGCTCGGCTTCGTCACCGTCGGCAAGCGCTTCCAGAACAACGATGACACCATCGACGAACGCATCGACGCCACGACCAAGGGCTTCCTCGGCCTGACCGTCTCCTGCTCGCGTTGCCATGACCATAAGTTCGACCCGATCCCGGCGGCCGACTACTACTCGCTCCACGGCATCTTCGCCTCCGTGATCGAGCCCCAGACCAACCCCGTCATCCGCGATCCGCTGCTCGTCGGCAAGAACGCCCCGAGCAACGCCTACCGCGCCGACTACGAGAAGCGCCTCGCCGCGCTCATCGAAGAGACCGCCCAGGGTTACTACAAGCATCTCGTGGGCATGCAGGCGGCCTTCCACCGTGAGTTCGCTCCGCGCGCCATGGCCGCCATGGTCGGCGGCTTCCGCAGCACCGCGGGCTTCGACATCCTCAAGAAATACGACCTCGGCGAAAGCCGCGAGCTCGGCAACTCCTTCGCCGCCGTCATGGCCCGTCCGGACCACCCGATCACCGGACCGCTGGTCCGCCTGAAGAAGGTCAGCGCCGAAAACTTCGCCGCGCAGGCCCCCGGGATCCTGTCCGCCGCCCTCGCCGACACGAAGTCGCCGGTCAATCCGCTCATCGCCGAAGCCCTCCGTGGCCTCAAGCCGAAGTCCCTCGACGAGGTGGCGCTCGCCTATCAGGC
>Ga0208232_1000220_pt1 | contig 13075 bp, 17 predicted proteins | sample LakMenEpi24Aug12_FD_150729 | JGI IMG/M metagenome (GOLD analysis project Ga0208232, IMG submission 150729) | Freshwater microbial communities from Lake Mendota, WI - 24AUG2012 deep hole epilimnion (SPAdes) | ecosystem: Environmental > Aquatic > Freshwater > Lake > Epilimnion/Euphotic zone ... | reverse complement strand
CTAAGAAAGAAACAGCAGAAAAATTAAAGAAAGAGGAACAAGAAAAATTAAAACGTGAGGCTGCGGAGAAAGCTAAATCTGAAAAATTAAAGAAAGATGCAGAACCAGTTAAGCCACCTACTGCGACTCAAAAACCACCAGAATTACCAAAAACTGGACCATCAACTGCAACTCAAATTGGTATTGGAACAGCGATTGCAGCTGCAACAAGTATAAGTTTTGCTCAAGAAATTGGTGATAAAATATCAACACACGAATCCGCTGGTACGTCTGAAAAATCTTATAACATAATGAATAATGCGGGCAAAAAAGATACTAATTGGAATAAGTACAATTTAACAAATATGTCTTTACAACAAGTTTTGGAATTAGCTGAACAAAGAAGAATAGAATTTAATCCTAAAAATAAAGAAGGCAAAAGAGGCAGTATTGGTGTTGCCATGGGTAAATATCAATTTATGCCTTCAGTTTTGCGTGGCGATTCTAAAAATAAAGGTTTAGCTGAAAAAGTTTTTGGACCAGATTGGAAAAATCAACCATTCAACAAAGAAAATCAAGAACGTTTACATGATGCTTTTTTTAAGGATGAAGTTACACAACTAAAACGTTTAAAAGTTCCTGTTTCAGAAGCGACAATTTACATGACGCATTTTGCTGGACCGAAAGGTGCAGCAAAAATATATTTTGCCTCTGATGATACAAAAATGTCTGATGTTATGAGTGATTCTCAAGTACAATCAAACAAAACAATTGCGAAATTAACTGTTGGTGAATATAAAAAGAAAATAAGTACCACAAAAGGAAAAGTTATAGGTTTGTCTTTTGGGGCTTTGGATGAAAAGAAATTAAACGAATTTATGCAACCGCAAAGCAATACGGGTAATAGAATTGATAGTGCATCAAAAGATAATAAAGATATGAAGAAACAGGACACTCCTGCGCCAATAAACATACAACAAAATACAACTAACGTAAACAACACAACCGAATCATCAAATACACCAAAGGTTGATGATAGACCAGCACACCAAAGAAAGTAAAAAATGGCAGATAATAAACTAAATTATCAACAGGCTAGAAGTGTCAGAAAAGCAAAATTTTCCGACATATTGCTTGACCAACTAGCACAAAGTGATAGAAGTGTACTTGGTGCTGTTGGTAAAACCATTTCAATGAAAGCTCAGGCTAGAATTAAAGGCATCAAAGAGAAATTTGATCCTTTGAATATCGTAAGATTTATGACTATGGGATCCAGATTTGGTCCCGCTTTGTTTGGTAAAATGACTGGTCGTAATCAAAAAGATATTGACTATTTTACTGGCCGTACTAAAAGTGTTGTTGGCACCAGAAACACCGCAGATAGATTAAAGAAAGTTGGTGGTGACGGTGATTCAGAAGGCATCAATCAACAATTAGCAAAAATATTTTCTTTCCTACAAAATAATCGTGAAGAAGATATTAAGTTAAAACAATTGGCTAAAAATTCTGAGGAAGAAATTGCCTTGGAAAAAGGTAAACGTCATAAAGAATTGGTTGACACACTACAGAAGTTGATGAAACATATTAATTCTGGTGGTAAGATGACTGCTGAACCAATGGAAAAAACTTCAATGTTTGGTAACATATGGGATAATATCAAAGGCTTGGCAGAGATGCTTGGTGAAATGCGAAAATTCATGTTTGATATGGCTAAAAAAATAGGCATGCCACTTTCTAAAGGACTCACACAAGCAGGTAAATTTGGTCTACGTATGTTACCGACTGTGGCAGCTGCAGCAGCTGTAGGTGCAATGATTTATGGTGCTGATGCTTTAGCAGGTGAGTATCTTGGTGTTGGAAAGAATCCTGATGGGACTGATATTGTAATTGATAATGAAAAGGATGAACAGAACTATAAAGAATTTAATGCGGTCGAAAGGATTGAATCCAATATCGCTAGAGGTACGGAGGTAGTAGGTGGTGTAATTTCACCAAATGTGGCAACTGAAGCAAAAGCCGCAAGAATTAAAAATGAAACCGAATATTTAAGACTAAAAAAGGAAGGTAAACACCGAGCAGAACCTGCAGCACCAGAAGATATGATGTTTGATCCTGAAGGTAATGTGATTGCTTTGCCACCGAATAAGTTTCAAGCACCTAAACCAACACCTGTACCACCAGCACCTGTAATTAAACCACAAGCACCAGCGGGAATGGAATTTGATGCACAAGGTGGTTTAATTACTTCTCCAGTTCCTAAAAAATTGCAACCAGTTGTGCCAGTACCTAAGTCTGCACCTGTTTCATCATTATCAAATACCAATTCTGATTTGAATTTACCTAAACCTGCCGCATCTAATGATATGAAACCTATTATTAACAAGACAGTAAGCAATCTCTCACAGAAGCAAGAAAGAACTGGATTAAGACCTAGTCAAATATCTGTGCGTAATGATGAACCAACATTCATGCAATTAATTATTGCTTCCACAAGGGTTGTATAAACAAAAAACCCCGCCGAAGCGGGGTCTAAACAAAGTTCTGAGAAAGGAGCTTTTGTTTAATCTTCAGCCAACTTGGCAAAGTATTCCATATCGTCATCATCAGTAGCTGCGATATCAACTTCAACTGGCTTCTTAGGTGCAGCCTTAGCTTGTTCAACTGTGGTACGTGCTCGTGGAGCATCACCTTCATCATTCAAACCAAGTACTTTATCCAAACGTGTTTTCAACATATCATAAGACTTGAATTCTTTGTCAGCCGTCAACTCAGTCAATGAGAATTGTGACTTCCAAATTTTCTCCAACTTCTCATCGTCATCCAACAATGCAGATGGTGATGTGAATTCGGACTTATCATAGTTTTGATAACCAGCAACTTTAGTGATACGTAACTTAAAGTTAGCACCCTTCCACAAATCAAACGGATTGATTGGTGTTTCATCTTCAAATGCAGGATTCATTGCACCTGTAACCTTCTCAAAAATCTTGGCACCGAACTTGAACAATTTAACTTGTCCTTCGTTCTCTGGATGCTTAGGATCAGAAATGATATAAACGTTAGCAATGTAACTTAGTTTACGTTTTTGTTTACGAACAATGTCTTTGTTCGCTTCAATGCCTGAGTTCCACAATTTGTTGTTGTGTTCACATACAGGACATTGTTGGTTCTTGGTTGTTAAACACTTGTCGATTAACCAACCACCAGGACCTTGAAATCCATGTTCGAAAATCTTAGCCCAAGGAAGACCATCTTCACCATCAACTGCTGCTGCGGGTAGAAAACGAATCGTAGCCATGCCGTTGCCAGCTTTGTCTACTTCTGGTCGCCAAAAGTTTTCTTTATCGGATTTACCTTCAGTGGAGGCGTTGAGCTCTGCCACTTTTGCTTTCAATGTGTCCAGATTGCCTGAACTTTTTTTAAGATTTGAAAAATCTACCATGATTTACCTTTCTAGTATAAACGGAATATTAACGGAGTATAAACGGATTGTCCACATAGTTCATTATATCATATTATTTAGGCATCGTCAAGTATAAACTTCAACTGTACCAAGGTATCGGCAACATTTTTATGTAAGATTGCCACACCACCTGCAGCACGCCAATCATTAATAACACTCTCTGTATCATCAATGATTAACGTATCTGTTCTTGCGTATCTTTTCTTTAGTTCTTTACCTGGAACCAAGTTACGTTGGAAGTCAATACCCTGCGTTTCCAACCATTTAATCTTTTGTTCAGAGATTGCTTTGTGTCTTTTCTCACTTGCTGTGGAGGACAGAATTTGAGTAGGTGGTAATGCATTACGTAATGCACGTACCAAATCCATTGCATCTGGCATTAGTTCAAGTGTTTCAAAGTGACCATCAGCAATAAACTTATCAAAAAATTTATTGAATTCTTTATATTCTCTGGTTGAACTAGGCTGAACTTTAAACAGTTCAACGTATCTCTTTTCAAAATCGGCAATAACGCCATCCATATCCAAGTAGATGCAATTAATTTTAGGCATGTTCTCTCAAACTTTCTTTTAAAATTGTCTTAAACTTATCTTTATCGTAAACAAGAAACGGTGTGTACTTTTCAATTTTTCTTTTTAATGTAGGCCAAATAACATCATCTGTTATTTTTTTGTTCCACATTGGTAAGAAATTCATAATGTCATTAAGTATACACACCGTCTCAATGTTAATGTTGCCATAAGTCATCTCTCTCAACAGCAATGGATATTGTCCGTCTACAACTACCAACATTTCATTAGGCGATTGTGTTGCTGTGAATAGACCTATTATATCTTGTTCGAATCGGTATGTCAAGCTCTGGTTTCTTTTTTGCCATTTCTTGTAGTTTTCTTCACCTTCAATACCACATATATCTCCTACCCAATTCACATTGGTTTCTAGGAAATTAGCAATATAAAAAGTACGTAATTCATCTATGTTGTACTTCCGTGATAACTTGTAAAAAGAATACTTGGCTTTATTGTTTGCAAAGTTGTCCTTTGATACGTTGGTCTTTCCGTTGTAACGAAAAAAATCGTAAGAATCGGAAGTAAAATGAAGTTTAATGCTTTGATATAGGGCATATGCTTCAAATCCTGTCGTTTCGGTCATAGGGGCAATTTAGAACTTTTCTTCAATAGGTTTAGGTCTTGTGCTTCTTCTCTAATCTTTGCTTTCAATGCACTAGAGACTAAAGAAGAAGCCACATCGACTTCCATACCTGTTTGTTCACAATGATGTATGATTGCATCCATATGGGTACCACCCAATTCACTGACGCTTTTACTAATCATTTCACTAAATTCATTAATTTCGGTTTTTGTTGGCACTTTGAGCTTTCGTATAGAACAGATGATTTCCAATTTTTGCAACGTACCTTAATTTCCATTCTGGATTAACGTAGGTGGCATGATAGAACATTGAATTGGTTTCATATATTTTATCATGTAATTTTGTTTGTGTCAAGGCTTTCTTTGCGACAATTAGGCATTCTTCCCATGCATATTTGCTCCTAACCGGTCCAACATTCTCACCAACCCAACTGAATTGGTATGTGCGGCCCGTTTTTTGATATACCACTTCACAAATTGTTTTGGGATAAAATGGACTATTCACACGATTCATTGTAACTTGTGCTACTGCTAATTTACCTTCAAAAGATTCGCTTGCGGCTTCATAGTAGATGTTTTTGGCCATGCAAAGTAATTGCTTATTTAAATCCTGTGAAACCACTCTTTCCATTGCAAATGTTTGTTCTTGGGATGTTAAAGGTAAAATCAATAATGATAAAGAAAATAATAAAGTTGATAAAAACTTCATTGCTACTCCTCGTTTCTTTAAAGGGGGAAACCCCCTTAACCCTCAGGATGTTTTTCTGGTAACCTTGATTTCAGGTGTTACCGGTGTATTAGATACAAAACTATTTAAAGATGTAGCTTTGCTAATAATGTCTGTTTCTGAGGGGATGGTCGGCAATCCTGGATGTTCAGGTGGTATTTCACCTTTAGACCTTGCCGTTTCGCATTTGATGTGCCAGTCTTGTTGTAGACGGTCTCGTTCTGCGTTGTATGAATCATATAACATGTCTCTTGCCATTTTTAATAGTTCAAGACGGATTTCAAAGGGTGTCATGTTTGACATAGTTTTCTCCTTGTGTTGTGTAAGTGTGTTGGTGGATTATTTAAATGGGTCCCACCGAACCCATATACTTATTTATACGTATTAAAAACTACGTGTGTACTGTAGACGCCATGCGTCTTTTTCTTCGTCACCATATGAACGGCTCCAACGAACTGCAACTTTGTCTTGTTTGGTCAAATCGTAACCGACTGCTGTGTGAACACGGGTCGTTTGATATGCGTTTGTAGTATCAAATGCATTACGATAACGAGCACCAACATCACCAGTCAAACCAGCAACCAATGGGAATTTAACACCAGCATCAACTGCGTAATGACTAAAATGTGTTGAACTGGTTACTCTTTCACCCAAACGTCCACCAACGTAGAAAGCACCGATAGATTGTCTCACACGAACTTCTAATCCTTGTGAAATTGAACCACTGCCAAGTGCAGACTGGCTGTTTTCCATTTTAAGGCTATAGTCGGTAGAACCAACTTTATTACCAATGACAACTGCTTCTTTAATGTTTTTTGCATCTGTTGCACGGTTTGTTTCATCTGAATATTCCAATGAACCATAACCTTGTGCCATTGCTGAAGCACTGATGACCAAAGAGGCCAAAATAAAACTGATTTTCTTCAAAATTAACTCCTAGTTGTTAAACAAAATGATAGGTATTAAGGAACCTAACTAACCTCTTCCGATTTCCGGAATTCCTAAAAAAGACCTTGATATATCTATGATGTAAACCAATCGTCTTTTCTCTGTTTTGTTATATGCACTGTGCCAATCACCATTATCAAATGCAAATAAATTTGACCAATCCAATTCAACACCTCTAACTTCCAAATACACATCGCCTTCTGGAATAATGAGTGGAATATGTATTCTAACTGTTTTTCTTAAATAGTTTTCTATATCAACATGCCTAGTGATAACACCACCTGGATCCAATATGCTATAACCACTGCAACCACAATGTTGTATATATTTTTGTGTTAAAGATGAGGCAGTAGGAAATGCATTTCTCATTTCAGGTTCAAGGAACATATTACGTTCGATGCCTTTTTGCGGTAGAGAATACCTTAGTCCTTCAACTTTCCAAATAACACGTTCTTCTGCGTCCAAAACTGCATTTTTATTTTTTGAAGCATAAGAGTTGCCGCCAGTAAATGTAGTGTAAAAGTCTTTATGATACTCCAAAAAGTCATCACGTAACTTTGGTGCCAACTCCAACAATTCATCTGCAATTAAAATTTCTTCTTTAGACCAAATGGTTTTAGGTATCTTCATTATGTCTCCACTAAGTGGTTGGTTATTCTGTTACGAGGAAACCAACCGAAACCCTAAGCGGCGTTTAGGCTGCTAATGCGAACTGTGAGTCGTTTGCGTTTACTTTGATTTAGTTTTAACATCTTCTCTGATGAGTTGTCCACTTCTGTACTATTTGCCCTGTCGAAACTATGCAGGCCCATCAGAAACATACTAGCACATAGACTTAACTATGAATTGTGGGTTTCAAGACCACTAATATGCTTATGGTGGACCTGGGGGGATTCGCACCCCCGTCCAGAACACTTTTCTAGTTGCTTCATACAACCATAACTTCACATTATACATTAAATTATTTAGTCTGTCAACTGTTTTTATGGTAATAATCAATTGCTTTAACCAGGCCTTCAATATGGTCTTGTGTTTTTTCTTTGAAAATCATTGGTTGTTCGTTATCCACGGCCATAATGATTATCAAATCATCAATAGGTGTACCAACTAATTCTTCATACATCAATGCATATGCAGTACATTGCCAAAAATAATCTAAAATATCTTCACGCTTTTTAATCTTCTTTGATGTTTTAAAATCAATGACTGATAACTTACCTTCATACTCACCAATGCAATCTACACGACCTGCTAATCCTAGTTGTGCAGACCACAGTCCGACCTCTTGGTAGTGTATGTTATTGATTTTGTTTAGATGTGGTTTGATTGATATGAACATCTCTTTGGCATCAGGCATAACAGTGCCTGGTGGTTTTGTTTCATTGTTCAAATAATATTCACACATGGTATGCATATTAGTACCACGGGATGTAGCATGTTTGGAGATTTTGTTTGCAACTTCTTCACCAACTCTACGGCGCCATGCCATGATGGCCTCTTTTTTCTGAGCACCCACCACTGTGGTCACCGATGGTAACTTTTTACCATCAGGCGTGACATAATATCTTTTCCCGTCAGGAAAAGTTTGAGATTCAATTTTTGGAATCTCTTTTGGTGGGCAATAAATGAACATTATAATCCTAACTTTAAGTTTTTATATTCAAGGATAGTTTGGTCTGCTTCTTCGATTTTTTTATTCAAAAAAGTTTTGTCAAATGTTCCATCAATGATATCTTTAATATCAACTCCCATACCAACCAGTTCAAATACATCATGGTTGATACTGACACCTTTATCAGCATTACCGTAAATTGATTTACCAGCTTTGATTCGATGTTGTTCTGTTTCTTTATTCAATGAATCAGCAACACGCCTTGCAGTATACCAGTTTGTATATTTGTTTTTCCAAATCATTGTTCCTTCATCAGGTTGTGCATATCTAAAATCATCATCACCTGTGGGAACTTTAAATTCTCCAGGTAACATTTCACTGTAACCCCATTTTTCATATTCTTTTTCAAATTCACTTAAACGACTGACTGATCCTTTTCTAATCAACAAAGGCCACCAATCCCAATTATCAAATACTTCAAAGTTTTGGTCCAACAATAATTGCTGACTTTTATACACACTAGAGATTGGTTCTCCAGGTAACCCACAAATCATACCAGTATATGTGTAAATTGGTTTATATTTCTTTAACTGTCTAATTGCTTCAAACTGTCTTTCATTATCTAGGCCTTTACCAATGGCCTTCTTGGCCTCTGGATGCAGTGATTCTAAACCAAATGTTGCAGCAACCAAACCAGTGTCCGCTAACATGGGTATAGTTTCTGGAAAACGTTCAATCAAATCTGCACGTAAGAACGCTGTGTATGTAATCTTAACACCACTCTTTGCAATTGCTTCAGCAACATAATCTAATTTAACCACGTTATCATTAAACGTATCATCATTAAACCAATAATTGTTTACACCAAACATCTCATAGTTTCTACGCAATTCGGCAGCCAAATTATCTACGTGACGAATGTAATCGTTCTTCTTTTTACCCAACAATGGAAAGGCACAGAACCTGCATCTGAAAATGCAACCCCTACTAATTTCAATAGGCAAGAAATTGTTTTTGATTAAGTCGCTCTCCAACCATTTTATGGATAAATCAGTATCATCATTCTTGTACACCATTTCGGCATTGATAGAAAAAGTTTCTCTATAAGGAACCCACTTTAAATCATCCAATCGTTTTTTTGTCAGGAATTTTAAATAGTGTAATACCGCTTCTTCGGCATATCCCCAAAAAATTCTATCAACCTTAGTTAAATCTATACCACTAATTGGTGTCTCATTGCCGCCAATTAAAGTCTTTACGTGTGGATATTTTTCTTTAATATGATTGAATAGGTGATTCACCTTATCAAATGCATAGATGAAGGTAATACTGACGCCAACAAACAGTGTTTTTGGTCCAATAAATCTAGCACAGATTGTTTCAATTTCTTCATCCGTGAAGTTGCCAAAATAATCAATAACTTCCATGTTATAACCATGTTGGTCTAAAACTGTCCTCAATCTTGCTGCACCAGCTGGTCGACTAATTGTTCTAGTTCGTTCCATACCGGTAAAAACGATACCGTGTATATCTGTCATAATTTAATAAATTTCAAAATCTCTAATTTTTTTAGTTACATATTTTTGTCTGATAGCTTCAAAGAAGTCTATATCTTCTTCTGTCAATTCTACACTATCAATCTTTTCTCTCATACTACCAACAAATTTTAACATTTGTTCAAACTCACCTTCATATTTAAAATGTTTTGTTACCTTTTTGGTGTCGTAAGCATCCATAATGATATGGTATCTATCTTCATCGGAATCATTTCTAATTTGGTGCCATTGATTCACCCAAAGAATCCAAACGCCACCATCAGCAGGCATGTGTAAATTTTTACCTTGACAAATGTGTACACATTTTTTATTTGTGAATAGTGGAATGTGAATACGAGCCATATATTCTTTTTCTTCAGCATCTCTGTGTACCAAACTTTTTGAATTTGCTTTCAAACAAGTAACTCTTGCTCTGGTTGGATAAAATCCCATTTCACGTATATCGTCCAAAACTTTCTTAATTTCGCCAACATAAGCTTCCGTTGGTTTGTCATGTTCCAAACCATGAGATACATTAAAATGTTTGTATGCTTTGTAAATCAATTCTTCTGTCGGTAAAAATGATTCTAGTGATTGACCTTTTTCCAACTGAATAGCTTCCCAACCACCAGTCCATGTGGCTTCTTTGCATAGAATACTCCAACCACCAAAACCATTGTATTTTGGAGTTTCATATTCTTCACCTTGAATAACTTGGTCACCCAAAGTAAAAACGCTATCCCTTACTTCTTGTTTCAACTTCTCAATATTTACTGTGTAGTCTAATTTTTCAAAAAACATTTGTTATCCTTTATAAATTTCCAGTTTCCTGCAACATTTCATATACTTGGCCATAATCATACAATTTGGTCCTAAGTGCAAAAGCTTTCCTAAGATTTGCTTCACCACCCAAAGGTTCAACATTATGTGGTACTCTCACATCTAACAGGTATGCTTCGCTAGGTTGAGCAATAAAAGATCCAATTTCATAAACATCATCGAAAGTATATACCGCATCAACATATGTTATTTCTTCACATGTCGGCATATTTTGTTTCTCCGATACAAATTCTTTAACTCTGGTTTTTAGTTCCTCAACATTCACATTTTGGTCTATAATTGTTCCCTCATCAACACCATGGTGTCTATCTTCTTCTGTCTTCCAAGAATTTGCTCCTGGTTTTGGTTTGAAAAAAACTGTCCTGTAATTCTGTGGGTCATAATAAAAATTGATTGTTGTTATAAAATCATTATCAACGTGTGGTAACAACAAACTATTAATAGACATTCTTGTTACTTGAAAATCTTTCCAATACCTTTCAGGTATAACTTTATACAACACTTCTTTTTCAGGTTCTGGTGTCCAAATTGTACTGTGTCTTACACCTAGTCCATATTTTCCAGCAAATGAATCAGCCTTACCTTGTGGTATAATGGTGTGTGGCATATATTCATATGTATGTTTTAATTTAACAAACGACATTATTGGTTTCCTTTAACATTTCTAGTACGTCCTGATACTTATGAACAAAAGTTCCTAAGGTAATGGCTTTACGTAAATTAAATTTACCCTTAACGCCATGTATTTGACTTACATCAAGTAACCAAATATCATAATCTTTAGCAACAAAACTACCAACTTCAATTAAATCTTCTTCAAAATATATATGTCCATTGGTTTGATTCTCAACCTGTACAGTTTTTGGAATCTCCACCTTCGGTTTATAAAAAGTTGTTGTGCAACCTTCGGTTTGCATATAGAAATTTATAGAGGTGATAATTTCAGTATCTGTGTGTGGTGGGATTATACAATCAATTGTCATAACTGTCAAGTGAAAGTCCTGCCAATACCTTTTTGGTATCACACCATATATTTTGTCAGCCTCAGGTGACCATATCTTTTTATAGTCGATACCTTTACCTTCATGTTTGAAATTTTTTAGTGGGTCGGTAACTGCATATAATGGTTTTTCAAAATTTGTTTCCAGTTTTGTAAACATTATTTCCATTCTCTAATTTTTGCCATGCGGCCAGCCCACGATTTTAAAATTACCGTATTCTGTGCATTTTTGTCTACAACTTTTCTTAGGTCGGTTGACAATGAAATGCGTAAATCATCAGATTTATTTTCATTAACGCCATGCAAAACATATGATGGAAAAAATATCAATCTACCTTCAACTGGTTTAAACCTACGTTCTCGCAATTTTGGTGTGTTACTTAGAGTATTATTTAACCAATCAATTGCTTGTGCAGAATCAAACGCCACAAGGTCACCACAACCTTCTTTAGCCTTTATGTAATACGTTGCTGCGATAGCAGATTCGGTGTGTCCATGCACCTCTAAGCGTTCTCCTGGTTCACGCACATTGACCCAACCCATGAAGTGTTCACAACCACGAATATTTAACATTCTGAGTTGTGGAATATTTTGCACAATTTTCTTGGTTACAATGTCTATAATTTCTTGTTTAAGTATATCTAAGTTGGGTCTACTGTAGTCCCATATACTGTTGTTTGGGTCTTTGTCTTTACCCAATACGATATCTTTGCCGATACCATAAATTTCATCTAACAGAGTTTCATTAAATTCTTCATCAAAACGTGTTTGTACTTCCCAAATTGGACTTTGCCAAAACATGTTCTGTGCATTTTGATACCAATGGTATTTTTCTCTGTCTTCTCTTGTCATAATATTTTGTGTCATAATAAAAAATCAATAATTTTGTTTTTCAAACCAATCTTTAAATTCTCTTAGGTGATTTAGTTTTAACTCATATTCTTCATCGGTATAATCAGCATCTCTTGGTAAAGATATAAAATTTTCATAGTCTTCTTTTGGATTTCTGACTCTTTCTTCATTCCAACCTGGATCACCAAAATTTATAATATGTTGATCCATCAGTTTATCTAAAGTCTCTCTGAAATGGTATGACATATAGAAAAACTTTTCTTTTTGTTCTTCTGTAAAAAGATTAATTCTTTCAATATGATTTTTTTTCATATAATTTGTTAAAACAAAAAAATCATATAAAATATTATCACCTTCAAAGTTTTTTATAGTTTCAAGATATGTGTATGAATATATTTTTTTCATCTGTTATCCAACCATATTTTATAATTTCGCACCAATTCATTATCAATACCATCTCTTAATAATTTTGGTAAAAAGATAGATGATTTTAATAAACCATCACCGTCCTGTGCTGTTAAAATGTCTTCGTAGTCTGTCAGTAATTCATACACACGTTCTTTTTCTTCCTGTGTCATGTTATTAAATGCATTTAGACTAACGGTATTGTAAAAATTAGCCAAGTGTTCATTAACCAAATCACCAACAGGATTTGTTAAAATTTTAACCGGTCTTTTAATGGAATATGTTGGCATCACACAACCTTTTTATTTGGAATAACTCTCTCAATTAAACGTCCAAGTTCTGCGACCAGTTTAAACATAACAAAAATTACAACAAGGCCTGCACCTTTTAAAAAACCAGGTTCTTTTTTGCTTGGACCAAACCAGCGTTGCCAAACACCAATAACTTTACAGATTGGTGTACCAAATGCAAACATCATTTTACCTGTGAGACTACCGGTTTCCTTTTCACCCATCATATAGGCCATTTCTTCAGCCCAAGGTGTTGCGATATCGTAAGCCCAT
>Ga0208232_1000217_pt1 | contig 13173 bp, 16 predicted proteins | sample LakMenEpi24Aug12_FD_150729 | JGI IMG/M metagenome (GOLD analysis project Ga0208232, IMG submission 150729) | Freshwater microbial communities from Lake Mendota, WI - 24AUG2012 deep hole epilimnion (SPAdes) | ecosystem: Environmental > Aquatic > Freshwater > Lake > Epilimnion/Euphotic zone ... | reverse complement strand
AGTTTTTATGAAATAGATAGGTTTTCTTATTTATGTGATAAAATGTCACATGCAATTGCTGACAAATATTATTCACATATTTTTAATTTAGATAATTTTAGAAAAAAAGAAATACACAGCACCACTCAAAGGATTGCAACATATGATGAAGATTGTCATATTGCTAAACATAAAGATGGTTTTAACAATAAAAGGTTATTTGTTATTTTAGTATACCTAAATAAAGAATGGGAAGATACCAATGGGGGAGATTTAGTTATTTACTCTAAAAACAATGATAAAATTTCATTAACACCAAAAGCCCCAAGCGTTTGTGTTTTAGATTTCACAAAAAATAATTTAGAACATGAGGTGTTAAAAGTTATAGATGGTACAAGATACACATATGTGTCTTTTTATGAGGTGTCAGAATCTTTAATGATAACAGACGAATGGAAAAAACACAAGATAAAAAAAATGATATAATGACAGAAACATTTTGCCCACTACCATTTATTCATTTTAACGCATATCCAGACAAACAAATTAAACCTTGTTGCTACTCGCAATCATTTTTTGAAAATACCACATTAAAAAATCAAGATATTGTTACCGCTTTTAATTCTGAAGAATACCAGAAACTACGAAATGATTTACTAAATGGCGTTGAACACAAGTTCTGTGATGTTTGTTGGAAAACAGAAAAAAATGGTGGAGAAAGCCAAAGAAATAAATGGTCTAATTTTTATAAAGATAAAAAAGAAGACATTATCCAAAAAACAAAAAAAGATGGGTATTATCGACCTGACTTTGTTTCTTTAGATTTAAGACCTTCAAATATATGTAATTTCAAGTGTAGAACATGTACTCCAGATTTTTCAACAACCTGGATTGATGAAAGAACTAAATTTAGGGAAATTATGGGCAATGAGTTTGAAGATTATAAAACTCAAATTACATCATTTGACATTCCACAAGAAAATATTGATAACCTAGAGAAAATCTATTTTGCTGGTGGTGAACCATTGTATATGGATGAGATGTATAAGTTTCTAGACAAGATTAAAAATAAACAAAATACTGAAGTGTATTTTAATACTAATTTTAGTATTGTAAAACACAAAAATCAATCGGTTTTTGATTTATTTAAAGGGTTTAAAAACGTACACTTTGCAATATCTTGTGATGGTTATGGTGCCATTGGTGAATATGTTAGAACTAATTTTAAGTGGGATGCGTTTAAAGAAAATGTTAACATGTTAACCAACATTATAAACAACGGAACTAATTTTTCATATGGTTTTCAATATACCTCATCATTATTAAATTGTTTTCATTTTTTTGATTTTAGGGATAAATTGTACGAGTTGAATTTTATCTCAAACGACAATCAATTACAATTTGGGGTGGCGGAGTATCCGTTTTGGTTAAATCCAGCACATTTTGATTTAAAAGATGAGGTTATTAGGTATTTTGAAAGTAAAATAGATACAATACAAAATAGTTCGTTGCGCACTGAATTGAACAATTACATGATTTACTTGAAAACCTTCAACGACCCTCATTTTTATGCCTTGCATTATTTAAAAAATTTCATTAAATTAGGTGATGAGACCAATAACACGGTTTTACCTGAAGAATTAACATATCTAAAAAAATATCTTATATGACCTACAAAGACGAATTAACTAGAGCCATGACATATATTGGAGAACAAGAAAATAGTGTCTTCATGGGACAATCTGTGGCTTTCCCTGGAACATCATTGTATGGTACATTAACAAATGTATCTAAAGATAAATTAATTGAATTTCCGGTATTGGAAGAAACCCAAACAGGCGTTGCGTTAGGGATGAGTTTAACCGATAAGTGTGTTGTGTCAATTTACCCAAGATGGGACTTTTTAATATTGGCGACTAATCAATTGGTGAATCACATAGATAAGTTTGAATTGATGACAGGACACGCACCACACGTAATCATTAGAGTTGGTGTTGGTAGCACAAACCCATTGGACCCCGGACATCAACATAAAGCAGATTATACAGAAGCATTTAAATTATTAATGCAACAAGTTGAGGTTATAAATTTAACTGAAGCAAATCAAGTTTTCGATACATATAAAAGGGCGTATGATAACAAAAAACCAATAATCATTTGTGAATACCCCGACCTATACAATGCATAGACCAACTTTTGGATACGATATAATAACACCTAGGGGTGAATTACCTAATGGATTAGATCCTGCTAGATTTAAATTCATTTATGACCAAGTTAAATGGAACTTTAGGGAGATATTGTATTTTAATAGTTTAGATACTAATCCAGTTTATTTAGCTGGGCACTTTGACCACAAAATAATTAAAAAAAGTGTTTATGAAATCCACAAAAATAGACAACAAGGTATAAACGAAGTATGGTATTATACAATAGAACCATTTGGTAATTTCAGGGGATTTTTGGGTCTGTTAAATGGTAAAGTGGATGATGAATTCACTATACATATGTCAGATATTGCAAAACACGAAATAATCTCAGGGAACGGTCGTTTATTGATCAATTACACTATTGATGGGGGTATCGATGTTAATAGAAACACAATAACTAAATTGTTTGAACTTTTAAAAGCAACAAACATCCCATTTCGTAAGATTTACTTTCTTATGAATGATATTAATTTTAAAGGTAATCTTGAAAAAATTAGTGGGATTCAAAATTTAAATGTGTTTCATTTTAATTTAGCGTTGATGCAAAAGTCAAATGAAATATATAATACATTATTACATGAAGGTCGTTATTTCTTTTGGAAAAATAATACTTCATTTGTTTCCAAAGTTACACGTATTGAAGATTTCGAATTAAATTTAACCAAAAAGGATAAGAAATTTTTGATGTTAAATCGTAACTGGAAGATGCATAGATTGGAGTTAATTAAAACACTCAGGGATAACGGTTTATTGGAAGATTCATTGGTATCGTGGGATAAGAATATGGTTAGCCACAGCGAAGCAAGAGCATTTATTGAAAAATATGACGATGCTGAGTTAATGGAAATCATGAAGAACGAATCATCGATTTTAGATTATCCAGATATCGCAAATGTTCATGGTTATGGTTTTGAAACAAAAGAAATATACTTACAAAGTTTTTTTCATATTGTTGGTGAAACTATTTATTATCAAGATGACACACCATCTGGATACGTTTCAGAAAAACCGTTTAAACCAATGGCACACTTTCAACCATTTATATTTGCGGGACCGGCCGGTGTTATTAAACATTTGAATGAATTAGGATTTAAATCTTTTCACCCATATATTGATGAAACATATGATTCGATTACGGATGATAATGAGAGAATGAAAGCAATTTGTAACGAAGTCATTCGTCTAGGTAAACTAACTAAAGATGAAATGATTGATATTACGATGAAATTAAAAAGTGTTTTATACCACAACTATAGGATGCTATTTAATATTGGCTCACCAAAGCTCCAAGACGATAATAGAAATAACGTAATTGAATTTTTAAATAAATAATGAGTTATATAATTGGGATATCGGCATACTATCACGATTCTTCAGCTTGTTTGTTGAAGGATGGCGAATTGTTGTTTGCGTGTGAAGAAGAAAAATTCACAGGCATAAAACATGATAGTTCATTCCCAAATAAAACTATTGAATATATCTTTAAAAAGTATAATTTAACTAAAAAAGATATTGAGGCAGTATGTTATTATGAAGATTTAGATTTAAAATTACAAAGAGTTATTAATAACTCAAAAAAAGTTTTCCTTAAGGCACCAATATATGCTATTAAGAATGTATATAATGTTTTAAAAAACAAAAAAGATGTTAAGAAGAATTTAGCAAAAATATCTGATAAGGTTTTCTACTCTAAACATCACGACTCACATACATACTATTCATTTTATACATCACCATTTAATGACGCTGTTGTTTTATCGGTTGATGGTGTTGGTGAAAGTGAAACAATACAAATTGCCACCATCTATAATAATAAGTTATATCAAATACCACACACAGAATACCCAAACTCATTAGGGTTATTTTATTCTGCTATGACATCTTTCTTAGGGTTTAAACCCAATGAAGGTGAATATAAAGTAATGGGTTTGGCATCTTATGGAAACCCTAAAAAATATAGACAAAAAATAGATTCATTAATTTCGTACAAACAAGGGTTTTTAACTTGCAATATGGATTGTTTTGTTTGGGATAGAAGTGACAAGGTTATGTTTAATCATAACCTATCAAAAAAATTAGGGATTGAAAATAGATTACCAGATGAAAAACTAACAGTACAACATCACGATTTAGCGGCCGCGGTTCAAGAAACCTACGAAGTTATTTTAAGTAAAATACTAGAAGAGATATCAATATTAACTAACACTAGAAATTTATGTCTTAGCGGTGGCTGTGCTTACAACGGATCAGCAAATGGAAAGTTAACAAATAACGGTTGGTTTAAAAATTTATGGATACCTCCAGCACCATCTGATGCAGGATCGGCTATTGGTGCGTGTTTAAATTATCTGGACACTAATAATAAACTAACAAAAAAGATTGACACAACACCGTTCTTAGGCCCAGAATACACTAATGAGGAATACTTGTCGGTTATCGATGAAGAAATAGTGAGATACAGTGAAATAAGTAGAGAAAAACTATTAAAATTAATTTCTACCGAATTATATAATGGCAAAGTTGTTGGATGGTTCCAGGGTAAAATTGAATTTGGTTCTAGAGCATTGGGTAACAGGTCGATACTAGCAAATCCAATGATAATTGGTATGCAAAAGAAGATTAATCGTGTTATAAAGAAGCGAGAACTTTTTAGACCATTTGCACCTATGGTGACAAAAGAAAATCAAACAAAATATTTTCTATATGACAAGGACGTGCCATATATGAATCAAGTTGTTAAGGTTAAAAAGGAATACGTTGGTAAGTTAATCGCAACAACTCACGTTGACGACACAGCTAGAATTCAAACAGTTACAAGTGAAAATAACGTATATGACTTATTAATTGAATTTGAAAAGATTAGTGGTGTATCAGTATTATTGAACACATCATTTAACGTTAAAGATAAAACAATGGTGTTAACACCACAAGATGCTATGGATACTTTTTTAGACACGGAAATGGATGTCTTAGTATTAGGTAATAATGTAATTTATAAAAAAACAATATGAAAAAATTAATTAAATGGTTCTTAGATAAGATTGAAAGAATCAAAAGAGATCGTAAACTTAAAAAGAAAATTGCTGAGTTAAAGAAGAGAGACCCATTCATTTATAAACACTAAAAACATTACAATTGGAAAACAAGGAAATATTAAAAGATTACGTTTGCTTAATGCCATTCTTATCCACCGACGTTCAGCAAGCATCACAATTCGTTTGTTGCCCATCTTGGTGCTTTAAAAGTTTAAGAGTAGATGAGAATGGCGAAGAAGAAGATTGGGCATCTTACTTTGACACTAGCGCAGACGTAATGAGGAACTGGACATCAACGCCAGCACATGACATTAGAAAATCAATGGTTGATGGTTCATACAGACATTGCAATCATGTAGTGTGTCCAAGATTAAATCAATTAATCAATGGTAGTGAGACCACGCCATATATGTTTATGAAGAAGGAAGAATTTCAAAAAACCTTTAACATATACAATGAGGAAGATTTAAAAAAGTTTGACACGCCACCAGAAGAAATATTGTTTGGGTTTGATAGAAGTTGCAATCTTAAATGTCCTAGCTGTAGGGTAAACTTAATACCAAATGACAATGTCGAATCTGAGGATTATAAAAATAAATTACATCTACTAAACTCAATCGAGAAGAATTTTGCTAGTAATTTAAAAAGAATAATGATAACCGGTAGTGGTGATCCGTTCTATTCTAAAATCTATCGCGATTACTTAATAAATTTTGACAGTAGTAAGTACCCCAAGTTAGAAGCGTTACAGATTATAACCAATGGTAACTTATTAAACGAAAAAATGTGGAATTCAATGAAAGCAACTCCACATATTAAAATCATTGAGATTAGTATTGATGCCGGAACTAAAGACACATATGAGAACAAAACAAGGTTAAATGGTAAATGGGATGTGTTAATGGAAAATCTACGTTTTTTAAGTACCCAGAATCACATTATTGAGGAGTTTGTGTTATCAATGGTTGTTAGTAAACACAACTATAAAGAAATGTATACATTTTACGAATTGATAACAAACATATTTAAAAATTCAAATTTTAAATGGGGACTATCAATCAACTATAGACAATTGGTTGATTGGGGCACATTTTCTAAAGAAACATTAGAAGAATTACAGGTTTTCAACATAGAACACCCTGATTATCAAGATTTTATGTCTGAATTAAAAAAAATACACAACCAGCCGTTTGTTAATCATAATTTCAACCATCTTCTATAGGTTTTTTGATTTTTTTTAGTTATATTAGTAATATGATATACTGGTTAACAGGCCAACCTGGCGCAGGAAAAACAACCTTAGCAAAATACTTAGTGGAATACTTTCCGAAAGATGAGGTTACTCACATCGATGGAGATGACTTAAGGGACATCTTTAAAAACAAGGACTATTCCATAACAGGTAGAAGATTAAACATCCAAAGAGCACAATACATTGCACAATTCATGCATAGTAAGGGACATAATGTTATTGTGTCCTTAGTTTCACCATATCGAGACCAAAGAGAAGAATTTAAATTTAGCACATCGGTTGTTGAGATTTATGTACACACCACAGAAGATAGAGGTAGGAACCAATTTCATGTTGAGGAATATGAACCACCATTAGAAAATTTTATAGACATAGATACAACAATAAAAAACGAAACAGATTCGTATTTTGAACTATTAAAAAAATTATCATTATGATGACAAATGGTATTATCATTGACAATTTTTTAGACAATGTTGATGAAATAAGAGAGGAAGCGTTGTTATTAGATTATACTAAATCATTACCCGAAAGTGAAGGTTGGAAAGGGTTTAGGTGTTTAAATGGAAACATGTTGACACTTGATTTACATGAAAAAATTAAAGAAAAGTTAGTTGAAACTAATATAAAATTTGATAATTGTGATATGAGGTGTTTTTTTCATTATACATTGGAAGAACATAATGTAGGTAAAAAAAACACACATCGTGATTATGGTTTTGATTATGCTGGGGTTTTATACCTAGCACCAAACCCACAAAAAAATTCAGGTACGTCTTTTTATAATGATTTAGGTGAAGAAACCGGTTACTTGGAAAACGTTTATAATAGATTAGTAATTTATCCAGCGAATGAGTTACACTCTTTAAAAGAATCTTTTGGTAACGATATTAATAATGGTAGATTAACTTTCACGTTTTTTTGTAAATTAAAAAATAACAATATATGAGTAAGAAATATGCAATGTACATCGGTAGGTGGCAAAATTGGCATAAAGGTCACGAATGGTTGATCCGTCAACAAATGGACCAAGGTAAGAACATATGGGTAGCTATTAGGGATGTTGAAGTTGACGAGAACAACCCTAAAACAGCTCAAGAGGTTTTTCAAATGTTAATCCAGGAGCCCTTTTTTAACGAGAATTTTGATAAGATTTTACTATCAATTATCCCAGATATTGAATCGGTTAATTATGGTAGAGGTGTTGGTTACGATGTTATTTATCACGAGCCACCGGCGGATGTTGCGGTAATAAGCGGAACTGCTATTAGAACTGGACATATGACCGCTGATGGCTCAATAAAATATGACCAAACAAAAGGATAATGATTGTAGAACGTAAACGACATATAGCCAAAACAATATCCTATCGTATTATAAGCACTATAATAGGTTTCCTTATAATGTGGTGGGTTAGTGGATCTATTAAGATTGGTGCAACCTTTGGTGTGGCTGAATTAGTATACAAACCTATTCAATATTACCTACATGAAAGGATTTGGTATAGATGGATAAAGTTCGGGGTAAAAGATAAAAAATAAGTATTTATATATAAATTAGAAAATATGAGAACAGTATTGATAGGATCAGATTTTATGTACGATAAGGATGGTAATTTAAGACCCATTGAAATAAACACTGCGGTTGGTTGGGATGGTCCCGAAAAAGTCGAGGAAGATGTTGATTGTTTGGATTTAACAAATTTATATCAATTTGTTGAGGATAATAATTTCCAAACGATACATTATGTTGGTGATATTGGTCCATTACACGTGACATTAATGACACATTATAGCGGAAGTTCTGTTACATATGAATTTCACGGGGTTGGTGCAACTTCCATTACAGTTCCATACATAGAAGATACTGAAACGACTTTAATTATTAGGAGTGCATATGACACAACAGCACTAGTGGATGACACATATTGTAAGGATAAAATAGAGTTCATGAATCTAATTAAAGATTCTTCTTTTGGCTCCCAATTTGCGTACATTGACGAAAATAACACATTGGTGTCAAATATCACATCTATAAATGATAACGGCGAACACCCTAATTTTATTTTAAAATCTAGATTTCCAGGTTATGACAAGTTAATTTATCCAAAATTTTTTAAAGTTACAACTCAATCTGAATTAGACACTATAATAGCAAATAATGTTACAAGTGAGTATTTTTTAATGGAGTACCTATGTAACGTCAATAAACTATGGGAAGGGCATTTAACGGTGATAAGAAGTTTAAACATTTTAGTCCCACCAAATTTAGAATCAATTCAAATTGGCCAATATACAAAATTGAATCAAAATATGTTACTAGATAATGTGACATATGATTCAATCACATTTGAAGTATATTCAGATTTCAAAGAGAGTTATAGTACAAACCCACCTACCGGTTTTCAACCTAAATTATTGAATACTGATATGGTAGAAATGGCAGATGGGACATTAAAAACTGCATTGGATTTACAAATTGGGGACGTTATTAAAACAATTGAAATACCAAATGAAAAGGGAACTAGTATAGATAGTTACGTATCCTCCGAATTTGGGCTTACGTACGATACGTTGGTAAGTGATGCAATATATACAACTAATGTCGTAACCAAAAAACAAAAAGTAAACACCTTAACTTTTATAAATGAATTAACATTTGAAGATGCTAGTACCTGGGAAGATACTATGGGCTCAAAGTATTTGATAGACAGAGAAGGTGTGGTTATGTTTAAATCATTATGGGGGATATTTCCAGGAGATGTGGTTATATTATTAGATACTACTGATGATAATATAAATTTTGTAAGAAAAACAGTTACATCAAATATTCAAGTTAAGAGAGTGTTCTCTGGTTGGTTTATTTCAGTTGATACCGCTATGTTATTTTTAACTAAAACAGCCGGGTCAACCAATAACGAATCATATGTTTCAATTGAACATAACCTTATATCTTGTCCCAATTGGACATGTACAAACGCTTGCTGGTCCATCTGTCCATCATGTCCGAAGTATATGTCTTGTCAATCTAATTACTGTTTTCCAGTATGTTAATAACCTTCTTAAATAAATTTAAATAAAAAATGGCAACAATTATATCAAATACAGACATCAATACTTTAAACACCACAATTACAACAATAGGTAGTTTAATTGTAACAGCAAACAGTTAGTATAAAATCTAATAAGTTATTTTATGATACATTTCATACCAAATATTCTTACTAAGGATGAGTGTGAATACTTAACGAATCAATTTGATTTCGAAAGAAAATATCAAATCTCGGCGGATAATGAATATACTGGCACCAATATATCATATGGGTTTGCCCCTTCATTTGCGTTTAATACCTATTTAAATAAATTAAAATCAAAAGTGTTAGAATATAACAATAATTTTGATGATTTATTCAATGTAAACACATTTGTTAGGGAATATATGAACACCTCAATGTTAAAAAAACATTTAGATAGAAAAGACATTAGTGTTACTATGTCTATATGTTTAGAATCCACAATAAATAAAGAATGGCCGTTATGTGCGGAAATCGGAAATAAGGAATATTGTTTCAACACAAATATTGGTGACGGTATTTTATTATTTGATGCGGATAAAATCACACATTGGAGGGAACCCTTAATATGTCTGGAGAAAGAAAGAGTTGTCCAATTTTTTTTACATTGGAAACCTTCTGATTACGTCGCAAAAAAAACAAAATCATTATTATAAAAAAATAAATTATGCCATTTACATATACAATAGAGTCAACCTTTTTAACAAAAGAAGAATGTGATTTAATATTAGATTTTTCATTAAAAGAATTAAAATTAGTACCATCGGAAATTCTTACCAATTACACCGATGGTGGCGACGTTAATACCGATATTAGAAAATCAAATCAAGTATTTTACCCCTATTATAAAAAATTTCCATTTTTATTAGAAAAAATGAGTAAATTATTAAATCAACATATTTTTGTTAAAGGGTTCGATTTAGATTTTAAAGAAAGTCAATTTCAGTTTACTGAGTATCATCCAGGCGGACATTTTGGCTGGCATAGAGATGCTCATGGAAAAAAAATAACGGATTATGACAGGTATTGTTCATTAGTGATACAACTAAATGATGAGTATGGAGAGGGTGATTTACAAATAAAAGATGATCAGAATGGGACCCTAACAGTTGAAAAGGGTACAGGAAATTTGATATTATTTTTATCAAATATTGAACATAGAGTAGTGCCAGTAAAAAGTGGGATTAGATATACACTAGTTAATTGGGTGAAATTAAAACAAAAAAAAGATTATAAAAAAACACTTTTATAGCATGAAAATAAATTTTAAAGAAATATTAAATGCTTGGTATAATGTTATAAATCACACACCAGAACAAAAGGAATTAGCAGATAAAAGATTCGCTATATGTTTAGAATGCCCCTCTAAAATAGAAATTTTAAAAGACAAGAAATGGCTTTTTAAATGTAAAGAATGTGGTTGTCCTTTAGGCGCAAAAGTTTACACTGAAACAACATACCTTACTAAAGACAAATCTTGTCCACTTGATAAATGGAAAGAAGTTGAAATGGAATTTATGAGTAAACATAGTGACACGATTAAATATAAAACTAAAAAAACATTTCTTTAGTTATGGGTTATTTAATAAACGATGACCTTTTATGGGTGATCACCCCTAAATGTGCTAGCGACTCAATAGAAACTGCATTATTAAACTCAAGTTTAAATTTAAAAAAATATAGCGAGCACTTCGAACAACATACCCATATGCATATACCACTAAACGAGTGCTTAACTAAGTTTGGTAAAAAAGAAACAATATGTATCACTAGAGATTGGTTTGAAAAATGGTTAAGTTCATTAAATTTTATTTGGGATTATATAGAATTATATAGTGAATATGAACCAGTATGTAAATGGGAGGACATCAATAATAATGTTATTTATGAGATATTTGATAGCGAATTTGTAAATAAACTTTACTCATTAAATCATACCTCTAATGAAGAATGTTTTTTGAAATTATTAAAAAGGAACACCGAAGATATTATAAACGTACCCAAAGAAATTTATGGAATAATAATAACTCTAATATCTGAACGCTATTGGAAAAGTAATGTAAAATGCACATATGAATTTGATATTAAAAAATTAGACGATTTTGTTAATTTCATTGAAAATAGGTTTGGTGAAAAATTAATAATAGAAAAGAAAAACGTATCTACAAAAAGACCAAATAAATTAATAGTAAATAATGAATTAAAATCTTTTGTTTGGGAAAAATTTGAAAAAATATTTGAAAAAAGAAATCAATTAATTTAATATGGCAACTATTTGGACATTTGGGGATTCATTTACTTCTGGAGACGGGTGTGTAGAAAACCTAAGAATTAGAGACGGCGATTTTAGATATTATAACGAATATAAAAAACTAGGTAGTGATATATGGCCTAATTTATTAGGTAAAACTTTAGGATATGACGTAAAAAATCTAGGAAAAAGTGGTGCAAGTAATGACTATATTTTAGATTCTATTATTGATAATTTTAACATGATAGAACCAAATGATGTGGTGATAATTGAAAAAACATTTTACCAAAGATTTGATATACCTAAATCAACGGGTGATGGGTTTCAAACAATTTACGCTGAAGGACTTTATCAACTTTCTATTGATTTAAAAATGGAAAGATATTCTTGTGAAGATAAATTAGAAATTGAAACGGTATTAAATTATGGTGTTTTATTTTCCGACAATAAATTATTTAAAGAAAGACAAGATAAACGATTTGAATTTATACAAGCACAATTAAATAATAAAACAGATAAAATATTAATATGGGATGTTTTAGATTTTTTAGACGGTAAAATTGAAACGATAGGTCAACACACTGAGGGTAATATAAAAGATTATCATTTTAGTTTTAATGGTCATAAAAGATTTAGCGAATTTCTATACAAAAAATTATATATTAAACCCTCATTAGTTTAAATGTTAGTCGATAAAAAATTTATTTTTATAAGTTTACCAAGATGTGCATCAACATCATTTATGATTACGTGTGTTAAAAACAAAATACCAATAGAGCATTTCAACTCAAACCATGATAATCAGTTGATTAAAATCAATGAATGGGAAAAAATGGGTAATGAAGAATTGGCAGATAGATTAGTACATGCACACGAACCATTACATATGTTACAAGAAAAATTTGGGACGAGCAACCAAATTATTTCAATAAGACGAAATAAGTACGATAGATTTTTATCTTTATGGAAACACATCATAGACGAATTACACAGAATTAACAAACTTGATATTGCTGACATCTTTTCAAAATTAACAACTAATGATCTGTTTGATAATATTAAACCAAATGACATTTATAATTCGGAAAATAGAGTTAAAGTTATTGATAATTTTTTATCTAGGTTAGAAATTTCAAAAGAAGAATCTTACACTAAAAATATGTTAGATATATTGTTTATGCCAGTAGTTGAACTTACAAATAACGACCCAAATATTATCTGGTTTGATATTAACAGTTTGAGAGATTTAGAAAATTGGGTGTCAAAAAAACTAAATAGAGATTTTAAAATGGAAAAAATAAATTCAAGTAAACATTTTAATTCAGTAATGGAGAACGATGATAATTTTAAACAGAAATATGATAATCTTTATA
>Ga0208232_1000213_pt1 | contig 13296 bp, 14 predicted proteins | sample LakMenEpi24Aug12_FD_150729 | JGI IMG/M metagenome (GOLD analysis project Ga0208232, IMG submission 150729) | Freshwater microbial communities from Lake Mendota, WI - 24AUG2012 deep hole epilimnion (SPAdes) | ecosystem: Environmental > Aquatic > Freshwater > Lake > Epilimnion/Euphotic zone ... | reverse complement strand
TCAGCAGCTTTCTTAGCCTTTTCCTCAGCTTCTTTTTTGGCTTTGGTTTCAGCAGCTTTTTTGGCTGCCTCTTGAGCATCTTTTTTAGCCTTTTCTTCAGCAGCTTTTTTAACTCCGTCATCAACTTCTCTTTTGGCTTTTTCAACTGGTTTTTCAGCTGGTTTAGCTGGCTCTGCTGGTTTCTTTGCAGGTTCAGCTGGTTTAGTAGGTTCAGTTGGTTTAGTTGGCTCACCTGGTTTCTTAGGTGGCTCACCTGGTTTCTTAGGCGGTTCTTTGGCCTTTTCTTCTGCCTTCTTCTCACGGCGTATAACTGCTTTAGGTTTTGGTCTTCTACGTATAGTCAAGGCCTTGACTATTTCAGAGTGTCTTTTTTGTTCCTCAGAATCTTCTTCTTCTCTAAAGTTAACCTGTTGTTCACGTTCTAATTTTATATCGACACTGTTTTGCACCATCAATTTATAAATTTCACCGAGATATTCGGCGTTAGACATTGAATCGGTGTCAGTTATCTTTTCTGTTGAACCAAATTTTTTGTGCAGAATATCACCAATTTTATTGACAGACCTTTTTAAAAATCCAGCCGATTGTTTAGTTTTTTCAGACGCAACAGGGCTTGACGATTTATCGCCTGTGCCTTCTTTTTTATTTCCGAATAACTTCATTTATTTCTTTGTCGTTCTTTTAGTTTTTGGTTTTCTTCTTCCAAATATTGAATCAACATGGCGACATAGATATCTCGTTCCCAAGGTATCATATTTTCAAGTTCGGTAAGACTATACTTATGGTGTTGCATCAAAGAAAAGTTAGTCTTGTAGTAATTTTTTAAATCATCATAACAAAGTATTAGCCGAAAAAACTTTCGAGCCCTTCCACATCCAAGTGGTGTTCGAAACCACATTTGGAACAAGTCATATCAATTTTCTTAGATAGTTTAGGAATACTATTAAAAAACTTTTCCAGTTTCTCAAACTGTTCTTGATTCAATTGTTCGATAAACTCAACCAATTCTTGCACAGGAACTTCTTTTGCATAGTGGAATTGTTCACCATCATAAACATATTCAATTGACTGTGCCAACATATTGAAGGTAACTTCTGTGATGTTATCCATATCAATAGAATCTTTGACTAGCTTGAATGGTGGATATTTCATCTTGATGGTGATTGTGTCGGTCAATTTAATTTCCGGATCCACATATTCTTCTTGTACTGGTTGTATTTCAGTCAAATCAATCTTGGCTTCCATAATGTTGCCACAGACTTTATCATCGACTTCATTGTTACAACGGTATTTTGATTCAGAGATTTCACTGACCGATTTTGCTCTCAACTGTAGGAAATAGTATTCAATATCTACAATTGGCAATTCATCAATGTCTACATCTTTAGACAAAGTACACACAGTCAAAATTTCTCTGACATTGTGTTGAATTGTTTTTGCATCAGAAGATTCTAAGGCCATCATCAAGGCCTTTTGTTCTTTGACTAGGTAAGGTCTATATTTAATTTTCTTTTTAGAAAGTGGTAATTCCAGTTCATATGTTGGCACTTCAAGTTTTGGTAAAGCCATAATAACTCCTTAATTTATTCATTAAAATTTATTGGTGATGATATAGAATTTGCCATGTCATTAAATCCACTTGAGACAGCATTTCCTATAGAACCACCTAATCCACCCAATTCGCTTGCAATGGAATCCAAACCTGCATCCAAAAGGTCCATACCCAAAGCTTGTAGAGACAAATTTTTCCAATATGTGTATGCAAATGTTACTGTCAGTTTATGATACCCATCTCCGTTCCAATCTAAATCCAACTGATTCATGGAAATTGGATATGCATCCATCAAACTGACGGCATATGTTTTTTCGTTTGAAACATTGTATTGGTTGATTGTCAAAGTTGTTGCGTAATTTTCTTTGTAACGCATATTGTAATTGTATGTTGGATTTATGTAATTCAACCAACCATCAAAAAGCAATCTCTGTTGCATATCATCATCAACAATGAATGTCAAATCAATATCATTGTATGTTGTGAGATATGGATGTTTTTCTATTGGACCATAAGTCTTTTGATCCGTTGTTGCAAATGTTCTTCCTGGCAATGTGGCCACTTCACATCTGTAATTTAGTCTACGTGCAGACTTTATATATGGTACCAAAGTTAATGGTAGAGGTATTTCAACATCGAACCTACTGGTTCTAGCCAAATCACCAGAAAAACTTGATTTAAAATCGTTGAGTGTGCGTGCCATTTAAGAATTCCTTATTTCTTGGACCGAATCTTTCCAGACTTCTTGTGGTTTTGCCTTTTTGAACTGTTGAATTGGTAAATATGTTGCAATATCCCATTCATTAGGTTCTACAGCCAGAATTCTGGATTTTATATGACTGTATAGGTAGTGTTTGATGCAAGGCCTGAATTCTTTTAACCTAGAAGAAGCTTCCAGGATTTGATAGGTGATACGGATTCGCTTTATTTCATCATTCTCATCATAGATTGCGAAATTCAATAACTTACGCAGGAAAAGAACCCTATACTTTAACGGCAAATAATGTAGATTTAACCCAATAAACCCATCTGATTGTCTTTTAAGTGGTAATACCAGTGGAAATCTGTCATAATATGGTAAATTTGCCTTACCTTTTGGATCATACACAAAGTAATACATGCCACCCATTAAAAATTTCTGTCTGTCTCCTGGTCTTGTCCATCTACTTTGTTCTTTTGTAATTGGAACAGATAAACGTGTTGGATTTCTAAGCGCTGCAACTTTTTGCAACAACCAACGCAAAGATTCACGGCTCATCGTTGGATATTGAGCCGCTATCTTTTCTTCTGATAATGTGGTGAGTATGGATTTTGTCGTCATTGGATATTTAGTTACAGTCCAAGATGGTCTTCCGTTATTAACTTGAACTCCCAACCTCTATCCAAACAATATTCTGTTGCAGCCTTCCATTTGGCTTGATTGACACCCCATGTGACAACCTCTTGTATGTATTGTTTCGTAACACGTTTCTTCTTTTCAGGTTCCATTGTTTGATATTTTGGTTTTACTTCAAGCATCATCGTTCTTGTTTGCCCATTTTTGTCCTTAACTTTAACAACAAAGTCTGGAAAGTATCGGTGCATACGATTATCAACTGGTGATTTATAGGGAATTATCAATTCTTCTGAGGCCCAAGACACAATACTTGGATTTTTGTCGAGCCAATTCATCACTCGACATTCCCATGATGAGCGATATATAATGTTTTTGTGGTCTCCCATGTATTTTTGGGGATTTGAGGGTCGAAACGTTCCTGAATATGCCATAAATACTATATATCACTCTTTCAGAAAACAAAACGATGGCACTTATTTCAATACCAACATCAATTGGCGGGATTAATATACCGGGTGGATTACTAGGCGGTCCACTTGGATCATTATATGATAGTGGCGGACTGGACTTTGTACAATATCCAAGAGACTTAGGTAGTTCCACCAAATCACATTCAGTATTCTTTACAATCGAAGAAGTTAAAGAAATTGGTTTGGATGGTTTATATGTTCAAAATAGAGAATTTGTTGATACTTTTGCAGACACTGCTGGTGATGGACTAGATGCAATATCTGGATTTTCTTTTAATTCTGTTTCGACAGATGCAGCTGCTTTTGTAACAAATGCATCAGATAGTGTAAGGACAGTTCTTGATGATCCTAGTGCCGCTAGGTCCGCTGTAACATCAGGTTTAAATACTGTAGTAGACGGTCTTAATACTGCATCACAAGGTGTTGCTGGTCTTGCAAATTTCTTTAGTGAGAGAAAAGGAACACCAGTCGGTTACATATCACTATACATGCCGGAAAACTTTTCTTTGAGTTCTGGTGCATCTTATGATGATAGTACAACACTAGCATCAGCTGCAGGTGCAGTACCACTTTTAGGTAGAGTTGTTAGTAAATTTACCGATGCAGTAAATAATGATGCCACAAGAGTTATATTAAACAAAGCTGGTTACGTTTTTAATCCACAAAAACAAATGTTGTTTCAAGGTATTGATTTCAGAACATTTGATATGTCATTCACATTTACACCATACTCAGCAAGAGAAGCTGAAGATGTTAAACAAATCATTAAAATGTTTAGAAAGTGGGCTGCACCAGCTGCATCAACTGCTTTTGCAGGTATGTTTTGGGTGCCGCCTGCTTATTTTAACATTGATTTCCGTTTTCAAGGCAAAACAAATCCAAATCTACCAAGATTACAAAAATGTGTTGTTGAATCAATTGATGTAAATTATGCACCAAATGGATGGTCAACACACACAGATGGTGCACCGGTACAAAGTACTGTAACCATCACATTTAAAGAAATTATCTTGGTTGACAGAGCATCAATTGAGGCAGGATACTAATGCAATATTTTAATTCATTACCTAAAATAAGATACGTGGACCAAAACAATGTTGCCACGGCCTATACAAATTTGATGGCAAGAGCAAGTGTTATACCGAGTGTGTTAAATAATGCACTGGTATATTATACCTATGATATACAAGACGGTGATACTCCTGAAATTATCGCTTACAAATATTACGGAGATATCAATCGTTTTTGGATTGTTTTATATTGTAATCAATTAAATGATCCATTGTGGGATTGGCCATTAAGTTCAAATAAATTTGAAAAATATATTCTAAACAAATATAATACTGGTAATTTAAATTCTATTCACCATTATGAAAAAATTACCACACAAACAAATATAAACACAAACACAACAACCGTTGAAACTGAAACAATTTCACAAGAAGCTTACAACAGCTTGCAACCTAATACAACAACAACATATACATTGGGTTCAGAAACAATTCAGGTAAATGTTACGAGAAGAACAGTTACAAATTATGAATATGAAATTTCTTTAAACGAGTCAAAAAGAAATATAAAAATATTGAATAGTATTTATGCTGATAAATTAGAAGCACAATTTTTGGAATTGATGAAGTAATATGGCTGAAGATACTAACGCACCAGCAGGCGGACCAAGATATGCACAAGACTTCAACTTGGAAGCAGTGGATATTATTACCGATTATGGTGATACATTTAAATTAAAACACTTAGTTGTTGAATTGTCCTTTTTTGAAGACATATATTCTTTTGCATGTTCTGGTAACGTAATATTACGTGACGCTGTTGGTATTATTGAAAAATTAAGACTTGATGGTTCAGAATTTATTGAGATTATCTACGGAAAATCAAAAAAACAATCATCAGAATATAAAAATTCCAGAAAATATAGATTATATAAGGTTGGTAACAGAAAACCAGCTGGCAATAAAAACTCTGAATTTTTTACGATGTATTTTTCATCAGAAGAATTGTTTTTGTCTGAACAACTGAAGGTTTCGAAATCTTTCAAAGGAACAGTAATATCCGACATTGTAAGTAGTTTACTTCTGGATGAATTCAATGGATTAAAAGTTAATCCTAAAAAGATTAAATACATACAACAAACATATGGTGTCTATGATTTTGTTATACCTAGATTAAAACCATTTGAAGCAATAAGTTGGTTATCAACATACGCAAGGCCAGATATTAATGGCGGCGCAGATATGTTATTCTATGAAACAAACGATGGATTTTATTTTCAATCAATACAATCAATGTTTGCGGATACTCCTTATGCAACATACAAATATCAACCATCAGATTTGAATTTTAAAAACAAAGCTGAGAATATGTTTAATATTTTGGATTATGAATTCATAAAAACATATGACACCTTAGAAGCAACAAATTCTGGTATGTATGCCAACAGATTGATTTCAATTGATCCAATTAAAAGAACAAAGACCGTTACAAATTTTAGTAAAGATGAATTGGGATATACATCATCCGGTTCAGCAATCAATAGATTTGGTAAACATCAAACACAGATGTATGAAAGTTCTTTGAAACTGGCATTCAGCAACTCTAATCAAATTGACCAAGAATACATAAGTCAAAAACCAGACGGTGTGGCCAAAGATATATACATAGAAACTTATGTGCCTAATAGGACTGCACAAATTGCTTTGTCAAACTACACTTTAATGAAAGCAATTATACCAGGAGACAGTACTATAACAGCAGGAAGAACAGTTAATATTTTGTTATATTCTTTAGGAATGGAAGGCACACCGACTGCGGCCACAAGAGAAAAAGATGAATATTTTTCTGGCATATACTTAGTCACCGCTGTTAGACACATCATACAAACACAAGGTGTATATCAAACTATTTTGGAATTAGCAAAAGAAAATACTAAATTGAAATATCCAGACCAATCATATTTGAGAGCAGTAAATGAATAATAATTTTATAGGTAAAGATGGATTCATATGGTGGGTCGGTATCAATGAATTCAGAGGTGATCCATTGGGTCTAGGCCGATGCAAAGTTAGAATTTTTGGTTGGCACACAGATAACAAAATAGATTTACCAACGGAAGATTTACCTTGGGCTCTACCCATGTATCCTATTAATCATTCAAAATCATTTTCAGCACCTATGTTGGGTGAATGGATTGTAGGGTTTTTTATGGATGGTGAATCGGGTCAGGCACCGGTGATGATGGGTGTTTTACCTGGACTAGAAAAAGAACCAGACCAAACAACACAAGAGTATATTTAAAATGGCAGATACAGTAGAACCAACAGGACCAGAAGCAAAAGATTTACCAATAGTTGGTAATGAAAATCTGAAACCACCTCCTGGTGCAGAGAATGATGGCCGTGTTCCAGGAACACCAACAATACCGATGTGTGCAAGAAGTGTTGTTACTGGAACAAGTAGAGGTAACAACAATAAAAAATTGGCTCACGTTTGTAGTTTTATTGATGAAATGAGAAAAAACATATATCTGAAAAAATTCATCAAATCTACAGCACAAGCAATTAGAGAACAAATCCGTAATATTTTGAAGATACTTGGTTTGAGTGATAAGTCAGGTGCATTTGCAGCAATTTCAGCTAAACTCAAAGAAGCGGCTCGTTGGTTAAAAACGGTTCAGAAATTTTTAAAAGACGTTATTGATTTTGAAAGATATGTACTAGCATACGTTACAAAAATCAGAGCCATTATTGCTTGGATACGTTCTTTGCCCGCTAGATTCTTAGCATTATTAGCACAATGTTTGGCCAAATTCTTAAAACTGGTTGGTAGTGTTTTGACGGATTTCTGGCAAGAATTGACAGCCGGATCAGACAGTGGTTTGGGAGAATTAGTTAGTTCAGCAAAAACACTCGCAAACGAAACAATTAAAACTGTTCAATTAGCAGGCACAGCAGCTGCGGGAGTAATTGTTATTGCTGGAGCAGCGACAACAGGATTATTGGTGCCAACTTCTGCAGCAGAAGTTTCGGCAGCAAATAGAACGATTGCAAATTACAATGCAACTTTACCAACAGCAGAAAATGTATCCGCTCAGGCAGTTGTACCGAACCAAAACAAATCTACACCTTAAATTATGTCTGAAATTAATTCACCTCCAATAGAAAATACGTGGACAGAACCAGAGTCTGCTGCAAACACATATTACCAACCAATATATCCATATAATAATGTGCAGCAAACTGAAGCTGGACATAAATTTGAAATGGATGACACACCAACCAGAGAACGTGTGTGCTTATCGCATAGGTCAGGAACATTTATTGAAATGCATCCGAATGGTGATGAAGTACACAAAGTTTATGGCAATGGATTCACAATCATCGTTTCAAATAAAAACATATTAATTGGTGGTGATTGTAATATTGAGATTCAAGGTAACTGCAACCTGAACGTTCTAAAAGACATGAATGTACAGGTAGGTGGAAATTATAACTTACAAGTCAGAGGTGAGACAAACATTAGGTCTGTTGGTGATGTAGATATTTTAGGTGATGCTGATGTAAGAATTACGGCTGATGAAAATTTTGGTGGCACAATGTATCTTGGTGCTGCTGACCATATATCCATAGCATCCGATTTGAACGTTGGTGGTTCGATACATGCAGACATGATTAATGCTGAATCTAGGGTTACCGCAGGCACAGGTGTTTTTGCAGGATTTGATGGATTCACAACATCTGGTGGTGTATCTGCTGGATTTCCAACACCAGCGACACCTATTGCAGTTCCTGGCCAAATTAACGCACTAGGTAGTGTGTATGCGGCAGTTTCAGTAAATGCGCCTTTGGCCAATTTCTCGTTAGCTAGAATTGGTGTTATGGATGCAGTATTAATGTCAGATAAAATCAATACAGCTATATTTGATACACATATTCATGGAAATGGTAATAACGGATTTCCAACAACAAACCCATTCACGCCCTTTGTAGGAGTATAATTATGACAGCAGTGGCAAATGCAGCGGGAGTTTTTCACTCTTTTGGATATAGTTTTGATGATCCAAATGGACACATACAAGAACTATCACAAGACACAATAGAACATTTGGATGCTATGCCTCCTTTTATTACAGATTGGCAAGCACAAGATATTGCAAATAAAGATTTCGATGGTTATTATCAAAATCCTATGCAAAGCATCACTATGTTAATATATCAAAATGCCAATGCAATTAGTGAACTTGCAAATACCGGAAACGGAGTATTAAACTTAGTAACTGTTCGCAATTCAGCAACACAATTAAGAAGTAATGCACAAGAGTTTTTATCACACACAAGTAGACTGTCTGGTTTAACTCCATATGTTGGAACAGATAATATTAATCCCTACCTTGATATGGCCATGAGTTTTGGTAGAACAGCGATGTATATTACTCAACAAACCGATGGTATTACAAATAATGCACCTATTATGGGTAGTTTTACTAGTTTGATGATTGAACCACAACTCATTGCAAACAATAACACACTATTGACTTACAAAAATCAAGTTGAAGGCAGTATTAACATGTCATTTGACATAGTTTTGCAACAAAATGTTCATACCTCAAATTTGACAACTCAACAAATTACAAATATAAACACACATATTACTAATTTGAATGACTACATGCAAACCAGAAGAATAGCTGATATTGATTTTTACAGTAATGTAAAATATTTCATTGAAGGATACAATAAAACCAAAAAACTCAATAATATGGGCGAAACCGAGAAATACTTGATTATGAATTTAATTGGTACAGAGAAGGCCAAGACCAGAATTTCATAATTGCCAAAATTTCGAATTTTTGCGTTCCGGCTCAAGAATTTTTTCCCACAGCTTCAAAAGTCCAAAAAATCGTTTTACTCCTAGACATAAATAAAAGATGGCAACCGTACAAAACATACAAAAACTCTACTCCGATATAGACTTCACACTCTCCAAGAGACCTGTGTTGAATGATATTGCTTTAAGTTATGACAATCAGGCCATTATCCGTTCTGTGAGAAACATATTATTAACAAAAAAGTTTGAAAAGTTATGGAATCCAGAGTTTGGTTCCAATATAGATATTCTTTTATTTGAAAATATCTCTAGTGTTACCGCATCAGCTTTAGAAAAAGAGATTTCAGTTGCAATATCAAACTATGAACCTAGAGTAAACATGAAAAGTGTTTTGGTAACACCTTACATCGACAGAAATGCTTATGATGTTACACTAACATTTTACATAGCAAATGCAACACAACCAACTACTGTAACAGTTTTTTTAGAGAGAAACAGATAAAATGGCAGGTGCTAATTCAAATTTCAACATAACCGAACTAGATTTCGGTTCAATCAAAGACAGTTTAAAGAACTATATGAAGGACAATGGTGTCCTTAATGATTATAATTACGAAGGTTCTGCAATTTCCACACTGTTGGATGTATTAGCATACAACACGCAATATAATGCATATTACTTGAACATGGTTGCAAATGAAATGTTTTTAGATACTGCTTTACAAAGAAATTCAGTGGTTTCTCAAGCAAAACTTTTAAACTACACACCAAAATCTGCGATTGCACCTTCAGCCACAATCAATTTGAGAATAAATGGTGTAACAGATTCGACTATAACTTTACCAAAATATACAAACTTTCTTTCAGAAGCAATTGATGGCATCAATTATAATTTTGTGAATACGGATGCACATACTGTGGATGTTGTTAATGGTGTCGCACAATTTAATAATCTAACACTGAAACAAGGTAGACCGCAAATAAATTCATTTCTGGTAGACACTGGAACAAATCCAAAAGGTCTGTTTAAATTACCAGATACGAATATAGACACAACGACACTTTTGGTGGCAGTACAACAGTCTACATCAAACAATTCAATAACAACATACAATCCATCAACAGATTATCTATCTTTAGGCAACGATTCTAAGGTATATTTCCTACAAGAAGGCCTAAATGGTTACTACGAAATTTATTTTGGCAATAATATTTTAGGTAAAAGTTTAAATAACGGTAATATTGTTCGTGTTTCATATGTTACAACTCAAGGATTAAACTCCGCTGGCGCAAATAATTTTGTCATAATGAATACTGTTGCGGGTTACAGTAACACGGTTATTACACCGATAACTTCTGCAACACAAGGTTCTTCAAAAGAAACCATTGACTCTATTCGTTTTCAAGCACCAAAATCTTATGCTGCACAAGGTCGTGCAGTAACCAAAGATGATTACATAACAGCGATTCAACAAAATAAATTGGGTTATTCTTTTGATGCAGTGAATGTTTGGGGTGGCCAACAAAATGATCCTCCTGTTTATGGTCGTGTATTTGTTTGTATGAAACCGACTGGTGCATATACGATTACAGAAAATCAAAAATCAAAACTGATTAAAGATGTTTTAAAACCAATTTCTTTAATGACAATTGAACCAACGATTGTTGATCCAGATTATACTTACGTACAAATTACAGCAAATGTGTTGTATGATCCAAAGAAAACAACTGCTACATCGGCACAAATTAAGGCTGCCGTTAGAAATGTTATCAATCAATACGCTAGGTCAACTTTAAATACTTTTAATTCAACATTCAAAGCGTCCGATTTCAATAATAGAATCAACGCAACCGATTCTTCTATCATTACAAATGAAATTTCTATCAAGTTACAAAAGAAATTCTTTCCAAATTTAAGTACACCAACAACATACAAACTATATTACGGAACAGAACTGAAAAAAGGTATGTTCTTGACTGGTATATTGAGTTCACCGACAGTGGTCTATAGAAATCCATTAAACTTGGCGCAAACTATTCAAGGCCTTTATATCGAGGAGGTACCTTCATCCTCAGGTGGTGTAGAATCTATTACAGTTACGAATCCTGGTTATGGTTATGAATATCCACCAAAGATTACTATATTAGGTGATGGTTCCGGTGCAACAGCAGAAGCAGTAGTGGTGAATGGTGTTATTAAAAGAATTAATGTCTTAACAAAAGGCACAGGATATACATCAGCAATATTGACAATAACAAATGCAGCCAATGATACAACAGGTACACTTGGTGCAGCAACAGTTATGCTTGAAGGTAAATATGGCACATTAAGAACTTATTTTAATGATACATTTAATGTGAAAACAGTCTTCAATGGTAATATTGGTACAGTAGATTACAATAATGGTATCGTTACATTAAATGCGTTTTCGCCTATTACAGTTGACAATGAATTAGGTCAACTAACATTGACTACAACACCTACATCAACTATTATATCATCTTCTTACAACAGAATCATTACAGTGGATGAATTTGATCCACAATCAATCATTGTCAATGTAACAGCTAAAACAACATGATAGAAAACGGCCAACTAACCTCTTTATTGGTCAAGGACCAATTACCTGAGCACATTCGTGACAATGACCAGTATATAAACTTTCACACGTTTATTAAGGCATACTATGAATGGATGGAAGAAACGGGTAAAGTTACCGAACGTACCAAGAATCTGTTATCATACAAAGATATTGATACCACAACAGAAGAATTTTTAGATTACTTTACTAATGATTTTTTACCATTCTTTCCAAAAGATACTCTGTTAAGTAAAGAAGAAGCAGTTAAAGTTGCAAGACAATTATACCAAACAAAAGGTACACCAGCATCATACGAATTCCTTTTTCGTATACTTTTCAACTCAGACTTTGAAGTTTTTAATACAAAAGAAGCGGTGTTTAAGGCCTCTGCTGGTACATGGTATGTTTCAAAGAGTTTAAAACTTGCATCAAGTAATCGTAATTTTCTAAACACCAAAAATCTGAGAGTGTTTGGTTTAGAATCAAAGTCTATTGCCACGATTGAAGCAGCGGTATTAGTTGGAGAAAAAACAGAAATCTTTATTTCAGATATTCAAAGACTGTTTGAATCTGGAGAATTTGTTAAGATAGTTGACTCAAACAACCAAGATGTGTTATTTAATGGTGAAATACTTACAGCAAAAATTGTAGGTCAAATCAGTCAAATTAAAATAAACTCCGTTAAACGTGGTTCTTTATACCAACCAGGTGATCCTGTTGTTGTCTATGATGGTATGGATGATGACACTACTGGTGTTGGTGCATCGGCTATTGTTTCAGAAACAACAAGAGGTTCTCTACAACGTATCAATGTTGTGAATGGTGGTTTCGGTTATACTTTAAAACCAAACACAGTTGTTACAGTGGTTGGTGGCGGAGGTGCCAAAGCAAACGTATATGCTTTGTCTAATTTCTTACCACCATCTTACACGATTGTTAATGGCGGTTCAGGTTATAGAATAAATGATAGAGTGAATTATGCTAATGCGGCCTTTGCTTATGTTACTAGCGTTAGCGAATCTGGTTCAATTATAAGTATTAAATATGTACCATCTGTAAATGCACAGGCTGTTGTCAGTCTTAATGCAACAGTACAATCATCTAATATTTTGGCTAGTGGTGCAGTTATAACAACAGCATCTTCACCTGGTAATGCAAGAGCAAATGTTGGTTACATTACAACTGATGTTATTGGTTACAAAGATGATGTTGTAATAGGTAACAGTAATTTCTTTTTTGCAAATATGGCCAGTGCAAATGCAAACACAAGATTAATTGATGCACTTTCTTTTGGTTCATTGGAGACAAGTTCAATATTCAGTATGATTGTTGACAACGGCGGCGGTGGTATTTCTACTATACCTGAAGTAGAAGTTATATCTACTATAGAAACTGAAGATGAATTCGATGTTTATTCAGCCTTACGTTCAGATATTGCACCACTTGGTATACTTGCACCAATTCAAATCATTAATGGTGGAGGTTGGTATCAAGCAAACGATAGAATAGTTTTTA
>Ga0208232_1000211_pt1 | contig 13524 bp, 27 predicted proteins | sample LakMenEpi24Aug12_FD_150729 | JGI IMG/M metagenome (GOLD analysis project Ga0208232, IMG submission 150729) | Freshwater microbial communities from Lake Mendota, WI - 24AUG2012 deep hole epilimnion (SPAdes) | ecosystem: Environmental > Aquatic > Freshwater > Lake > Epilimnion/Euphotic zone ... | reverse complement strand
CGGCCAGCGTCTCGACTTGGAGCCATTGCAGCATCTTATCCTTCGTGTCGGTCGCCGGGATTTGTGCAAGCAAGCCCTCAATCTCCGCAATCTGCGCGGCGGTGATGTTCGGCGTTCCGGCAGATCCCCCGTTGTCGTCATGGTCGGAAACGATTAGGTTGAGCGCGGCGGTTAGAGCGTAGCGTTTCGCGTAGCTGATTGCGCTGCCCATCTTTTGCGTGTCGTTGGCCCGCATCGCGGAATCCACGGGAACGGTCACAGATCGGTTGAACGCCCCGCCGTCCTTGTGCATCACATGGCAGACGGCGGTTAGCTTCCCCGGTTCCGGTGTCTGGGTGTCGAATGAAACCGACAAGCCGTTAGACGCTAGGGATTCACGGATTGCCAGCATTATGTCATCAAGGCTGGCGAATTGTCCGCGGTCTGACTTGCGGCCCTTGAAGGTTGATGGCGCGGTTGATTGGAAGCTGGCGAGGGCGGATGCAAGTGCTTTGTCCGCCTGCTTTGCCTCCCATCGCTCCTGAAGCTGCATGAGCTTCTCCAGCTTGTCAGTGTCAACGGTGGAGAGGTCGGCTCCTAGCAGGAGGGACATGGGTGCAGCTTGCGGCGTTGTTAGTTCGGTGCTCATTGGTTTATCGGTTAGCGTTCAAATGCGTTCTTGACCCCGGCGGCGTGTGCGCGGCGGGCCTTCTTGCGGACTTGGCGCTGGCTTGGCTCGCTGGTCTTGTTGCGGCGTCTTTTTTCCGATGGGATGAAATGGCCTTGCGGATCTTCATGGTCGCAGAATTTCAATGTCGCCGGAATGTTTTGGAATGGATTGGGTATCATCATTGTCTTGTGTTTGTCAGGTATTTCCCCGGCTTTACCGCATGGGGTTTTGCGGTCGGGTATACGCTATGCGCATGCCCGAAAGATTGGTTAACGTCGGCGGTGATTGCCGCCTTGTATCGCCGCCATTCGGTGAAGGCGATTTGGGCGAGCAGGACAGCAAAGCCTGTGGTGACGGTGGCGAGGATCATTAGTCTAAGTCGGTAAAGTATGATCCAAAAGGTTTCCCCGCGGGCTTGCAATCCGCGCAGCAGTCAGTAGCAAAATCGCCGTTGGCTTCCAGCACAGCATCTTGCGCGTCGATCAACTCAAACGTCACGGGGTCGCATAGCTTCTCGCCTTGGAGTTGCCACGTTTTGCCGCAAAAACGGCAGCAGAAGTGGAACAGCGGGGTGATCGTCATCTTCATGGCTGGCGTTTTGGCAGGGGTTTTGACCAAATGGAAAGCCCCTTGGAGAGTTGCACAAGGACAACGGGGCGCGGGTGGAAGGTTCGCAAAGCATCGTAAAGCATGACATGCTGGAATTGCGGGTAATGCGTTGTTAGTTGCTCATACCCCTGAGCAACAGCTTCGCTCCTGCGTAGTCGCGGCACCTTGGCGATATACGCGGCGGCGTCGGGCATACGTTCGATTGCAGACTTGGCGAGTCCTTCGATACTGGATGCGCGGGACATGGCTCGGGCGACAAGCTGGGAGGCTGTTAGTGTGTGGGTCATACGGCTTCGATGTGGAAAGTTTTGTCTGAAAAATAGAACGTGTAGTCAAAAGCCCAATGGAGCGCATCCCAGTAAAAAACACAGCGTTGCCCTGCTTCAATTTCCAGCCCCTCAAACTCGCCCCGTCCAACCCACTCCGTTTTCCCCTCGGGCAGCGGCGGGAGATGCGGCAGCATGTGTTCCGGTATCGGCACAATGCGCTGTGTCGGGTCTTCCGGCTCCTTCGCAATCATGGAGTCAAGTCGGGCGGTTAGGGATTCCATGGCGGATTGCAGCTTGGCTATGTCGGCGCGTAGGGCGGCGTGTTCTTCGGGGGTCATTTGGTCGGGGCGTTGAGGTTGGCCGGGGGTTGGGTTATGCATCGCAATCGGCGGCGCGGCGAACTGACCAGCGTTTGCGCTTCGCGTATTCACGAGCCGCTTTTGCGGTCGGAAATTCGTTTGATGGGATTGAGGCGCCTTTGAAGCTGCCGAGTGTCCACTCGTTGTCGATGCGGAAAAGAATGACGGTGATGTTGTTTTTCATTGGTTTGGTCGGTTGGTGAAAGTTGGCCGGGGGTTGGACCCGGCTTGGGGCTAATGTTGTGCAGAGAATGAAGAGTGATTACCGCTGCGCCTTCCACTTGGCGATTTCCGCGTCTACCTTGGCCAGGCAGCCGAGCATGTATTCACACCCGCTGTGTGATCCGCGAATATACATGCCCGTCACATCGCGGTGAGCGGCGGCGGCGCGGTTGAATGCCACGACTAGCTCTAGGCGGTGGCTGTTCAGCTTCTTGAGTTTGTTGTGGGCGATCCCTTGAGCAATGGTCATTTGATTTGGTCGGTTAGGTTGGCAGCGCGTCGGCTGATGTGAGGAAGATACAAAACCCGCCCCGTGTTGCAAGTTTTTTTTGCATTATTCTCACGGGAAAGCGCAATGCCTTGTTTTTCAACGGGTTCCAACGTGCAAGAATTTGTTGCGGGGGTGGCGCGGGATGGTAGAATTGCCGCATGACGCAAGCGCAAATCAAAAAACTGGCCGAAAGATGGTTGAGGGTTTCACCACCTACGGGCTGGGGGCGGAGGACTAAGAGCCTGCTGGCGGAAAGATCGGGGGTTTCCGTTCCTGAAATCTCCCGGCTGTTAGGGGACAAAGGAAAGCCATCGGCGCGGACGCTGGCGGCGGTTGAGACGTTTTTGACGAGCTTCTAACAAACTTTCTCGCCACGGGGTTAACGGGCTTCATGCCCGGTGGCAGGTGTCCCGACTTGCCCGCCCTGTGGTGGGGATTCAATTTTGAGCCATGACCAAACCGCAACGCATAGCCGCATGGGAAGCGAAGATCGCGCCGATTGTCGCGGCGTTTCAGCGCCTGCGTGACGCTACCGACAACGCAAACGAAGCCGGAACGCTCGACCCTAACGGGGCGCTTTTTCAGGCAACGTGGGGATCGTTTGAGGCGATGCTAAAACTCATCGACTCGGGCGGTTGGATAGGCTGGCATCTATATGACAACCGATGCGGCAAGAAAGCGTTCACGGCGTCTCCGCGCGCTGGAGTTAAGCCTCGCCATGTCCGCACGCCTCGCCAGCTTGCTCGGTTGATTGTGGAGTGGGAGGACGCGCGGGAGTAGGCCGCCCGCCGTAAAGCAAGTCCACGGCCTCCTTACGCCATTCTTCCGGCATGTGGTGGTGATTCATCGCGGCGTAGATAAGCGCCTTGAATCGATCCTCCCGGCAGGCGCATGCGAAGTGGCAGGTGGTGCATTGCTTTATCATGTGTTATCGACACTTATTTGGGGGGGCGCTTCACTGTTCGTCGGAGAAAATTCCTTTACGCGTTCGGCGCATTGCCTGCCGATTTCCCGGTCCAGTGCGTTGAGGTAGTTCGTGAGCGCCTTTTCCACGACAGAGCTTACCGACCATCCGCCAAGTTCGCAAATGAGCTTTGCCCGCTCAATCAATTGCGGCGGCAGTGTCAGCGCAATGTCCTTGCGGTGCGCGTTAGGGTTGATTCGTGGTCTTGGCATCGTTCCAGATTTCAGATTCTTTGAGTCCGAAGCGGCGTAGCACGGTTTTCCAGTATGTTCCGCCGAGTCGGCGGTTTTCATCGCACAGCTTCCACATGTCCTTTTGCAGTTTCACCCGCTGGGATCGTTCTATTTTAGCAATGAACCTGTCGGCACTCCCGCAACGACGAACAAGTCGCTGCATGGAACGCCGAGGAGCGTCCTTCGTGGATTCGGGCGGTAATAGGTCGGCGTCCATGAGCTTATGCGTTCACAGCCACCCCTCAGGCAAGATACACATGCTGAAATGCTGAACGCCAAGGCGGGACATTTCCAAGTCGATCAGCGCGTAATACGCATCCCATTGCCTAGGGGGAACGGTCAGGCACCCTTCGGAACTTGTCCCGTTGATGCCGCCTCGGTGGTTGTTGTTCGCCACGCCGTCACGCTTTGATCGGCCTTTCTCGCCGTCACGCTTAACGGGTAAAGCCTCGCCCATTGTTGCGGGTCTGAATGCGGGATGGCCGCTTTTCTTGCCTCGTTTGTGGTATCCCCGGCGATAGGGGTAGATACCCGGCAGGACGGTGGAGATGCCCGTTTTGTAAAGGCTGGGGTCGGAGTTGAAGTTGAATGATGTAAACGTCCTATCGGTGATGACAAATGCGGCATCGTCGTAGAATCCCCGGTCATTGCCGGGTTTGCCGAATGTGTTAGAATAGTAGCCGGGGGCGACAACTACGGTAACGGGCGCGATTTCCTTGCCCTGATTCGCGTGCCATTTCCTCATAGCGGATAAGACTTTTTCACGCGGGGCTTGCGGGCGGTTTGGCGGGATGATGCTGCTCATGGCTGTTTTGGTTGGCCACTCCGACCCGCCTAGCAATAAAGAAGCGAGGCTTTCCCGTTCGGCGGGCCGGAATGAAGTTATTTGGCGTCGATGATTTCGATGGCGCGAAGGACTGATGGCGCGTCAATCGTTGCGTCCTTTGACCCGTCCGCGTTGATGCGGATGGCGCAGGCGTTCATCAGTGGTGCGATGGAGAATAAGGCGGCGAGGTGGATAATGCGGGGTAGTTTCATGGTTTATTTGTTTTCGGGTTGGGGAATTGGTAGTTGTGATGTCGGTTGCCATTGCTCCGGCGCGTCTGGGATTCTCCGCATTTTCAGCCGCTCCTTTTGGCGTTTCGGAAGCCACGACGGAACGAACATTTCACCGATTAGAATCCGCTTTTTCCCGTGCGAGGGAGTTGCGAACACCTCAATTCTTGTGTCTGCTGTCACTGTCGTTTTCCTGCGGACTACCCGCCACACCAAACTCAGGCCGCGCCATGTCGGGTATGCGTCACGGAGAATGCGGTCATACACCCGTTCGGCCTTATCCCGAGAGGTGAATCCCTTGGTGTCGGTGTCATACCAAGTGCCTCCATTGAGTGATGCTTGGATGTGGTATCGGATTGTAGTTTTTGATTTGGTCATAACGTCGTCAGGTGTTGCCGCTTGTTCGGCGGTTGTCACTCGGCCCTTCCTTCTAGGGCGGCGAGGGATGATTCTGCGTTTTTATAAGCATCGTCGGACGGCTCGATTCGGAATCTCAGGGAATCGAACATGAGCGCCCGTAATGCCACCGCCAGCGCGTCCCGCTGCTTCGTCGCCTCGGCAATCTCTCTTCGCAATACGCAGTTCGGGCGACCGCATTCGGCGTGACATGAGTGGATTCCCGTAGATGTCAGGTCGTCGATCCGATCTTTCGCCTCGGCAAGCTCGCGTTCAAGCTGGCGGGCGAAGTGGGATAAGCACCTTTCAAACTCGGGATGTCCCAAACCGGCAAGCCGATTCCATTCTCCATCCGTCCTCGGCGTCGGTGTGTGTGCTGCGTTCATTGGTGCGCAACCCCTACCGCTTACGAAATCACCTTGCAAGGAATTTTTTCACCAATCATCCCGCGCCACTGGCAGACCGTTTCCCCGCCGCTCGGCCCGTATGCGGCGGAATGGTATTCGTGAGGCTGTGAAACGTGGGAATCTCCCGGCCCTAGTCGCACAATGCGGCGGTTGCAATCCATGATGAGCGTCCCGGAAACCTGCGTGATTTCCTCCGCGAAGTCATGGAAGTGAGCGCCCATTTTTGCAGCACCGGAGGACATGAAGCGAACGGCTTGCCCGCCATCGAACGGCTCACGCTTCCACCAGACGGGAGCGCCTTCGGACAAGGGGAACGCCTCCCACCTATCGCCGGGGAGTGGCAGTTCAATCGTGACCGCGCTCGGGCTTTGCGCGGCGTAGAATCCGCAAAGCGCCTTATCTAACATCGCGTTTGCTGTATCAATCGCGCCCATTTTTGAGGCTTGTTAGAATCATTTCGATTTTGTCCAAGCGGTCTTTCGTTGAGCCGTCCAGCGCAATGACATCACGCATCGCGGCGACGGTTCTTTCCGCGAGTGACAGAATCGCGGCGTCCTTTTCCTTGATTGTCGCCACAAGCCCGTCCACCTGCGCGATAAGGTGACGAATCCAAAGCGCGGCAAGCACTATGGCACCACCCGCCCCGGTGATGGCGGCGAGCAGTTTCTCAATCTCAAAGTTGGCCAAGATCATTGCTTATCACGCGCAAAGTAACCCATACCCATAGCCCCAAGACCCGCAAGGAACGCGTCGAGGGAAAAGACGGTTTTCGGGTCGTTGTCAAAGTGGTCGTTAAGCTCGCCAACGATAAGGGCGAGTCCCGCGAAAAATCCTGTTAGTGTGGTTTTCATGGTAATGATTCGGTTTCTGTTAGCGCGCCATCCGCCAGCAAAGCGGCGAGAGCCGGGGCGATTTGAGGAAGTGTTGAATGCTCATCCGCAAGGGCGATGTAGCAGTTGCCGTCCGCGTCAGTGATGGCGCTTTCGACGGGCGGCATGCACGTTTCCGTGGTGGCGACTGTCGGGTTTTCCGGGTCGCTGAAATATGGGTAGCCGAACGCCGCGTCGATTTGAGCGCGAATCGCTTCATAAGCCTGAGGAGTGGTGCGGAAGATTCTCATGGTGTGCCGTATTGGGTTTTGAGGAAGTTTCGCACCTGCGCTTCCTCGCCTGCTGTTAGCGTGCGGGAGTAGGCGACGACAGCGGCGATGGCGACGTGCGCGTGCGTGCTCGCAAGCGATGATCCGCCAATCCTAAATTCTGTCGAATCAACTGCCGTAATTGGCGTGGAATCAACGCCAGGAGTTGCGTCGTTAATCCTTACACTCCTTTGAGCGTTTGACGAGCCAACGGTAATAAGATCCCAATTGTTTAGCGTTTGGATGTTGTTCGTGGCCGGGGAGTCGGCAGTTGTCCTTAGCATGCCTGAGATATTTCGCTGGATCAGCAACATACGGATGCCGCTTGCCCTAGAGTCGATGATGACGTCATTTAGCGTGTAGGATAACTGCTTAAGAACGACACACATCGTGTAAGGCGGGCTGAAAAGATTGCCTGTTTTGACGAGGAAATCGTCGATTCCATCGAACTCAATACAACGCCCGGAGCTTGGCCCTGCGCTCGTCGAGAGAAGCGGGCGGTTGCCTGCTACGGTTTGTGCGAGAATGTGGGCATTGCTCGATTTATCCACCCAGCGTGCCACGGCTTCACCGTTCGCGGCAGGAACAAATCCGCTGCCTGTATCGCGCAGGACGGTGCTGGCGTCCATCGCGTCTAACCAGACAGCGAGATTGGCGATTGATGCAGGCGTGAAAGACGGCGCGGGCGAGGTGCCGCGAGTTGTCGATAATCCTAAACCAAGTGAGGGCATTACTTGGAGTAAGCGCGGACCTTGCCGCTGGTTAGGGTGAATGCCGTGAAGTCGCCGTAAATGACAGTAGGGTCAATGTCGAATCCGGTCATGGCATCGCCAGTTTTCTGCCCTTCCGTGAGAAGCGCGAAGTTAGCGGTTTCGAGGATTTGAATGGCGTAGAAACCGCCAGTGACGGCAGTGGTTCCGGTTTCAACGGTGACGCCGCGCTGTCCAAATTCGGCGGTTGCAAGGGGGTTGGCTTCGATGGGGTCCATGGCTTATGTGAGTGCATGCGCGACAATCCGCCCGCGCTTGACGGTTAAAGTTCCTGTGGCGGAAAAGTTAGTGACGAGAACGTGAATCGAATCATTTGCCGCAAGCGATACAAGCCATGATGTGACCAGTTTTGACTCATGTCCGCTTCCCGACGTTTGAGCGCGGCATTCGGTTTGGGCAATCGCGGTTCCATTCTTTGCAAGGCGAATGCCTAGCGTGTTGTTGTTGTTTGCCGTTGCGTCAATAGAGGCGTAAATCTGAAACGTCCGGGTCGCGCCTGAGTTATTTGACAAGCCGGATTGATAGCTTCCCGATTTAAGCATGCCGAACGTGTTGGCTGAGTCGAGAGTCAGGTCTGCGGCTTCCACGTAGGTTCCCGCCGTGACGATTGTCACATTTCCATCTGTGGTCCGCGATGCCTGCCCGTAAGCGGAAATAACCGCGCCCGCTGGTCCGCGTGGCCCTTGTGCCACGGTGACGACTTGCGGCCTGTCGAGTTGAGAGCTGATTGTGACGGTTGCAATGCTCATTCGACCTCCTGAGTTACGATTTGCCGGAAAGTGATAGACCCGCCACAAAGCCAAATCACCGCATCATCAGGGCCATCAAGAACCATATCCCAGACGTAAGCGCCGGGAGAAACGTCGGCAGTTAAATCCGCGTCAACCTCCACTTCGATGATCCCGTTTGCGGGTGTGGGGATTGTTGGCGATAAGTCCAGCGTAAGGCCTCCTGATTGGCTTTTGACAAGTGACCGCGCCGTGTAGCCGGAAAGGTCGAAAGCATCGCCAGCCGCGTCCTCGCATGTAAACGAAAGCGAGAGCGTTTCGCCGGATCGTGCGTTGAGGTCCGTTCGTGCCATTTGCGGGGAGGTTAGCGGCAAATTTAGCCGTGACAAGGAAAATTAGCCAAGGCTAAGAATTGGTTGAGCTTGGCCATTTCCTGCGCGATTTGGAGTGGTCTGTCGGTCCATCCCTCGGAAGGGGCGTTGCCATAGGTGACGGCGGCAAATCGAAGGCATTCGGCAGGGTCCGCGCCAAACGGAACGGCAGAAAACATCCCGCCAGCCGGATTGAAGTCGTGAAGCTGAAAATCGTCGGTGATGGCCCGGACGGTTTGCCAAATGGTCAAATCTTCCGGCGCTGTTTCATCCAGTGGGGTAAATTCAAGCTCTACCGCAACGCTGGCGGCGGTTTCCGCTTTGATCGAGTAACACGCCCCGAAAGCATCGCGCCTCGCCTGTGTGGAGGAACACGCGCCCGCATTGCCCGTGTATCGGGTTGGATCAATAAGGATGGTGTCCGCGTCGAGTTTGATGGCATGGCTTGACCCGTGGCGTTTGGCAGCGTTGGCCATGGTTCGGGCGATTCCGGCAGCGCAATCGGTCCCATTGAGGTTGCCGCGCCGGGGGAAAAACGTCACGAGGTATTCCGCGCCCATGGATTCCGCCCATCCTACCACCCATTCCGGCAGCGGGTTTGCGGAGTCGTCGCAAATAACCGGCAGGCATTGAGCCGCCAGAACGGATTTGACGCATTCCCGCAAGGGCAGCGCATCGCCCGCGTAGGTGAAAATGCAGACTGGAATCAACGCCATAGGATCGGCCCTTGTTGGATTTGGTAGACGGTTGACCCGTTGGAATGGCAGATGGGAACGTGCTTTGCCGTTGAGGAATTGGCAGGCATCGCCGCCGCGTAGTTCGGCCCCGTCATTCCGGTGACGACGCCAGCGGCAAGCGTGACAGTAACGTAAAGGTATCCCGCGATGGGAGCCGGGACAGGGATGGGCGACAACACAATGCCAAACACCACGCCGCTATTGTAGTTAGTCGCCCCGTATGTCGTGGATGTGAGGATATTGGCGGCAACTCCGTCAATGTCAGATGATCCGCTCGCAACAATATCAACGGAATCAGACAGCTCAGTTAGCCCGGTTGCATCAACGGAAATAGTCCAATCCGAATCAGTGTCGCTAACCCATTCACCCCATCCCGTTGCAATATAATCTCCATCTACTATCGAGGTTCCATCCGCCTCCAATGACAACTCCGGAAAAACGGTTCGCCCCTCATAATCGGCAGTCAATGAAAACGGTGTCCCGCCGTTGTAAATCGTATCTCCCGTTGCTGTGCTAGAAAAGGTTCCGTAGGGCGCGATTGTCGCTGCCCCCGCGCCCATGGTGGCGATTTGATCCGTGCCGTTGTCCATGCTCGCGCTGCCGTCGCTGGGGTCAAAGGTGATTTCGGTGCCGTAACGATCTGCCCAAACATTTTCTCCGATTTGCCGGAATGCACCAACCGGGGCAAATGTTCCGCTTAATGATCCGGTTGTAATTATAGACCTGCCCCCGCCGCCTGCAAATTGTGCCCCTCCAATCTGTTCCACCTCCCTCCATGGTGATGGGTCACCGCTTTTTATTATGACGCCGTTCCCGTCAATAAAGTAGTAAGACGATGGCGAAACACTCAAATCAACAAGGCATCCGCCATTCATCCACAAATCCCCATTCTGGTCGAGTCTTGTCTGGAATTGATCGGTCATAGATATTCAAAGTTGTCTTGTGGCGTTTTCCTTACCCGATCAACGAACGTCCTGAAATCAAGGCGCGGCGGTTGGCCTAGCGTGATCGTCGTGGTTCCTGCTGCAATGTCGAGCCGCTCACTAGCGACAAGTGCGCCCATCGCGGCGAAGTCTGTAAGAGTGTTTGAAATGTTGATCTTGCATCCCCGGTAACGGGTCACTCCGACATCCTCCTCAACAATTTCAATATCGCCCTCATAAGGCAACCAATCTTGAGCTGATTTGAGATTGGCTGCAAGGTTAGCAGGCGGGGCTATGAATGTATAATCGGCGGGACGATAGATGGTCGTGGTTGTGGGGTATGCCACTGTCGAAACGTAAGCCGTCAATTCAGCGTTTTTCCACGGCATATTATACCTTCCGTTTCCAAATTCAAGATACGGGTAAGCGTTATAATTTCCAGACCATGAAATTTCATTATACCAAATTGGCAAATCGTAAGAAATACTCCCACCCGAAGAGCATCCCGGATATTGCACAAGGAAAAACCCGAAAATCTGGTAAGTGATTTTCACTTCTTGAAATTGACCTGGATATTCGTCTAATACCCATTGTGGCAAATCTGTTGTTGTTACTATTTTCTTGCCAGTCATGCTGACAGGTTTTCCCGTCTTGTCCACAACTTGAAATCCGCCAGTATTAGATGATATGTAAGCTGCTGTTGAAAAATTGGGCCCGCATCTTGGGGAGTAGCTCCAAGCTGATGATGATCTAAACGCTGCATTTATTCCCAATCCAAGGTTTCCCGTGAGATTATATTTCGCCTTGATTGCTGCAACTTGGGTGTCACCAGAAACAAGGAATGTCGATTCCTCAGTCGAATTGCTGGCGGTTTTTATGACGTATGAATCGAGAAGGTCATTCGGAATGAACGTGTCTATTTCCGGCCCTGAGATGGTGAGGATTTGCACCTTGCCTGTTTCCGGCGTCCCGCTGGCCTGCTCTTGGAATTGAGTCCTCCCGGCAACGTCTCGCGTGACGTAGGGCAGGCGGACTTGCGAAACCTGCAATTCCTGAATCGGGTTGATAGAGATGGATTGCAGCACACCGGAAGCGGCGTCTAGCGTCCGCGTTGTTGCGCTTCCCCGGCGTGAGACGTTGATGGTTACGGGCGTTGTGGAGTAGTCAAACCAAACCATTGTATCCGGCACGAGTCGCACAAGCTCGGAAAGAACCTGCCCGCAATTCCCTTGGTTGAGTGTAATTCGCGGAACGTCGAAGAACGTCGCCACGGTTCCGCGCTGCATCGGGACGCCTAGCGTGATCGCCCTGTCAATCGCTGCTTCAATGCTGGTCTTGAGGTTTGACCCGCCGCTTGTGGTGCCGAAAACATAGGAGATACGCTCGGCAGTTGCGCCCGTGCCGTCTGTTTTGGTGGACGTGAAATTGATCCTTTCCATCCACCACCAAGGACCGGAAACAACCACTTGCACGACTTGCTTGTCGGATTGCAGCGTGATCGGCCTGCCCGTGACGTTGCCATGGAAGAATTGCACGCCATCCCGGTAAAGCGTCATTTCCTGCGCGAGTTCGGGAATGGTCGCCGCTGTCACGTCCTCGGGCGCGATGACAAACGAAAGCACGTCGTCGCTAAGTGACCGGAAGTCCAGCGTTGCGGCTTCGATTTCCGCCGCTTCCAGGCTTCTGACGGTGGCGTCGAATGCCTTGCCGCTTTCTCCTTTGATTGTCCATGCTACGGGCATTTATCGGATGTTTGCTGGAGTTTGTTGTTGGCGGCGTAATTCTTGAATCTGCCGCAACGCGATATTCAACTGGCCTTGCAGCGTTGCTGTGACGGTTGCTAGGTCATTCAATCCGCCAATGATTTCCCTGCCTTGTCCTTCTTGTGACCGCTTGACCAATTCCATCGCCCTTGTGATTTCATTGATTTGCTCACTGTCTGGAATGGAATCGTTGATAAGTCCAATAATCTGATCATATCCAGCTTTTGCCGCCGATGATAGCTGACCTCCCTGTTCTGATGCTTTTTCCTCTAATGAGTCTGCCAACCCCTCAAGTGATTGAGTGATCGCCTCGCCGCCTTGTTGCTTGAGTCTCTCCGCTTCCGTGCTGGCAAGCTCTTTAATTTCGGCTTCACGCGTGTTGATGACTTCAATGGTGGCCTCGTGGTCGGCAACCGCCTCGCTAAGTGCGTTCTCACTTTCTGAAAGGGCAAGGCGGGCCGCATCTGTTGCTTCCTTATTACCGGATGCGAAAGCGTCAACAAAGCGATTGTTGGCGCTTTGAGCTTCCGCCTTAGCCTGCTCTACTGATTGAGCGGAAAGGGCAAGCTCCTCATTAAGCGCCTGAATCTCACTTGATGTCGTTCTTACAAGCGCCTGCGCTGCTACCGCGTTCGGGTCCGCACCTGATGCGATTGCGGCAGCGTCAGACCTCGCGCCTTGCGCATCCATCAATGAGCGTTTCGCGGCCAATACCTTCAACTGCCTTTCAAGCGCCGCTGTGGTTGCGTCAATCTCTTGACGCTCGCGCATGACGGCAAAGCCTAAAGCAAACTCTCGCGCATCATCCGCTAGCTTTTTACGGGCCGTGATCATCTCTTCAAGCCGCTGCTTCATCAACGCGGCTTGGTCAATGCTGGTCTTTAGATCATCTAACCCGGCTAACGATTTGAGTCCTTTTTCAAGAGCTTGGATTGGCGAAGAAATTATGTCTATCGTGTCCGCGATTGATCCCAAGAAGGTATCGTAAGTGGTCTGCGCCGCTCCCGATTCTTTTTGTAGCACTTGGAAATCACGGATCGTATCACGCAATGCGCTGCTTGCTATCTGTGCGGTTTTTGTAATCGCTACGCCAGCCGCCGCAAGAGCCGCTGCATCTTCTTTTGTTCCGATCCTCCCCAATCCGCCTTTCGATCCGCTGCCGCTTGCAACCCGCGCATCACGCCTGCGCGTGGCCTCGACCACATCTGCCTCACGCTGTAATCGCTTTTCAGTTTCAAGCTGTTCTTCCAAGGTTCGATTGTATTCCTTGGACGCTTCGATGAGTTTTGTTTCTTCCTTTGCGTGATCCTTTGTTGCTTTGGCGGCGGCGACTTCCGCCGCCTTCATCTTATCAAGCGCCTCAATTTGGCCGTTAAATCCGGTGATGTTTTGGGATAATTGCTTTTGACGAGCGCCAGCTTCCGATTGCGCGGCGGCGGCGGCCTCGGTTGACGACTTCTTGACTTCATCAATCGCCTTTTCTGCGGCCTTGGCTCCTGATGTGTCAGCCGTTGTCGTGATGTCAATGTTGACCTTCTTGCCAGCCATTAGGGTGCGGTGATCCTCCCGGTTAGGTTAACGGACAAGCGGACAGTCGCGCCCATGTAGGATGATGTCACGCGGGCGGAAACGTCGTAGAGATTGAGCAGATAAGAGAGG
>Ga0208232_1000210_pt1 | contig 13543 bp, 25 predicted proteins | sample LakMenEpi24Aug12_FD_150729 | JGI IMG/M metagenome (GOLD analysis project Ga0208232, IMG submission 150729) | Freshwater microbial communities from Lake Mendota, WI - 24AUG2012 deep hole epilimnion (SPAdes) | ecosystem: Environmental > Aquatic > Freshwater > Lake > Epilimnion/Euphotic zone ... | reverse complement strand
CATTTACTATTTTATTTATTACAATTTAATTATTTTTTTTTATATTATAAAGGGGTTTAAATGCACCCCCATTTAATACTTTAAATGTCTTCCTTGGTCGTCAAAGTAATCATTACCACTTTTCTGCCCTTCCATTGTGAAAAGGTTGGCGTAACCTTTTAATCGTTTTCTTTTTAGTTTATTACCCATCTTCCATAAGCAAAATGGTAAACTGATTTGATCCCTAGACGAGAATTTACAAATCTGTTCCCACCACATTAGTTGAAATTCTTTTGTTGCGTTAGTTGTTTTAACTATAAATGTCGACATCTCGTACAAACCCAACTTCTCAGGTACCCCTAACGACTTATAATATCTAAATTGCAACTCAACTAATTCACGATAATCTAATTGCCACTGAGCAACAGCTTGCATTTCTTCATAGGTACATTTCCTATCTGGATGTTTAAATAAAAGAATATCATTGTCATCTCCGTACTCGTCAATTATAAGTTGTGGGTCCATCTTTAATTGATGATTACCATCTTCCCATATTATGTATTCATACTGTGGGAACATTATTGCTGATAATATTTTATACGTTTTAGCATTTCTTCTATTAACGTATTTGTCTAAGGATGAGAATTTTAAAACTTGTCTTTGTTCCCAAACTTTAACATCATATTCTTTATCAACAAATGCTATGTAATCACAGTTATCAAAAACTTGAGGTGGATCTATTAGTTTATCCTTACCGTCTGTGATGGATGTTAAAACTAAAAATTTTTTCATATTGATTTATAATACTTATTTTGTTTTTCTTGCTTTGAAATTGTTTTGTGGTGTTGAATGCAATATACGGAATTTGTTGGTAATGTTGAAAAATTCTGCCCACCAATAATCTTCTCATGAACTCTGCCATACCAAGACATATTTTTTCTATAAACTCTGCCTTGCCAATCAGGAAAGTTAACATAGTTGTTTTCATCTAAGCGCCACCCCCATTGTTTAATATGTTCTTCAGTTAAACCTTGAACTGTATTAATTCTTGGTACAAATATAAGGTCAACCTTGGGATTCATTTCTAATATGGTACTAATATTTTTAACCATATATTCATCAATCATCTCATCTGCATCTAATTGAAACACATAGTCCCCAGTACAGTAATCATTTAATTTATTTTTCCAATCGGCAAAGTCATTATCCCAATCAATACTTCTCCAGGTTTGAACATTTGGTTTAATGTTAAATGGTAATAAGAAATCTAAAACTTCTTTGGAACCATTCTTCTCATCAAATAAAATCACAATCTCATCTTCAATTCTTTTATTCTCTAAAAGAAAAGGTACTAATCTTTTAATTTCATCTAACTCATTACAAACTGTTATGGCAAAACTTATTTTCATTTGTTTTCTTTTGCAAATATTTTAAGTTTTTTCCCGTCTATTCCGTTAAACTCAAGCGAACCTGTTGTGCTGTTATCGATAACAAATGTAAGTTGATTTTGACCCTCATCAAATGATGTTGCAAAAACAATTGGTTCATCATCGTCAAACTGAAACGCCCAAACACAATTATCTATTTTTGGTGACTGTAAAAAAAGAACACTACTACTACTAGTAAACAATAGGTCATTAGATGCTAATTCGGGATTTATTATTGAACCCGCTTCAATAGTACTTGCTGGCATAACTAATTGATTTTTTCTAATTTAGGTAGAACTAATTTAGTCATTTTTGGTTGATTTACCAAATTTTCAACCATGTTTTTTAACTTATTCTTCATCGCTTCAAAACTAAAATTGATATGGTTTTGTTCTCTTAATTTTTCAGAACGTTCTGTGAAAGTGTCATAATCTTTGTGTACTATTTTAATCACTTGAGAAAACTCGTCATAATTTGCTGTGAACCACTTTGAATCCGCAAGGACGTAACTATCAACTGCACTTTGATGTACGGGTGTTAGTGAACCCCCAATTAAGATTGCTTTGTCAATCGGTAGGAAATCTCTATGACCAGACCAATTAGATGCTATGATTGGCTTTCCCGTCATTGAGAACTCTAACAACGGTCTACCAAACCCTTCACCTTTTGTTAACGATACCATTGATTTAACTTTTGGATGGTTATATAGATTATTCATTTCATCGTCCGTAAGTTCGCCAAAAATTAAATAAACCGATGGTGGATTCTCAATACCAGCAACAACTCCCTCGATTTTCTTACGCATCTCTTCTCTAGCTTTAACTGAGAAATTTGTTGATGATGTTTTAAGAATTAGTGCTGGTTTATTTTCGTGTTCACCTTTAAATGTTTCACAAAAAACTTTTATCAACATCCCCACATCCTTTCTATCTTGACCTGTAGAACCTTTTAACCAATGCCCAACAAACAAGTAACAGAAATCTTCTTTTACGTTGATTTTCAATGGTTTATTTAATTTTGTTAATGTGTTTTTATAAATCGACGTATCAACACCCTCAAATAGCACCTCAATGTTTTTTGTGATTCTATGTTGTTTAACTAACTTACCAGTATTATTTTCGTTCTCGTTATAAACGGTTGAAACTAAAACCTCTTTAGAAAAATTAGAGGTTACAATAATTGAATCCATCCTATTGCAACCATCAATCCAATCTTTTGGTGCTATGGTTGTTTCAATACCCGCCGTAATTCCTATGTTGTATTTGCCGACTGGGTTGAATTCATTCGGAACTGTTACCTGAACATAAACATCTGGTGTTGCATTGGTTGAATTAATTATGTTATTCTCAATCCAAATATGGAATGGTTTGTTTTTGTTTAATGCGGTCATTGGCGTTACACCCCAAGCACAACTATCGATTTTAATATCAAATAAATCTAATTCGTACAATGCTTGTAAAATATCTCTTGAATGAGCACCATAACCACTCATGGTTTTTACCGGCCCTCTAAATAATAAAAATGGTTTACTCATATTACTTTATATAATTCAAATCTTTTTCTTGGTTTATATTTTTTTAATGTTGTTTCAATACCATCTATAATACCATCACACATTATTTTTGATGATAGGTTTTGTATCGCGAACTCACGACCCTCTAACCCAACTTCTTTTCTTTTTTCTTTACCCTGTTTGTATACCGTATAAATTGCTTCAGCAACATCATCATCATTCACTCTGTCGTCAAAAATATATGGCGTGAGCGGTGATCCGTTAAGGTTAATAGCCGCCGGCCAAACAGGAACAACCCAGCTACCTGGAACAGCATCCTTTGTTTTATGTAAGGTTTTTATATTGATGTAATCATCAGCGGTATAGTCAAAACCACATTGGTCTTGTAAACCACCGGTAACACTAACAATAATAGGTGTTCCAGCCATAATACTTTCTGCTGTTGCCAAACCAAAACCTTCATTATTTGCTATATTAATTGTACAATCAGATAAATTATATATTTGATTTAATGTGTCCTGTTCTATTTTTGTGTTAGTGAACCTAACATCATAGTTTGGACACAACGCATCAACCACTGCTAATAAATCGGTTCCATTGTTATCTACTGGTGTTGTATGCATTAATAGTAAACATTTATTAGCTTCCTCTTTCGTTAATTTATCACAAAAAGTATTAAATGAATATATGACATCAGATGGTTGCTTTCTTCTAATATTTCTATTATTAAAGAATAATATAAAATCATATTCCTTACCACCTAAAATTGTTTTAGTTAGTTGTTCATCAATTACATCCAACGGCTTAAATACGTTTGGGTTAATACCGTGTGGAACATATGATACTTGCCAATCTTCGAATTGTGATTGTGTTGCTTTAGTGTTGATAGCCCCAACTCGCTTAACAATACCGTATGTTTGTTTAGAAATGCAACCAATCCAGTCACAGCTTTCATACGAATCTTTATTATATTTAGGATCTGGTAAATCATCCCAAACATGGTAATATAAAATAGGGACCTGTTGTCTAATTTCATGCTCATTATCATATAACCATTGCCAGTAATGTGGATCGGTAAAATGTAGTATTGCATCTGGTTTTTCAAGTTCAATAATTCTTCTCAACATCGCAATATCACCGTAACCATTATATGTGTAAATTTTTGCACACGCATCTTCAATACCAGTTCTTTTCCTAATGTCATCATTTAAATCTATAATCTTACCATTTTCTGGATGTGATATAGCGGCTCCTAATTGTACCCAATCAAATTTATGAATGGTTCCTAATACAATCTCTTTTGACATTGTTGAAATCCCAGAGGTCATTCTAATGTCATCAGATAATAATAATATCTTCTTCTTCATTAATTAAAACTTTTTCTCTGACCCATGATTTATTTTATGTGAGTTTACTTTAACCCTAAAACTCTCATCACAATTGTATAAATCCATTGCTCTATTTACTAATTTCTGTAAGTTTATTGAACCGTCAATTACTTCAATCTTAAATTTTTTGTATAAGTCGTCAATGACGTGTACCGTAGTTAGTTTTGTTTTTGTTTTCATAATATATGTATATCAATATATATCCTTATGGCAAAAAAAAGGGGAGTTAACCCCTCTTAATTTCCTGATTTAGTTGCCATTTCTTTTAGCACAGCGCTAATTTTAATTACTTGATCTGAAGTTGTGTTTTCAGGTAGTGGCACCGAAGTTACTTGTGGTGTTTGTTGTGTTGTAACCGGGTTGTTCTTTTTTTTGCATCCGCAGGCCATATTTTTTGTGTTTTAAATAATTTTATTTATGTTCTATAATAACGATTTTTATTTTTATTTTAAATATTAAACTGGATTTTTTTTCGTACCTAGATATAGGTTTGCGTAGTCCCCAGGTTTCCACCCATCACAGGTACCGGCCGGAAATTCAAAAACCATATTACCTGACGCTGTGTAGTGCTGACAATCTTCATCAGAACATGGTTGACAATCATTAAACACCTTTGTTACCCTATCATTAGTAACAAAAACGATATCTAATGGTATCAAACAATCCTTCATCCAAAATGAATGAAAACCTTTTTTGAGTTTAAAACCCATACACCCATCCAAGGACTCCCTACCCATCATACCCTGTTGGATATCTTGAGAAAATTCAACCTGAAAGGTTTTACCGTTAACAGTTAATTCCATAACAATAAATATTAGGTATTTTTTTTGTTTTTTAAATAATTTCCCATATATTAGCCCCATGGTATCAATATTTGGAGGTTTATTAGAGTTAAAAGACGAAAACCAATTAACTGGTTTAGCTGATAATTTAGACACAAAAATGGCTGTTAAGCTGTTAGAATTTGCGTTGGAAAATTGTACAGATAAATTCACATTATTTGAGAACCATTTGATTTACAAGTGTTTAGAAACAATTAAATATGAAAATAAGACAAGTAACTTACGTAATGATGATCCTAACGGGGATTCTAATTGAGCGGTACGGAATTAAGGGCGCTGACCCAGATATAGTTAAATACTTTGGATATGGTGCCATATCTTTGGGTTCGTTTAACATTATATTAGATTATATTCGAAAACCTAAAAATAAATAACATGGACTTAACAGCGGAAATGGAGAATTACAACAAGGTTAAAGACATAGTACTGAACAAATTAGTAAGCGAAGGTTTACTAGACCAATCAGATTCGGAAGAATTTTCTGAAAGATGTCAGGTTTTAGCTTACAAAGGTAAATGGTTTAGTAAATGGTTTGATAAGAACGTAAAGTCAGAAAACTCGGATGCAAATCCTAATGGCTATTATATTCGTATAATCGAAATGAAAGAAAAAGAAGATGAAGTTGATAGGTTATTAAGAAGAACAACTGGCAATTATGACGAATAAAAAAGTATATCAAAAGGATTTTTTTATTTATAAAAAAAAGCATCACTGGTTTATTATACCAACAATTGTTTTTTTTTACAATAAAACAGAATTTCTTGAAACCGGAGTTACATCACCATCTTGGGGTTTAACTATAAGGTGGTTAACTTATATGATGGGGATTCAAATACAAGAAACATATGGACATGGAAAATAGAGATACAAGTGTATTAACATTTGGGGCAATTGTTTCCCTATTTGGTGTGTTAGTTTCGTTAATGTATTTTAACGATAAACCCACATCCGTTGTAACAACAAACATATGTAAGGAAGATTCGTTAATAAATTTAGTCAACGAATTACGAATGGATTTGAAAATGCAATCAGATGGGTTTGATTATAAAGAAAAAAGATATTCTGAAATTTTATTTGAATATGAATATGGGGTTGACCATTTAAAAAATTATCAACCACAGGCATATAGAGAGTTTCATAGAATTTTATCCCATAAAGAAAATTTCAGCAGACAAGACGAACAAGATAATATAAAAAGGTTAGAAACACCAAAATGGTAAACATGAATACATTGGATTCCAAATATCAAGACCTATTGCAGGACATTTTAGATAACGGAGTTGTTAAAACAGATAGAACTGGAACTGGTACGATATCGGTATTCGGTAGACAAATTAAACATAAAATGTCACAAGGGTTTCCATTACTTACAACCAAGAAAATAGCGTGGAAGACAATGGTAACGGAGTTGTTATGGTTCCTTAAAGGAGAAACCAACATTAAGTATCTTGTTGATAATGGGTGTTATATTTGGAATGGTGATGCTTATAAGAACTACACTAAAGAAGTAAATGTTCTTATTGATGGTTATATGTGCGGTGATATAATGGGGATGCAATCACATATTGAAGATATGTTTAGCAACCCTGATGATTTAACACCATTAACTCAAGAAGAATTTATTGAGTTAATAAAAACAAATGATGAGTTCGCAAAAACATGGGGTGATTTAGGACCAATCTACGGTAAACAATGGAGAAGGTGGAGAGAAGGTGAGTACACTACTCCCTTAGGGTTAGATGGCCCTTCAATATGGAAAGAAGGTATAGACCAAATTCAAAACTTAATCAATGAACTAAAAACAAATCCTGATAATAGAAGATTAATAGTATCTGCTTGGAATGTAGGTGAATTAGACCAAATGGTTTTACCACCTTGTCATTATGGATTTCAAGTATACACTAGAAAATTAACAGGTGAAGAGATGTGGGATTTATTAAAAAAGAAAGTTGGGGAAGATAAATTTAAATCTATGGTTGATGATGTTGTACCATTTGGTGGTGGGTTAAGTGAGGAATTAGAATCCCATAAGATACCTAAACGAGCAATATCATTAATGTGGAACCAACGTTCAGTCGATACATTCTTAGGTTTACCATTCAATATTGCATCATATGGTTTGTTATTAGAGATTCTTGCAAATGAAGTTAATATGACACCAGAAGACCTAATAGGTAACTTAGGAGATGTTCATTTGTATTCTAATCACATTGAACAAGCTAAAGAACAAATTGGTAGAGAACCATATAAGAATTTACCAACATTAAAGTTTAGTCCAATACAATTGGCACATTTTGAGCATCATATGGACACATTTGATACCTATATAAAAGAATCTCAGCCATATCAATTCATAATTGAGGGTTACGAATCACACCCGTCAATAAAAGCGCCATTAAGTAATTAACATGTTTATCCACATTACACCAGATGAACTAGAACCTGAATTTAGAGAATCCTGGAAATTAGGATTTATAAGTCAGCCATCAATTGATTATGCTGATAACGCAATATACGCAAACTTTGAGGGTAAACTAGTTACAATATTCAGGTTTAAACAATATGGTTGGATAAACGATAATAGGTCTAATACATATAAAGTGAGTGCAGGATCTGCCGGAATCACTATTAACATAGTAAAATCATGAAAGAAAAAATAAAAGAAATTATTATATTAATAATAGTACTGTTATTGTTAACAGTGTCAGCATTTAGTCAAAATCAGTTTGACGATTACGTTAACAATTTAAAAGAGAAACCAATTAAATTGACACCACTATCTTCATTTGTTATGAGTTGGTATGGTGTTAAATATAAGTTAGGTGGCAGCACTAAAAGTGGTATTGATTGTTCACAATTTACCAAGAAATTGTATTGGGAAGTATACGGTAGAAAACTAGGTAACAACTGTGCGGAACAATGGAAACAAACAAAGAGAATTGAAAAAGACAGTTTACTTGTCGGTGATATTATATTCTTTAGAAGTACCCAAAGTCCAAGTGGTTGGCATTGTGGATTGTATTTAGGTAACAGTACATTTGCTCACGCGGCAAATAGAAATGAAGGGGTCAAAATAAGTAGTTTATTCGAACCCCGTTACTTTAAATCATATAAAGGCGCTGGACGCCTTAATTAACGACCTTGTCCTTGATATCTTTTTGGTTTTTGAGCTTTTGGACCGTAACCTTTTTTAGCTTTACCTCTACGCTTTTTACCAAAACTAATCTTTATTGAATTGCTAGAAGAACCTTTTGCCTTTGCCATAATACATTTTTAAAAATAAATAGTTTTTTTTTCTTTTTTTTCATTAATTTTGTTTTAACATCATAAAACACAAATATGGAGGACGTATTAACACAAAGAATAAATTATGCGGAAATCATACCATATCGCAATTACTGTCGATTAGATGATAAAAAATTAGATAATTTGGGTGTTTTTAACAATTCGTTAGATTCCCTAGACGATGATGTTTTTGAATCAGCAATTAGTAAAGCAACTAAAATTATTAATGGGGGTGGTGATGATAGATGGAGTCATATTTTACCCAGTAAAACGGTTGGTCGAATTGTTGATTTACCTGAAAAAAGAGGTAAAAGAAAAGTCAATTTTTTCACTAGTAGTTTAGTTGGTTTAGAAGAAAGAATAGAAATAAACTACGCCGGGAAACTAGGGAATACATCTTTTTTTACAACAAAAAATAGGCACATTGTTGACCATTTTGCAAATTCTTTTTCAGAAATTGTAATCCATACGTTTGAACGTTCTATTAGATTACACGGCGAAAAAATTACTATAAAAATATATCATCAAATTAAAAGTCGGAGGTTTAACAACATCTACTTTAAGAAAAGTTTTTATGTTTACTCTATAACTTTTAATATTAGAACCGGAAATTTTACAACTTTGATAATGCAAAAAAGTGCAAAGATTAGTAGTAAACAATTTAGAACTAATTGTTTTTTTTCTTTACATTCAATTTTATCAAAAGATAATGGACTCATATCTAATCATAATAGCTATGACAAAATGATTGAACATAAAACAAAAACCGAAATTCTTCAAAAACTTGACAACAAAATATTTTGCCAAAAGATTAATGAGGTTCTTGACTTAGGTTCACCGAACCCCGAATCCTGGATAAAAAATAATGATGATTTAATTAAAAGGGTCATTGAAAAATTTGTGTTAGTTAAAAAAATAAAAGTACCAAACGATTATCAAAAACTTTTAATTTCTTCGTACCCGACCGAAAAGTATTTAAAAAAGAATGATAGAAAATTAGTGGCATCAGTCCTTGATTTATTTAAAATAAAATCAAAAATAACAATTAAAATTCTACATTTAAATCCCAATATTCGCGTTGATTTGTTAGCTAATTTATGTTTTCTATTTGGTAAAGATTTTTCAAAATACGTTGCAAACATAGTTGATGAATTTTTTATGGATTCAAATCTTCACAGGGTTAGAAATTTACACACACCCATTTCAAAAGTAAAACCTAGTACTCAATTTGATTATGGAGTGTTTAATCTTTTTGACATTGAAAAGGAAAACTTAGTTAAACTTTTAAACACTAAACCAGAAGATGATATATCTGATACTATCGATTTAATTAATGACCATTTTAATATGATTAAAAAGGTTAGAGATTATGTACCAGAGACATCTCTTAAAGCAAAAAATTGGAATGACTTTAGGGCTGAACACAGTGAGTTGACTAAAATAATTAGCACCATTAAAAAGGGTTGGGTTATAGAATATCTGTTCAACCCTAAAATGGTTAAAAAAGTTGAAGAAACAATAGTTTCAAGAATGTCTGAGGATAATTTTTATTTAATCGAACATTACCCACACATATTAAAACGTGAGGAAGAATATATCGAAGAGGGTAGTCATATGCATCATTGTGTTGCAACTTATGCTGATAAAAACAGATCAATAATAATTTCGTTAAGAAATAAAAATGGTACGGATAGGGTAACGTCTGAGTACGATACACAAACTGGCACTTGTTTACAATCAAGATATTATTGCAACGCAAAACCGCCTGAAGAATATCTAAATGCGTTAGAAATTCTATCAGAACGTGTTGAGACATTTGCTAGATTAGGGATGCTTCATTCAACCGATATAAAGAAAGTTCCAGTAATGATAAATGGTGTTGAGGTTACTAGTTTACCAATTCATACTGCTGGTGGTGGTGTTTTCCATATTAACGCGGATATGAGAATTCCTTTACCATTCTAAACCATTTATTTAATTAAATAAATTCCATATACTACACAAAAGACAAGTGTTGTATATGGAATTATTGCATCATTATTATCAAGAAAAAAGAGAAAAGGATCGAGGTCTGTTATCTAGTTGTGAATTAAAAGTAGCAGAAGATTTTGAATATCTGGTTTACGCATCAGAATATCATTGTGAATATGTAAGGGTAGGGAAAACCAATGCAATAAAATTTATTCACCATTTAACATTGAATAAACTGACGGGTGAGTTTACTGTTACATATCGTATTGATAATGAACACCGTAACACTAGCGTTTTAAAACGTGCTGGTAATTGGGTTAAGAAAAACAATTTTGAATATCTTAATGAATTAACTGAAAGAGGGTTTTATTTTGGTGAGAAGCGAATAAACTATTGGGGTGTCAAATATAAGAAAGCTACTTCAGAGATTTTAGATTTATTTTTAAAATCATTAAAAGCTAATATGTCAACATCATATAACCAGGATAAGGATTACGTTTCGAAACCCTATGTCAACGCACTATATGATTTGATAGTTGATTTCCATTTAAATAAGAAGGGAATAAAACAACATGATGACATTTATAATGACATTATTTACGACTATCCAAAACCTAAATGGTTGAAAAATAATGAATTTAAGTTTATCCCGGCTGTCTTGGATTCATATGGTATTAAATGTAAGTACCTTGTTGGTGAATTATCGTTTAGGGTAACTGAACAACCAATCATTATACGTTCATTAAACTTTCTTTGTAAACTGTTTGGCGAAAACTATCTAGAGTATATTAAACGTTTGAACTGGATGAAAATATGCTCAGAGAAGATAACAGTAAAGAAGGTTTACCCATGTAAAAACGATGCTGAGAAAGAAAGTTTATTAAACACATTAAATAACTGGGATGAATCGGAGATAATGTTAGATGGTAGATTAAAATCTATAAATGATTTGTTTACTATGAGGTCATTTATAGAAGAAAGGGGTTATGTTTTAAAGTACAAATCAAAATCAAGCAGAGACACCTCTAATCTTTTAGAAAAATGGGGATTACTAAAGAAACACTTAAAACTTGGATATAAGATTAGATATAATGTTCCGGATGATGTTATAATGGATCTTGAACAACCAATAAATTACAATGGTAATGTTTATAAACCAATGTTAATTTTGAGTGAGGATCAATTTAAAATTGAAGCGATGACGATGAAAAATTGTATGGCTGGTCAGTTTAATTTAGGGTTTCATTATCTATACATAGCAATGTCATGTGGAAGTAAAAGAGTTAATGTTCAATACCGAAAAGGTAAATTAGTCCAGGCAAGAGGTAAAACCAACATTGATTTACCATCCGAATTTGAAAGGCCGGTGGAGATTTTAAGTAATAGAGTGGTAAAATACGCTGATTTAAGTTGGAAAAGGGAAAAATACGATATCATCAATGGTATAAAAATTTAATATGTTAATAATTTTTTCTTAATATTTTTGTTTTTAATCATTGTTTCGTATATTAGTACCCAGAAACCAATCAAACATATGGACGCACGAACAAAATTAGAAGAAAAGTACAAAAATTATGAAAGAGTTAACACTTTTCGAGGGTGGATTAAACACTTTTACTTAGTTTTGCTATCATTATTCATTACAAAAAAATATTATAAATAATGCAACAGAAAGAATCAAAAACAAACACACATTTTTGGATAAGTTTATTCAAAAGTGGATTAAGATTTGGAGCATGTTATTTCTTATTTAACGAACAGTTTGGTAATGCCGCAATATTTTTCGGATTAGCCGAAGTGTTGGGCATTGCTGAAGAAATCTTTTAATTATGAATTACTTTTTAACACGAGCATTCGTACAAAAACTTAAATATGAACACAACTACAAGACCAACAAACAACCTAAACGCGACAACGTTTCAAGAGTTGAACTTCCAAGCACACCCAGCGGGAATCGGAAAACAATGTATAGTACAATTCTCAAATGGTTATGGGGCTAGTATTGTACAAGGGCCACACACATATGGTGGATCATCTGGGCTTTACGAGTTAGCTGTATTTGGTAAAAATGGTGAGATTAGTTATGAAACACCAATTACCAATGATGTGCTCGGTTACCTTTCAGAACAAGAAGTTGAAAAAACATTATCTGATATAAAAAATCTAGATTAAAATGACAACTGAAACTAAATTAAGAGGTGGCATCGCTTTATCCTTATTATGTTTAATCATGATGACATTTGAATATTTTGAGAAAGATAGGGTTTATCAAGAACTTAAAGTATCGTCGTCAACACAAATTGATAGTTTACGAGATGAATTAAATGTTCAACACATGATTAATGGAGAACTTTCATATAATTGGGAAATATTACGCGAAATAAATCCGATTCTTGCGGATAGTATTGATAATCAAACAGAATAATATGGATACAGATTTTCACATTGGTAATGGAAATTACATAAACCTACAAACAAGTAGTTTAGTTAAATTACAGGAGCAGTTTATAATATACACTGAAGATGGTCCAGTAAAATTAAATGTTGATGTTGTTGCAGATTTTGCAAGCATAGACAAAAAATACCATGAAATATTTTTTAATGTCCTATCTTCTAAATATCTAAATAAGGTTGCCTTTGGGGATAATCCATTCTCTGAATGTAAACCAATTGTTAAAAGAAAATGGTGGGAGTTTTGGAAATCAAAATACATTCAATTATGACAACCGAACAAATTATTGGAACACTTCTTATTATTTTTGGATTTTGGTTTGCCTATGAAATTTATCGGGCACCAATGGTTGACGAAAATAACAGAATAACTAAACCAGGTAAAAAACTCAGTGACTTATGGCGAAAGCGACGTTAGAATATGATTTAAATGAACCAGATGATGTGTTAGCACATCTAAGAGCGGTCAAATCTTTAGATTTGGCATTGGCTTTATGGGATATTGTACATAACACAAAAAAAGGGTTAGAATGGTCAATGGAAGGTAAAGAAATTGACAAATATGACGCCCTAGAATTGGTTTATGAGAAGATACACGAAATATTAGATAACCATAACATCAATACGGACGAACTAATTAACTGATATTTATCATATAAACAAATACTATGGCATACGGAGATAAGG
>Ga0208232_1000206_pt1 | contig 13674 bp, 25 predicted proteins | sample LakMenEpi24Aug12_FD_150729 | JGI IMG/M metagenome (GOLD analysis project Ga0208232, IMG submission 150729) | Freshwater microbial communities from Lake Mendota, WI - 24AUG2012 deep hole epilimnion (SPAdes) | ecosystem: Environmental > Aquatic > Freshwater > Lake > Epilimnion/Euphotic zone ... | reverse complement strand
ATAGCCGCTCTCTGCCAAAATCTTAGAGAGTTCAAGCGCAATAAGACTCTTTCCTGTTCCTGTAGGCGCTTGAATGAATATGTCTTTCTTACCACTTGCCATTGCTTCACGCACGTGATCAAGGACATCTTGCTGTGCTGGCCGTAATTGCATATCCTTATTATAACAAACTGTAGCCAAATGTAAATGAGAAAAATTTTTGAATTTTGTTATTTACATGTGCGTGAAGTCTCTGTATAATAATTAAAAGTTCATTCGACGATGGCTGCATTAAAGGCTGCGAAAAAAACCATGATATCCTCAAGATCCACCGAAGGTTCCCGAAGGGATCATCAAATACCTCAAGATCCATGAAAGGTGGATTAGAGTCATTTTTCCGACCTTCAACGGATATTCTGTCAGTAAAATGCCGAAAAAGTGAAAATTTATGAAATTTCTTATTTACATCTAAGAATATTCCGTTTATAATGATCCTGTAAGGAAACTACCACATGATTATCGAATCTGCCAAAATTAACGCAAACAAATTTCGTTGGGAAAACACTGTCGGAACGGCAATGGCAAGTGATCTGGCTACCGTGCAGGTCAAGTCCCAATTCATCGGATTCATGATTGGTCGGACGATCAAGGACTGTATGTTATTGGCAAGAAAGAGAACAAAGCGTTCATCTTCTCCCGAGCAATGCGAGGTCACGAAAACGAAATTCTTGGATGGCTTTTCAACTCCGTCGATTATAAGTTCAGCTTGGTAATCTTCAACGATTGATAAATATAAAATGCTATCATTCAAAACATACATCGCCGAAGGATTCACTAACCTAATCCTTTCTAAGCACGACAAAGATCGTGAAAAATATGCGACCCAAGTATGGGATATGCTGCAGGTGTCGTATGCTAAGATTGGCGGAATCAAAGGTTCTGGATTCTCTTCGGTGGATGATATGATCAAAACAATTCCGTTTTGGAAACTATACTTTGATGGTGATCGTCTTAAAACTGTCATTCTTTACAAGGATCGTGGCGGACGCAAGGTAATTGCTGTTGGAACTGATGGATCGCAAAAAGCACTGAAAGTTTTGGCTAATGTTATGCGTGAATCCTTTAAGGTCTCGTTTGGCGAATACTCTAAAGGTTTGCTGGCATTCATCATCAAGACAGTGCCACGTGAATTGCTGAAATCGTATGCTATTCCGAATAAAAAGGTTTCGGATATTCTTGATGATTCGGTGATTATCATTCCTACACAAGAATATGTAAATGATAACCTACAGTCTGTAGATCAGGCAATGTATACTCGCTTTAAAGATTGGCGTGAGTATTTCTATGTGAGAGAAATTGGAGGCACTCCTCTACTTAAGATGGCGATTGGAACGCCTGGAAAGCCAATCTTATGATCGTGTATTTACATGGCTTCAACAGTGGGCATGATCCACACAATGTTAAGATTACTGCTCTGCGTAAACTTGACAAGGAAGTCCTTGGATTTTCATATGATACATTCTCTCCACGCGAAGAAGTCATACGGTCCATTGTTGATCGTATTAAGGAATATGCAGATGACCTACTAATCGTCGGAACGAGTCTTGGTGCATATTATGCTGATGCATGTGCTAAGGCTTTAGGAGTTCCATGCGTGCTGATCAATCCGTGTGTCGATCCTTACAACGCTTTTTCGGATCGTTCGCTTGAGACTGAATATGTCAATTATGTACATAAGACAGTTTCTCGTTTGACATCCGAAACTGTGGAATCCTGGAAAGGACATTCCATGACAGAGACCGTCGGGCATACATACATTCCGCTCGTTTTGCTAGCTGACGGCGACGAAGTATTTGATTCGAGTGAAACTGCCGAAACACTGCGGAATTATGAGGTAATGAGGTTTTTAGGTGGAACTCATCGTTTTGAACAAATTGAGGATTCGGTAAAATCTATTGAAATTTACCGAAACATGTGCAAAATTGCCGCAAATCTCAATTTTTGAAACTTTTTTCACTTTTGGTGCATTTTCTTGTTTACATTGGTCGGTTTTCCGTTTATAATAATCCTGTAAGGCAACCACTACAAAATGACCAATTTACAAATTCTTAAGTCTGATTTAGAAATGCATGTCGCTCGAAGGGAGCAGCTGGCAAATGGCAATGGCGGATTCTTTATTCGACGTGAAGGGTATCCAGTGACTGGTGTTCTTGCCAGTTATGATAAGATCATTGTATCTCTTAAAAAAGAAATTGCCGATCTTGAAATAAAGAAGACTGCGCGTAAGCAGCCGCAGAAAAAGACCACGACCAAGAAGAAAACCTCTAGCAAAAAGAAAGCCGCTAAATGAAACTTGCCTCAGTTGAACTCGTAAAAGAAATCAAACCTCATTCAAATGCTGACTCGCTTGAGATCGCCGTTGTCCTTGGGTATGAATGTATCGTACCAATCGGTAAGTTTTCGCCGGGACAAGCTGTTGTGTTGATTCAGCCTGACGTTGTGCTTCCAGATGCTCCATGGGCAGAGGTTTTCCGGGCGCGATCAAATCGTGTCAAGGCTATGAAGCTGCGTGGAGTTTGGAGCTTCGGTATTGTCCTCAGTGTATTTGATATCGTCGATCACAACTCACGCGGTAGTGCGCAGCTGAAGCGTTGGCTGCTTCCAATTAACATCGGAAAGGATATCTCTGAGGAAATTGGAGTCGCTAAGTATGAACCTCCCGCGCCAAAGTCTCTTGACGCTGCAGGACACTTGCCGTCTAGAATGCCAAAGACCGACGAAGAGCGTTATCAAAACCTGACTGACAGCCTGCCATACGGCGAACATGTTGACGTCACGCTGAAGATTGACGGTCAAAGCGCTACTTACTTCTGTATCCGTGACGCGAATGCTGAAGGTGGATGGCGCACTGGAATTTGTTCTCGATCTCTTGAGATTAAGCCTGAGTGCAATAACAATTACACGCTCGCTGAACGTAAGTACAACATTCTCGAAAAGCTCAAGAACTATTGTACGTACCATAACGTCAGCCTTGCACTACGTGGCGAGGTTTACGGGCAAGGCATTCAAGCCTTTGATGCAAATCCACACTCTAAGCTCCCGCTTGACTTTGCAGCATTTAGCGTATGGAACCACGACACTCTAGCTTATGAAGGTCCCAATGACCCACATTACTACGAAAAGGTAGCAGCCGCTACGGTTGGCGAAATTCCCGTTGTACCGATGGTCGAGCGTCAGGTAGTTCTTACGTCTGAACTGATTGAAAAGTATGCACGTGGAATCGACAAGATTGAAGGCAAGCGTTTTGAAGGAGTTGTGATTAAGCATTCGCTTGGTAGCTTCAAAGTCATCAACCTTTCCTACGACGAACGCAAGTAATGGATCACTTTGAATTTCGTTGGAAGCAGCGGCTCGGATATGCATTGCGAAAATCTGAACGAAAAGATTTTCACAATGCTGTTCGTACCTCGCGCAAATTCATACATAAAGAACCAAACACGAGCGGAACTGTTTATGCAGTAAAGCATAAAGGCATAAACATTGTTGTTGTATATGACCCGCTTCTTGACATTCTGATTACTGTCCTACCACCGTCAAATAACCATAAGAAATAATTTATATCTATTCATATGAAATACTTGAACCAGATTGCAATACTTGCGAGCTTTAGTATTCTGCTATACTACACAAAATCATATGACTTCATCTATTGGGTTATGGCCGTATTGATCGGCACTACGTATCTTCATCCGTTATTTGCGTTGATTAGTCGTTCATATCGCAAGCAATGGGATTCTCCGATCGATGTTGCACAGATGATTATTGCCGCAAGCGTCGCAATCTTCAACATGCGCGTGGTATTGAAGGATTCTTCGCTATGCACCTTTTATGGTGTCGGCGTTGGACTTTCGTTTATTGCGACTTCATATTTAATTACACGTAGAGCATAACATGGGAGAGGCTAAACGAAGAGGCACATTTGAAGAGCGTGCAGACAATGCCAAAGGCGAATCGTGGCGGCCAATCTACTGGACCGAAGAACGTCTTGATGAATTCAAGGAAAGCATGCGTAAGGAACTTGGAACATACATTGACAAAGTAAAATCTGACTTGTTTATGCCTCGAAAACCAAAGGAGAAAAAATTTAGAAAAATCAAAACAGGAGGTTAAATTATGAAGACTATTCGGCATAACACTTACGAAACAAACAGCAGCAGCACTCACAGCATTACGATTGACACTGAGAACTACAAGAATGTTCAAATCCCAAAGACGATGACAATTCCTCTTGGGGAGTTTGGCTGGGAATACACGAAGTTCAACGACTTCCTTACAAAGGCAAGTTACTTCTGGACGCTTGCTCTTTACAATGAAGATGTGAATGAACGCATGATTCGTCTTGCGGCTGATCATGGACTTGACTTGCAGTTCAAACAATCAAAGGATGACTTCTACTATGTCGATCATGGTAGCGAGCATTACTCCGATTGGGTAAAGAAGAATCCAGAACTACTGACAGACGAAGGTCTTTGGAATTTCCTCATCAACGAAAGCTGCTGGATTATCCTTGGCAATGACAACAGCTATGATCCTCCAAATTGGCGTATCACTGAAAAGGCTGCAAAGGCATTGGAGTATGAAGTCTACATCTGTTCAGTCGCAGCTGACGATTATGTCAATGTTAGTGACTGCACCTTTAAGACCGACAAGGGAACGATTGCAGAAAACAAAGGAGAGATTGAACATCATGTGTTTTACATGCTTGACAATGAGCGCTCTGACCGAAAATGGGATGACCCATACCCAAGTATCAAGGAAGTCAGTGATGAAGGTATCATCATGATTAGTTATGAAAAATACGATCATAATGCGAAAGAATACAAGGTTCACCGTACACGGAAACTGCGTGCTGTCGTAGAAAAAGTGAAAAAACTGTAAAAGATTATTTACATCTGTTCATATTCCGTTTATAATGAGTCTGTAACGCAACCACTATATTATGAAACCAACCTCAGCGAAATTGCTACACACTTACCAAAATGGTAATGTAACTGTGTCTCTTTATGAAGACGGCACCAAGGTTCGTGAATGGCCCGATGGTGAAGCTCCACGTGTGACTCATCCCGAAAGCTGTGACCTCAAAATTACACAGTATTGTGACCTTGACAGCATCTGCGTCTACTGCCACGAAATGTCCAATAAGCAGGGCAAGCACGGCGACCTTGATCTTGTTGCAAAGATTTGGGAAACACAATACCCAGGCACCGAACTTGCGATTGGCGGCGGAAACCCGCTTGCGCATCCTGGCATCGAGAGTTTCCTTCGCACCGTTACTTCACGCGGCATCATTCCAAATGTCACGATGAACATGCTTCACATGAAGAAGTTCGGACCGACGATCAGGCGCTTCCAGGAAGACCGCTTGCTGTATGGTCTTGGTATCAGCTACCGCGGTGGTGACGGATTTAAGTTCCTTCCTGACGACATTGACTACTCAAATGTTGTCTTCCACATGATCCTTGGAGTACATAGCCTTGGCGACTGTATGCAGGTTATCAAATGGTGCCGCGCTCGAGACATCAAGCCGAAGATCCTTCTGCTTGGATACAAGACGTATGGTAAAGGTAAGGATTACTACAATCCCGAGCTCCAAAAGGAACTTGACCGTTGGAAAGGTTTTTCGCTGCAGCGTCTGTTTCTATTTGAAGGAGTAACAATCAGCTTTGACAATCTTGCGATCACGCAGCTTGACTTGCAGAAGCAGGTCTCTAAGGAAGATTGGGAGCTGCTCTATCAAGGCGAAGATGGTAACCACACGTTCTACGTCGATGCAGTGAAGGGTGAGGTTGCACGTACTTCAACAAGCGACCTTCGCTACGCTATCACCGATGCCGCCACCGTCGTCGATATTTTCAACAAAGTCAAAGAAGAACACGCATACGCATGAAAATAAAACTCAAAGTATCACTAGACAAAACTCCACTATCATACGTCTTTGATGAAAGAGTCGTTACGGTTGAAAAGCTGCATGCTGTGCTGATCGCCATGATGAGCGAATGGTTTGGTGCAATGAACAAAGTTGGCGTAATTCAACAAATCACAAACAACACAATTGAGTATTGCAGCATTATGACAGACAAAGAACATGTTTCTGGATCTATGTCGTTTAGTCTCGAAACAATCACTGAATAACATGAAAACAATCCGACATAACACATACGAAACAAATTCGTCCAGCACGCATAGCATTACGATCATCAGTAAGTCCAAAGATCGCAAGAGTAAATTTCGTCGTGCTGAGATTTTTGAGGATGGGATTCTCTATCCGGGTAACCTCAATGATTCTGAAGCATACACGCATATTCCTACAGGCGAAGAAGGCTATGTCGTGAAGTGTTATACTCCTCATCAAAAGGCTGCTCTTACTGTTCATTACCTCAATGCATGTGATGAGTATGTCAACTATGATTCCAGCGGTGATATTACAACAGAGCAATATAATGCTTTCAAGCTTGAGGCGATTCGTATTCTTTCTGAACGACTTGGTCTTAAAGAGATTCGTGACTGGGAAGACTGTAACGGATTTTATTACAGCGGTGAAAATGACGAATGTCCAATCGTCGATGTTCTTGAAGACGGCGATCGTATCACAGCGTTCAACAAGTTTGTCACTGACGTTATCCTCAATGAGGACATGCTGATGATTGACGAAGACATCCCCTACTAATAATTATAACACATATGAAAACAATCCGACATAACACATACGAAACAAACTCGTCTAGCACGCATGCTTACAGCGTGCAAGATTTGAACCTTAAGAACCGCCCTGACCTCAACATCATTCCTGGCGATGATGGATTCATTCGAGTCGGCTTTACCGAAATGACTGAGTCGACTCCTCAGAACAAGATTGGTCATATTCTTAATTACGCCAATTCGGTTGGTGATCAAGAATTGTTTGATCGCGTCTGCAAGGTCGTCGAGGAATTCACTGGAGCAAAACTACTTGTTAGCGCTTCAGTCCGATTGAATAACAAGTGGGAAAAGGTTGACAATCTGCGTGAAGTCACCAATCCTAAGTTCAACTTCGACACCGAGGAAGAATACGATTGGGAAACTCTAAATGATCGATGGTATTCATTTACAAACGAATATGGGCATGGCAGCATCAATGAGTTTTGTGGAGTCATGAATGAAATTGGTCGCACCGAAGAAAACCTGAAGATCTTTATCTTCTCATCTAACCAAGGAGTACATGTCGAATCCTACTATAACTGAAGTATCTGATCGCCTTGCAAGTCTTAAACTTGCGGCCGAAACTCTAGGTTGTGTCGATCTTGCGTCTAAAGTTCTTGATGATAAAAACTTTCGTATTTGGAGTGGTTCTCATCATAAACTTGCGCACCATTATGGAGACGGTGGACTACTGACGCATACCTTTGAGGTTGTCACTTTGTCATTAAATACCGCTCATCTCTATAGCGATGTTCATAAGATTGACAACAAGCAGCTGTTCTTAAGCGCGTTGTATCATGACTATGGCAAGCTATGGGATTATGATCGCAGTGAAGATGGTAAATGGGTTCGTAATAACCATCGTCGCAAGATCCACCACATTTCGCGTTCAAACGTAGAATGGGTTTGCTGGGCAATTGCAATGGGAGCAGACGACGAATTGATTGATGCCGTTAGTCATAACATCTTATCGCATCATGGTTCACGTGAATGTGGTAGCCCAGTTGCTCCATACACACGTGAGGCGTGGATTCTACATCTCGCGGACTCCATGAGCGCGCGCGTTGATGATTGTGATCGTCTTGACTTGGTAACAATTAACAAAAATGCCTGAAGCACTACATATTCACCGTCGAGTAATTACTGACGGACCGTCCGCGATTGTTCAACAGATCCATTATGCTCTTACTGAGGAAGGACTCGTTGACATATTGAAAATGACTGCTCATTATCTTCTTGATGATGGCAAGCTAAGCCCTAGCTTCTTCGGCGGTGAATTAACCCAAATTATGAGAATGTCTTTACTGAGCATATTGGTCGAAGACGGAGTTATTGACATACCATGAAAAAGAAACAGAAACAACCTGCAGTAATTGAAGCTGTAGATGAAGTACTTAGTCTGCTACGCGAAAAGTGGATGAACGAAAAGGACGACAAGAAGAAAGTTGAATTATCCAAGAAGATTGATTCGGTATTGGATGAACGTCTTCGCCTGATGAAACTACGTGACAGTGGAGAACTATGATTAGCATATTATCACTCGCAACTATCTTAGTGGTACATTGGATCTTTGACTTTTTTCTGCAGACGAGTTGGCAGGCAACAAATAAGTCAAAGAACAACATCGCGTTGGCCAGTCATGTTGGTGTATACTCAATTGGACTGATCTTGATCGTACTGCTAAACTTTGGATATTTCCAGCATCTAGGTTGCGCAATCGGATATGTCCTCCTAAATGCCGTTGCTCATTTTTTCACAGATTACGTGACTAGTCGTGCTTCAAGTTCTCTCTATGAAAAGGAAGAATACCATGATTTCTTCGTCGTGATCGGATTTGATCAGTTACTGCATTACCTGACATTGATTGTCACATTTGTGCTGCTAGTCGGCTGATTTTCAATAAGTTGCACAAATTTGCACAAAAGTGGGAACTTTTTTCACTTTTGTGCATTTTTTTATTTACAAGGTGACATTTTCCGTTTATAATAATTCTGTAAGGCAACCACCACAAAATATGATTACTCTAGCTCCAAAATACACGAAACATTCCATCCACCTTGGCGTTCAAATTTACAAACGCAAGGCTAACACTGGAACGAGCGGCGGCATGTGGCTCACCGATTCCACTACCTTCAAGTCTCTGGCAGGAGCCAAGGCTTGGTTGGAATATCGCGCTAGCCTCAATGCGTAAGAATAAATTCAATCTCCTTTAACGCAATTACATTATGACAAAATTTACAGGATTCAACAAAGCCACTGCTTCCGCTCTTCGTTCCGAACTCAACGCCGTTCTTGCCAAGTATGGTGCTGATGCAAATCTCGAGTTCAACATCGGAACTATTCGTTTCGGAGTTAGTGACGCCAAGATGCAAATTGAAACCAAGGTCAAAGGCGCAGTTAGCCGCGAAGACCGCGTCATTTCCAATTTGATCGCTTCATACGACCTCAAGGAAATTGGCCGCAACGGTGAAAAGCTCGTAAGCTACAATTCCAGAGCGCATCGCTATCCAGTGATTTACTCGCACGGCGGAAAGCGTTATAAAACCTCGATTGAGCACATGAAGTTCCTCTTCGCTAAGTAAGAGAACTGATTGCTGCTCAAAACACTGATTACACTTTATGACATTTGAATTTAATACTGCACTAGATCTGATCGGAAAGCTCGATGAAGCGTTCCCAGGAACGCAAAGTCTGATTGTCGGCGGAGCGGTTCGTGACTACTTTTTGAACGTACCCGCGCACGACGTTGACATTGCAACCAATGTTCCGTTTGAGCAGCTTGCGCTATACTTTGAGTTGCAGGACATCACGAAGAACACCGTGAATGCTCAGCCTGTTAGCATCATCGTTCATTGCGGCGTCGCTTTTGAAATTGCTCAGTTCCGCACTGACAGTATCGGTACTGACCGTAAGAGTAACGTCGCAACGGTTGTCAGCACCTTTGAAGAAGACAGTGCGCGTCGTGATATCACGATTAACGCAATAGGTCTTGACCGCAATCAGAAGATCATCGACCCACAAGGTGGACGTCAAGATCTGATTAGAGAATTGGTCACGTGCGTCGGCGATCCAAACATTCGCTTTCAGGAAGATGCAACACGTATTCTTCGGGTCTTGCGGTTTGCTGCTAAGCTAAACTTCGCTATTCACCCTGACACGCTTGACGCGGTTATTCGCAACCGTGGTCTACTCACTGATCGTGAACGTATTAGTCCAGAGAGTATCGCTAAGGAAATCTTTAAGGCTGCACATGATGGCGTAGTCTTTGCAAGATTTATTCGGCTGCTTGATCTAATGGGCATTAGTTCTCTAATCCTGCGTGAATGGATTGATCTGAATGGATTTACTCATGATCCTATTCACCATCCTGAAGGTGGAAGTACTGTTCAAGGTCATATTCTTGAGTGCCTTGTTCAAGGTGGATTTACGAATGATCCTGTGACTAACATCGGTATCTTCTGTCATGACCTTGGTAAGGCAGTCACTCGCGGGGTCAAGAGCAACGGACAGTCCAACTATCATGGGCACGAAGGTGCAGGAGTTCCTATTGTCGAAGCACTGTTTGACCGCCTGCGGTTTAACGATCTGTCTTCAGGCGACAAGGAAGATATCCTCTTTGCCACCGAAAAGCACATGCTGATTCATAACCTTCGTGAACTTAGCACGCGCACAATTGCACGTCTGGTTCTTGCAAAGGGTTGGAATGTTCTGAAGCAAGTTGCCTTTGCTGATGAAGCAAGCCGTGGACCTGATCTTTTCAATGCAGATGAATTCACTCAAAGGATTGCTTGGGCCGAAGAAAAGGTTCGGAACATTGCTAAGAATCGCGATGAACTTCGCCTACGCGTCAAGGAACATGTTGATGGCAACAAGCTGCTGGAATGGTTCCCTGAACTGCAAAGCAATCGTAAACTCCTTGCGCCTCTTCTCGAGTTCCTTGCTGAATTCATTCTTGAATGCATCGACCTTGGAGAGATTCCTTCCCAAGATGACATCCGTCGCGTTGCCTCAAACGAACTTTTTTACAATCTAAATTAACACGAAATACAACATGCGAAAAGAAAAACTATACATTGGCTCTATTGAGCAGCTTCGAGAGCACTTTACAACTCTACTTAACACTACCCACAACGCTCCGGCGAATAGAAGAGTTGAACAACTCCACTTCAATTTTGAATATCAATTGCAGGCAATTTTACTAAAAGGTGGCATTAACTTTGGCGTGGTCTTTATGCTAAAAAACATGCCCGGTCGTTATATCGTTAGTAAATTTTGGGTTTTGATTAACCCAAATGAGTTTGAAGGTGGACTACACGTGAGCGACATTTATATCGGTAATCCGGATGAATTGATTGATTTTATTTCAGATGACGGAAGCGCATCTCGTAATGACATATGTCATCAAGTGCGTATCATAGAAAACGAGCTCTACGGATTTGGTGTTGTCAATATTTTTTCTGATACGGATCTCTCCATCAAAAATTACTATATTCTTTGCATGACACATCCACCGTTGGGGGCAAACTGAGGTACATCTTAAGAAATAACAATATGAGAATGTATTTTTTTGTAATGGGAAATTTGTCAGGACGGCAACAAGGGATTCAAGCGGGTCATGCTGCTGTTGAGTATTCACGGCATGCAGCTGACCGTGTTGAAGGATATGAGCAATATGCCGAATTTGCTGATGACCATAAGACGTTCATCTTACTTGACGGGGGAGGTAGTCAGGATATGCCTATGCGCGCGCGTGAATTGCGATCGCTTAACATCAAGACTGCCTCATTTTATGAACCTGACTTGAATAACTCTCTATCCGCAATCGCATTCATTCTTCCAGAAGAAATTTATGGCATCGACTTAGCTGATCCTGGGGGTGAAGGCGACGAGAGTAATCTTCGTCGTTACGCTATCAAATCATACATCTCAAAATTCCGACTCGCATCAAACTAAAAATACATTATGAAACTGACATTTAAAACTAACACCGAATATCAAAACGCAAAAACTCTTCTTGGAGGAAATGGTTATCAGTTCGCCTATTACATCGATGAACGCGAAATTCGTTTTTACACCACTGGATCTTTTCTCGATGCTGTAGCCTCAATTGGCGAAATTGGAATCCGCGAGGATACTCATTACTCCGTCGATTCTGAAGGATACCGCATGTCTGCTCTTGAGAACGGGTGGTCCGCCGGATAAATCCTAATTTTCACAAAAATCTGAACTTTTTTCGGATTTTGTGCATTTTTTTGTTTACATTCCATGAAAAACCTGTTAAAATAATTCTGTAAGGAAACCACCGAATATGACTCCAGTATACATTAACATCGGCAAATATGGCGACAAGCATTACTACAAGGACAAAGCAATGACGATACATCATCGTGAAGACGGTCCTGCGGTTGAATACCCCGATGGAGATAAATCTTGGTACATCAATGGAAAACTTCATCGTGAAGATGGTCCTGCGGTTGAATATGCCGATGGAGGTAAAGCTTGGTTCATCGATGGAAAACGCCATCGTGAAGACGGTCCTGCAATTGAATTTGCCAATGGACGTAAAGCTTGGTACATCGATGGAGTTTCACTAAGTGAACGAGAATTCCTCAAGCGAACTGCTCCAGAAATCGTCTTGACGATGGACGAGATTGCATCTAAGTTTGGGATTGAAGTGAGCAAGTTGAAGATCACTAAGTAAGTAAGTAAGGAACACGAAACGAACACTAAAACACATTATGACTCCAGTATACATTATCATCAACGAATACAGAAGTAAGCATTACTACAAGGACAAAGCAATGACGATACATCATCGTGAAGACGGTCCTGCAATTGAACATGCCAATGGAGGTAAAGTTTGGTACGTCAATGGAAAACTTCATCGTGAAGATGGTCCTGCTATTGAATATGCCGATGGAGGTAAAGAATGGTACTCTAATGGAAAACGCCATCGTGAAGACGGTCCTGCGGCTGAATACGCTAATGTAGGTAAATTTTGGTACGTCGATGGAAAACTTCATCGTGAAGACGGTCCTGCAATTGAATTTGCCGGTGGACATAAAGAATGGTACGTCGATGGAAAACTTCATCGTGAAGACGGTCCTGCGGTTGAATATGCCGATGGGAGTAAATTTTGGTATCTCGATGGAGTGGAACACGATGAACAAGAATTCCTCAAGCGAACTGCTCCAGAAATCGTCTTGACGATGGACGAAATTGCTGCTAAGTTTGGTATCGAAGTTAGCAAGCTAAAGATCACTAAGTAAGTAAGGAACCCAAAACGAACATTATGACTCCAGTATACATTATCATCAACGAATACGGAAACAAGTATTACTACAAGGACCAAGCAATGACGATACGCCATCGTGAAGATGGTCCTGCGGTTGAACTTGCCGGTGGAGATAAATCTTGGTTCATCGATGGAAAACTTCATCGTGAAGACGGTCCTGCAATTGAATACGCCGATGGAGGTAAAGAATGGTACGTCGATGGAAAACTTCATCGTAAAGATGGTCCTGCAATTGAATATGCCGATGGGAGTAAAGTTTGGTACGTCGATGGAAAACGCCATCGTGAAGACGGTCCTGCAATTGAATATGCCAGTGGAGGTAAATCTTGGTTCGTCAATGGAAAACGCCATCGTGAAGATGGTCCTGCAGTTGAACTTGCCGGTGGACATAAAGAATGGTACGTCGATGGAGTTTCACTAAGTGAACAAGAATTCCTCAAGCGAACTGCTAAAGAAATCGTCTTGACAATGGACGAGATTGCATCTAAGTTTGGGATTGAAGTGAGCAAGCTAAAGATCACTAAGTAAGGAACCCAAAACGAACACGAAACGAACATTATGACTCCAGTATACATTATCATCGGCAAATACGGAAACAAGCATTACTACAAGGACAAAGCAATGACGATACTTCATCGTGAAGATGGTCCTGCGGCTGAACA